>ERZ857750.3729-NODE-3729-length-12246-cov-2.909852_pt1 | contig 12246 bp, 11 predicted proteins | sample MGYA00519915_ERZ857750 | MGnify/ENA primary metagenome ERZ857750 (study PRJEB31778, sample SAMEA3449358) | human gut metagenome | biome: human gut; feature: human-associated habitat; material: faeces | place: United Kingdom | collected 2010/2012 ... | reverse complement strand
CATCGAGATCGCGTCCTACGGCCGGGACCTTCCGGGCGCGCTGACGCTGGCCGACGCCGTTGAGACAGTGGCCGCCGCCGCACCGCAGATGCGCCTGCGCCTCGGTTCGATCGAGCCGACGGTCATCACGGAGGACTTCTGCCGCCGCGCCGCCGCGACCGGTCAGGTCTGCCGACATTTTCACCTGTCGCTGCAAAGCGGCTGCGACCGCACGCTCGCGCGCATGAACCGCAAGTATACGACGGCGGAGTTCCTTGCCTGCGTCGAGCGGCTGCGCCGGTATTTCCCGGGCTGTGCGCTTACGGCGGACATGATCACGGGCTTCCCCGGCGAGACGGAGGACGATCAGGCGCAGGCTGTGGCATTCCTGGAGCGGGTCGGCTTTGCGGCCGTGCACGTGTTCCCGTATTCCCGCCGCCCCGGTACGAAGGCGGATGCCATGCCCGAACAGCTCAGCCACGCCGTAAAATCCGCGCGCGCGCACGCGGCGCAGCGTGTGGCCGACGACTGCAAGCAGCGCTATCTTGCGCAGCAGATCGGGCAGATTTTGCCGGTCCTGTTCGAGACGGAGCAGGACGGACGCTGGGTCGGGCACTCGGATAACTATTGTCTGGTCAGCGTCGCGGGGGACGATTTGCGCGGCGTTGTGAAAAATGTCAAAATCTCTGCCATATCCGGGCAAATGCTTGTGGGGGATTTGGTTTGACGCGTCATCCGGATGGTGTTAGAATTTTCTCAATCCATGCGGAATGCGCCGCAATGGGTCGATTTCAGCGCAGGAGGCGATTTTTGTGACTCGAAAGGATACATTCAATTTTTCCGCCGGACCGTCCGTGCTTCCGGAGGAAGTGCTTCAGCAGGCACAGGCAGAACTGCTCAATTATCACGGAACGGGTATGTCCGTAATGGAGATGAGTCACCGAAGTCAGGCGTTTTCCGACATTTTTCAGGAAGTGCAGGCGCGTTTTCGCAGCGCATTGTCCGTCCCGGACACACATGCGATCCTGTTTTTGCAGGGCGGCGGCACGTCGCAGTTTTCCATGATCCCGCTCAACTTGATGGGGGCGCACGGCACGGCGGATTACGCCGTGACCGGGCACTTTTCCGGCAGCGCCGCCAAGGAAGCCGAGAAGTACGGCACGGTGCACATCGCGGCCGACACCTCTACCTGCGGTCACACCCGCATCCCGCAGCAGAGCGAGCTGCAGCTCACGGCCGGTGCTTCGTATTTTTACTATTGCGCCAACAACACCATCTACGGCACGGAGTGGCAGTATATACCCGAGACCGGCGGCGTGCCGCTCGCGTGCGATATGTCGTCCGACATTCTCTCGCGCCCGGTGGACGTGTCGAAGTACGGCGTGATCTTTGCCGGTGCGCAGAAGAATATGGCGCCCGCAGGGCTCACGGTCGCGATCGTGGACCGCGCCCTTGCCGGACACGAGCTGCCCATCACGCCGGTCATGTACAGCTATCAGCGCATGATCGACAAGGACTCAATGTATAACACCCCGCCGTGCTGGAATATCTACATCCTCGGCCTCGTGCTCACATGGCTCGAGCAGCAGGGCGGTGTGGAAGGTATGCAGCGGCTCAAGCGTGCGCGCGCCGCGAAGGTGTACGATTTTCTCGACAACAGCGCACTCTTTCATGCCTGCGCGCAGCCTGGCTCGCGCTCGGACATGAACGTTACGTTCCGTACCGGGGACGATGCGCTCGACAAGGAATTTATCAGCGGCGCCGCAGCGCGCGGCCTGCTCAATCTCAAGGGACACCGCGTTGCCGGCGGCATGCGTGCCTCGCTCTACAATGCGATGCCGATGGCGGGTGTGGATGCGCTCGTCGATTATCTGAAACAGTTTGAGGTGGAACACCATGTATAACATAAAGACCATGAACCATATTTCTCCCTGCGGCCTGCAGAAGCTCGAAGCGCGCGGCTGCACCGTCGGGGAGAACGTTTCCAATCCGGACGGCCTGATCCTGCGTTCGGCAGACCTGCATGACTATGCGTTCGAGCCGAGCCTGATCGCCATCGCGCGCTCTGGTGCCGGCACGAACAACATCCCGCTGGAAGAGTGCTGCCGCCGCGGTATCGTCGTCTTCAACTCGCCCGGCGCGAACGCCGAGGCGGTCAAGGAGCAGATCCTTTGCTCACTCGTGCTCTCGTCTCGCGATGTGCTCGGCAGCATCGACTGGGTCAAGGGGCTCAACGGGCGGGGGAAGGATATCCCCGCGCTCGTTGAAAAGGGCAAATCGCAGTTTGCAGGCCCCGAGCTTATGGGCAAGACGCTTGGGGTGATCGGCCTCGGCGCGATCGGCGCGCTGATCGCAAACGCCGCTGTTTCGCTCGGTATGACCGTCTGCGGCTACGATCCATATCTGTCCGTGGATGCCGCATGGCGTCTGTCACGTGATGTCAAGCATGAGGTGAATCTCGACGGCATCTATGCCAAGGCGGACTATATCAGCATCAATGTCCCGTATACGGATACGACGTACCATATGCTCGATGCCAAGGCATTTTCCAAGATGAAGGACGGCGTGCGCATCATCAACGAGTCGCGCGCCGAGATCGTGGATGACGACGCCATGCTTGCCGCCATCGCCTCCGGCCGCGTCGGCAAGTATGTCACGGACTTCCCGAACGAGAAGGTCGTCGGTGTGGATAACATCATTGCCCTGCCGCATCTGGGCGCCTGCACACCCGAGAGCGAGGAGAAGTCCGCGGTCATGGCTGCGCGCGAGCTGTATGACTACCTTGCCAACGGCAACATCAAAAATTCCGTCAACTTTCCGGACGCGACACTCGAGCGCATGGGTGTCAGCCGTGTGTGCATCCTGCACCAGAACGTGCCGACGATGCTCAACCAGTTCCTCGAGATCGCCTGCAGCACCGGCCTGAACGTGGAGAACATGATCAACAAGGCCTACGGCGCGTACGCCTATGCCATGATGGATCTCAACGGCTGCCTTGATGATGACCAGATCGCAAGGATCGACCGTATTCCGGAGGTCATCCGTGTGCGCGTGGTATGAAGAGCGATAATAAAAACAGCCGCTCCCGACCGGGAGCGGCTGTTTTGCGCCTGAAAGCTTATTTTTCTTTCTTTGCCGACACGGATTCGGCGAATTCGCGCAGCTGCGGAACCTTGCTCAGTGCAAAGTACAGCGCCAGACCGCCCGCAACGCCGACGGCAGCCTGACAGGCGTTGCCGGGGATCTCACCGGCGGCGGCCATGCCGTAGCCGAGAACGAAGTTCTCAAACACGAAGTAGCCCAGCACCATGATGATCTCGCCGCAGATGGCGCTCAGCAGCGCGAAGCCGAAGCTTTTCTTGCGGCAGGCGCGGAAGATCAGCGCTGCGACCACGGCGGCGCACCCTTTGACGACGAGCGTGCCGGGGGCGTAGCTCATGTAACCGGAGATCACGTCTGCAAGGCCGGAGCCGAAGCCCGCAGCCACACCGCCGTAGAGCGGACCGGCCAGCAGAGCGGCCAGCACGACCACGATGTCGCCGGCATTGAGATAGCCGCCGGTGACGGTCGGGATCTTGATGACGAGCGTTGCCACGCAGCACAGCGCCATGAGCATGGCGGTGTAGACGAGGTTTCTGAGTTTCTGGTTCATAAGTATCCTCTTTTCCTGATGTTGTGACAAGAATACGACATCCGACCAAAATATGCAAGGGTTGAGTTCGACGAAAAATGCTGATATACTGTTTCGAGAAATGGAGGATATGACCATGACCAAGAAACTGTACGATCTGGACAGCCATCGGCGCGATTTTACCGCCGCGGTGCTCCGCTGCGACGCGGACGGCGAGCGCTATGCCGTAGTGCTGGATCAGACCTTGTTTTTCCCGGAGGGCGGCGGGCAGCCGGCGGATACCGGCGTGCTCGGCAGTGCGCGCGTGTTGGATGTGCAGATCACGCAGGAGGCGATCGTGCACTATACCGACGCACCGCTCACGCCCGGTGCGCAGGTGCGCGGAGAGATCGACTGGCCGCAGCGCTTCCGGCGTATGCAGGGACACTCCGGCGAGCATATCATCTCGGGGCTCATCCACAGCGAATACGGCCTTGACAACGTCGGCTTCCACCTCGGGCAAGACACGATCACGATGGACTATAACGGCGAGCTCACGTGGCCGCAGCTCATGCACATCGAGCAGCTTGCCAACGAAGCCGTGTATCGCAACGTACCGGTCCGCACGGAGTACCCGTCTGCGGAGCGGCTTGCGCAGATGACCTACCGCAGCAAGCTTGACCTCACGGAGGATGTGCGCATCGTGACCGTCGAGGGTTACGATGTCTGCGCCTGCTGCGCGCCGCACGTGTCCTGCACGGGCGAGATCGGCGCCATCAAGTTCACGTCCGTCATGCGTCATCGCGGCGGCATCCGTGTGACGATCCTGTGCGGCGCGGACGCGCAGAGCGATTACCGCACCAAGAGCGCACAGATCGCGGCGCTCTCGGCGCAGCTGTCCGTGCGGCAGGCGGACGTTGTTTCGGCTGTGCAGCGCCTGCTCGATGAGATCGTGCAGCTCAAGACTGCGGCCGCAGAGCTCGAGCACCGGCTCAACGCGCAGCGCCTGCAGCTGCTGCACGAGACGCCCGGCAGCATCTGCGTCATCGACCGCTTTGACGATCCGGTCGCCATGCGCGAATTCGTCAATGCCGGTATGCTGCTCGCTGGCGGCGTCTGCGCCGCCTTCACTGGCAGCGACGCGGATGGCTATCGCTATATCATCGGCAGCCGCACGCTGGATCTGCGTGCCGAGGCAAAGACTATCAACGCGGCCATCAGCGGCCGCGGCGGCGGCAAGCCCACCATGATCCAGGGCTCGTGCACTGCACCCGCGGACGCGATCCAGGCGTTTTTCGCCGCTTATCCCGGGAAATGAAATGTATATCTTTGCTCAGTATGTCAAGAACCTCGTAGCCTTTCGCCGCCGGAGCGGCGAAAGAAAGTCCAATCATTTTCTTCGGCGACATGTGCGTCGAAGAAAATACTGCTCGGCCTGCAAACGTGCGCGCCGTCCGCCCAAGGCAGACGGTGCGTGCGATGCAGTCAGGCCGCAAGCCTCTTTGTCAAAAAGTAATACTTTTTGACAGTCTCAACAGGGCCGCGGAAATTCCGCGGCCCTGCTTTTTGTTGCTTAGGATGGCAGCAGCTTACTGCATGCCGTTTTCGTAGGCGGCGATCATCTTTTTGACCATCTGACCGCCGATGCTGCCGGCCTGACGGGACGTCAGATCACCATTGTAGCCCTGCTTGAGGTTCACGCCCATTTCGGCGGCGGCCTCCATTTTGAAGCGGTTCATCGCCTCGCGGGCATTGGGGTTGACCAGATTGTTGCTGTTGGAAGTAGCCATTTCGTTTTCCATCTCCTTTTCGTGTTTTGGGTTTCTTGACCCGCTCCTATTTTTTGCGGAGCATGCGGAAGTATGCAGCGCGGCAATATGCAATTTCTGCAAGCTCTTTTTTCTCGTATTCTGCTTTCGGTGACCGTTTTATTGGACATATGATGCTGTATATTAGAGACAGAAAACGGTTCCGCTATGCGCGCGGATGATTTGACCCGGAAAGGAGATGTGCGGTATGTACGTTTTGCTGTTTCTGGTGCTCCTGCCTATTGACGTCTTGATCGAGCTATTGAAGCTCAATAAATGACCGGCTGTGTGTGAAAACAAATAACAAGCTATGGAGATTTTAAACGGTGGCGATATATGCTTCCCACTTTGGATGACATGAATTATATATCCTAAGCAACTTTTGGGGGCAAAAATGGTCAACTTGTGGCTAAAACCGATCTTTTAAAAGAAGAAAAAGAAAGACTTTTGGATGTCGATGAAAGAAATCTCATGACTTATGGTGCGCATTTAATTTTGAATCACATACGCGTGCTGTGAAACCGAAACTTGACACGAGCCGCCAAACGGTATAAAATTTAGCATGCTATTTTGGCATTCTGTACGTATTTGCAGGGTGTCGGCATAGAATCAGGATAAGACGGATTTTTATAGAACTATAAGGAGAACCGACTATGTGTGGAATTGTTGGATACGTCGGCGCGCAGCAGGCTGCGCCGATCCTTCTCGAAGGGCTGCAGAAGCTCGAATACCGCGGCTATGACTCGGCCGGCATCGCCGTGCTTGACGGCAGCACGATCGAGCTTGCCAAGGCTTGCGGCGAGATCAAGAATCTGCTGGCCAAAACGCATGACGGTAGCGATCTTCACGGCTATATCGGCCATACGCGCTGGGCAACGCACGGCGCGCCGACGGAGGCGAATGCCCATCCGCACGTGAGCAACGACGGCAAGTTTGCCATCGTGCAAAACGGCATCATCGAAAACTTCATGGAGCTGCGCGAGATGCTGCAGGCCAAGGGGTTCCGGTTCCATAGCGAGACGGACACGGAGGTCATCGTTCACCTGCTGGATATGTACTACACCGGCGACGGCAACCTGAAGGACACCGTCATGAAGACGCTTGGCCGTCTGGAGGGCAGCTATGCGATCGGCATTCTGTGCGCCGACTGCCCGGAGCAGATGTTCCTCGCGCGCAACGGCTGCCCGCTGATCATCGGTGTCGGCGCGGGTGAGAACTTCTTCGCCTCCGACGTGACGGCGCTTGTGTCGCACACGAAAAATGTGGTCTATCTTGACGACGGAGAGCTCGCCGAGGTGCGCGCCGACGGTTATACCGTCTTTGACTGCACCGGAAAGCCCGTGCACAAGCCTGTCTCCCGCGTCGCGTGGGACATCGAGGCTGCCGAGAAGGGCGGCTACGAGCACTTCATGCTCAAGGAGATCATGGAGCAGCCGCGCGCCATCAAGTCCACGCTCGACCCGCGTGTGAAGGATCACCGAGTCGTGTTTGACGAGCTGAAGATGACCGATGAGCAGCTCATGGGCTTCAACAAGATCATGATCACGGCCTGCGGCTCGGCGTTCTACGCTGGTCAGGCGGGCAAGTATGCACTCGAAAAGCTCACGCATATCCCGGTCGACGCAGACCTTGCGAGCGAATTCCGCTACCGTGACCCGATTGTGGACGAGCACACGCTCATGATCATCATCTCGCAGTCCGGCGAGACGGCGGACACCATTGCTGCCATCCGCGAGGCGCAGTCCAAGGGCGCGTATGTGCTCTCAATCGTCAACGTCGTCGGCAGCACGATCGCCCGCATCTCGGACGATGTCATCTACACCTGGGCAGGCCCGGAGATCGCCGTTGCGACCACAAAGGGCTACACCACGCAGGTGTCGGTGCTGTATCTGCTGGCGCTCTATCTGGGCGAAAAGCGCGGCTGCCTGAGCAGGGAAGAGGCGGCAAAGCTCACGGATGACCTCATGATCCTGCCGCAGATGGTGCAGCGCGCCATCGATCTCAACCCGCAGATCGCGCAGCTTGCCGAGCGCTACAAGAATAACCCGTCGCTGTTTTTCATCGGCCGCAATGTGGACTACGCCGTCTGCATGGAGGGCTCTTTGAAGCTCAAGGAGATCTCCTACCTGCACTCGGAGGCCTATGCCGCGGGCGAGCTCAAGCACGGCACGATCGCGCTCATCGAGGAGGACCGTCTCGTCATCGCCGTCGCGTGCTACGAGCCGCTGTTTGATAAGACCATGAGCAACGTCAAAGAGGTCAAGGCGCGCGGTGCGCGCGTGCTCGGCGTGGCGCTCGAGGGCAACCGCGCCATCTATTCCGAGGCGGACGATGTGATCCTCGTACCGCGCATGGACGACCTGTTCGTCGTCCCGGCGGAGATCGTGCCGCTGCAGCTCTTTGCATATTACGTCGCAAAAGCCAACGGCTGCGCGATCGATAAGCCGAAAAACCTCGCAAAATCCGTTACTGTCGAATAAGGAGAGCGTCATCCATGCCGAATCAGTCTGTCATCGTCCTCGATTTCGGAGGACAGTATAACCAGCTCATTGCGCGCCGCGTGCGCGAGTGCAATGTCTATTGCGAAGTGAAGCCGAACACCATGACCGTGGAGGAGATCCGCGCCTTTGACCCAATCGGCATCATCTTTACCGGCGGCCCGCAGAGCGTATACGCCGAAGGCTCGCCGCAGGTCGATCCGGAGATCTTCCGGCTCGGCATCCCCATCCTGGGTATCTGCTACGGCTGCCAGCTCATGGCGCAGTATCTCGGCGGGGAAGTGACCGCCGCCGGTAAGGATACCGCGCGTGAGTACGGCAAGACGGAGACTTGGTTTGACACCGATTGCCGTCTGTTCCGCGGCCTGCCGGAGCAGAGCGTCACGTGGATGAGCCACGGGGACTATATGGCCAAGGTGCCGGAGTCGTTCCGGCTCGTGGCGCATTCGGATGCCTGCCCGACGGTCGGCATCTGCGATGAGGCGCGCGGCTTCTACGGCGTGCAGTTCCACCCGGAGGTCAACCACACTGAGTATGGTCAGGCCATGCTGCGCAACTTCCTGTATGAGGTCTGCGGCGCGACCGGTGAGTGGACGATGGGCGACTTCATGCGCAAGTCCATTGAGGACATCCGCGCCAAGGTCGGCGACGGCAAGGTGCTGCTGGCGCTTTCCGGCGGCGTGGACTCCTCCGTTGCGGCGGCGCTGCTGGCCGAGGCCGTCGGCAATCAGCTCACGTGCATCTTTGTCGATCACGGTCTGCTGCGCAAGAACGAGGGCGATGAAGTCGAGGCCGCGTTTAAAAACTGGGACATCAACCTCGTGCGTGTCAACGCCGAGGAGCGCTTCCTTACGCGCCTGAAGGACGTCTCCGACCCGGAGACCAAGCGCAAGATCATCGGCGAGGAGTTCATCCGCGTCTTTGAGGAAGAGGGCAAGAAGATCGGCTCGGTCGACTATCTGGCTCAGGGTACGATCTATCCCGACGTGATTGAATCCGGCACGAATGTCGCTGCCGTCATCAAGAGCCACCACAACGTCGGCGGCCTGCCGGACTTTGTGGATTTCAAGGAGATCATTGAGCCGCTGCGGCTGCTGTTCAAGGACGAGGTGCGCGCGCTTGGCCGCGAGCTCGGCCTGCCGGAGTATCTGGTCATGCGCCAGCCGTTCCCGGGGCCGGGTCTGGCCATCCGCTGCCTCGGCGCGGTGTCCAAGGATAGGCTCGACATTCTGCGCGATGCGGACTTCATCTTCCGCGACGAGATCGCCAAGGCACATCTTGAGCAGACGATGAATCAGTACTTCGCGGTGCTGACGAATATGCGCTCTGTCGGTGTCATGGGCGACGGCCGCACGTATGACTATACGCTCGCGCTGCGCAGCGTCACGACGACAGACTTCATGACCGCCAACTGGACGCGTATTCCGTATGACGTGCTCGACCGCGTCTCTGTGCGCATCGTCAACGAGGTCAAGGGTATTAACCGCATCGTCTACGATATCACCTCCAAACCGCCCGCAACGATCGAGTGGGAATAAGCAAAAAGTGGATATAAGGGCCCGCAAACCCGCATAAACACTGGGGTTTTGATTTTCAAATTCCCCATTTGATAGCAGATTGATAGCACTCGTCAAATCCCGATTTATTGAGTTTGAAAAGAAAAATCGGGTGGCTTGCGAGTAGCCTAAAAATCCTCATCTTTTTATTCATAAGTAAAAGGTCTAACTGATTTTTGTTGATCAGTTAGACCCTTTTTATTTTGATCTCATTTATCTGAATTTTCTGTTTTTGTGCAACAAATGACCTTTCCCGTGGCCTACAAGTGAGGGGGTCAGATTAGGCCCTCCGGCGGCACCTTGGCGTGGATTTGGTTGCTGTCGTACTCCGGGTAGCGGTAACGCCAGCGGTCATAGTCCTCCTGGGAGATCTCTCCAGCCTCCAACTTGGCGGCCTGTTCCCGCCAGGTCCATAGCATCTCGTGCAATCGGGCGGCATCCTTGTTTTTGCGAAAGTCCACCTGCAAGGCAAGCTCACCGTCCTGCTCCGTGACTTTCAGCCCGTAGTTGTCCTCCAGGGTAAACAGTGTGTGCATTAGCCCTACATAGGAGTCTATATCCGGGACAGAGAGTGCATGAGGCGAGACATCCAGCACCTCAGCCAAAGCGGCGGTCAGGTCTGCCTTTGGGGTTCTTGATCCTGTTTCGTACTGTGCAAGGCGTACATCAGCAGACTTCTCCGGGAAGCCCAGTGACATGCCGAGATATTTTTGTGTCATCCCCCGCAGGAGACGGAAAAAGTGAATTCGTTCACCAATCGCCATATCATCAACTCCAATCTATGATTGTTCTTATTTGAAACATAGCATATTTGCTTAGTTTTGTCAAGATAATCTAAGCAAATTTATTTAATAGTTTTTCTTTCAAAGCACTTGAACTAAGCTTATATGTATAGTATCATAAGAGTACTAAGCAAACAAGCTTAGATAACGAAGCACAAAAAATATTACGCCAGCTTTTTAGTTATACAACAGAGAAAAAAGTGGCAGTAGCAAGTGAGGAGGTCTTTATGAAAAACAAAATTAGCAGGCAGTTGCCAACAACAAAGAAAGGAAGGTATTTACTATGGCTAATCAGATTTTTATGCGTGTCAACGAAGTGGCAGAGGAGTTGGGGATCTCCATTCCCTTTGCCTATAGGATCATTCGACAGATGAATGAAGAACTGGCTAAAACCGGCTGCATCACCATTGCCGGGCGAATTGACCGAAAGTTTTTCCACGAGAAATTCTATGGTACAAGATCTGAGACAGAAAGGAAGGAGAAATAATTATGGCAGCGTTCAAAAATAAGGACAATGGCACCTGGTATGTTCAATTCCGCTACACCGATTGGAAGGGCGAACGCCAGCAGAAGCTCAAGCGCGGCTTTGCTACCAAGCGAGAAGCGCTGGAATGGGAACGGGAGTTCCTGATGGAAAAACAGGCTGATGTGAACATGAGCTTTGAGAGCTTCGTTGCTCTCTATGAAAAGGACATTAAACCCAAGCTGAAACTCAATACCTGGCTCACCAAGGAGAGTATCATCAAGAAAAAGATCCTCCCCTATTTTGCGAATCGAAAACTTTCGGAGATCACGGCAAAGGACATTATCCGTTGGCAAAATGAAATCCGGGAGTTGAGGGAATGCCACGGCAAACCTCTGTCGAAAACTTACCTGAAGACAGTTCACAACCAACTAAGTGCCATTTTCAACCATGCTGCCCGTTTTTACGGTCTGAATATCAACCCGGCCCGACAGGCTGGCAACATGGGGGCGGAGGAACGAAAGGAGATGCTGTTCTGGACCCGAGAGGAGTACACCAGATTTTCCGAAGCCATGATGGACAAGCCGTTGTCCTTCTACGCCTTTGAGGTATTGTACTGGTGCGGTGTCCGTGAGGGAGAACTGCTGGCCCTGACCCCGGCAGATTTTGACTTTGAAAAGCGCACCGTCACCATCAATAAGTCTTACCAGCGACTCAATAAGCAGGATGTGATCACTACACCTAAAACGCCCAAGAGTAACCGCGTGATCCAGATGCCACAGTTTCTCTGTGATGAACTCCAGGACTACCTCAAGCAGCTATATGGAGTGGAGCCGGACAGCCGGATGTTCCCCATCAGCAAAAGCTATCTTCACCGAGAAATGGACCGTGGCTGCAAGCAAACTGGGGTGAAAAGGATTCGCATACACGATTTGAGGCATAGCCACATCAGTTTGTTGATCGACATGGGCTTTACTGCCCTGGCTATTGCAGAGCGTGTGGGGCATGAGAGTATCGACATCACCTACCGCTATGCCCATCTGTTCCCCACCCGACAGGTGGAAATGGCTGACAAGTTGGATTCATTGAAAAATGAGAAGGGAGTGTAAGAAGATGTCCAAGAAGAACTATGACAACCACAACCGCTGGAGAAACAAGACGGTGGCCTTCCGGGTGTCGGCGGAGGAAGATCTACACCTGGAAGCCCTGGTGAAGCTCACCGGCCTGACCAAGCAGGACTACATTATCCGGCGTCTGCTGGAACGGGATGTGGTGGTCCAGGGCAATCCCAGGGTCTACAAGGCCCTGCGTGACCAACTCGCCGCCGTCCTGGAGGAACTGCGGCTCATTGAGGCCGGGGGCGGCGTGGGGGATGAACTTCTCTCCACCATTGACCTTATCTCGGTGACGCTGGGCGGCATGAAGGAGGATTGATAGATTGATGGATTCCAGAGAGACGAAAAGGACTGTCCCGATTCCGTCTGCGCCAACAGACGGGGAACAGCCCAATTCTCAAACAACTACCCAAAGTATAGCAGAGGGAACGGCTG
>ERZ857750.3718-NODE-3718-length-12290-cov-7.374254_pt1 | contig 12290 bp, 8 predicted proteins | sample MGYA00519915_ERZ857750 | MGnify/ENA primary metagenome ERZ857750 (study PRJEB31778, sample SAMEA3449358) | human gut metagenome | biome: human gut; feature: human-associated habitat; material: faeces | place: United Kingdom | collected 2010/2012 ... | reverse complement strand
GAGTGACTGGCTACGAACCAGTAGGTCGGGGGTTCGAGTCCCTTCTGGCGCACCAATCATTTTTGATACTCACAAAGGAAAATCCACAGGATATAAAAATGTGGACTTTCCTCAGCAAGTATCTTTAAGTATCCTTGCTGAGCATATATGAAAGCTTGTAGTAACAAGCTAGGATATGTTTTGTGACATTTGTTTCGTTTCGCTCTTAGACCTTGTCAAGGCAGCTGCACATTGTGGAGCTTAAGCGAATCATCTGATGTTAATTCATAGTGGCGTCGGCACATAGGCTTGCAGTTAGCTTAACTGTTACTGGCTGGCTCGTGTTCATGTTCTGAAATGTTAAGGATGCCTGATCGGCGTGATTGAACAGTAACGAACGTCATGGCTCTAAGCGACTTAAAGACAACTCAATGTCTTGTTGTGCTTGTGTTTCACATCAGTTGACCTCATCTCAATCTTATTTGAGGACTTACGATATTCGATTTTCAAGCTGCATTTTTGATGAGTTGAATCAGCAGCTAAAAGCAAAAAGAGCTTTCCAGATGTTTGACATCGTGAAAAGCCCTTGACAATCTATTTCCAACGTGCTATAATAGAGCACGAGGATAGCATTCTCTGAAAGCTCACAGTTGCCTCTTACATCTGTGCTGCTGGGCTTATAATCTCCTGTAAGAGGTTATAAGCCTTAGAGGGTGCGTTTTTTTATGCCCTCTAAATTTCCTCTATACATTAATTATACCACCATTTTGTCAATTTGTCAATACTTTTGCGGAAATTAATGGTGGGGAATATATCTTTTATATATAAATGCAAAATGACCCCTAGTGTGTCACCGTGACACACTAGGGGTATTTTCGTTATAATAATTCCACGATCCATTCAAGCCAACTTCTAATTGTTGAAGCCCTACGATAATATGTTTCGTCACTTTTCACTTTATATAGGTTACACTGTTTCATTATTGCAACAATTTCATGCTTGTTGATTTCTCCCTGACTAAACCATAAATTAAGAGTTTCTGAAAAAACCTTATGTGATAATATAGCTTCACAAAAAGCTAATTGCCTTTGTTTGTAGCTGAGTTTTAAAATGTTTTTTCCTTTTGACGTTAAGAAAAATGTAATGCTATCATTCCTTTGCTTGTCAACTAACCCAAGATAGCGAGCAGCGTCGGTATAATAATTTGTTTGCCTTTCGTCAAATGCGTAATTAATTGTAATATTATCTTTTGTCATAGGGTGTTCGTTTAATAATTCGCATAGATTTATTACTCGTTCAAAACTGTCTGCTTGTGGAAATGATATTTCAGGCTCATCAATTATCGGTACACTGTCAAGTAATTGATTGATTTCCTCAGATGTAATAGTCATATCTTCCTCCACAGAATAATTTTTCTGCTTGACAAGTGTCAGTGAACTATATTCCATTGGATCAGAAAATTGATATTCATATAAATGAAATATGCCATTGGAATACACAAGGAAAATTGGTTTGACATCTTTGTTTACACGATCTTTCCACGTCCTGAAAGGGTAGTAGAGCTGTCTTACAAGAAAATCTTTCGACAAATCTCGCTTTGCCTCAATTAGTGCAAGCTTTTGTAATCCCTCATATCCTGCATCTATCTCTATTTGAGAATTATGTACTTCAATGTTTCTTTTGTCATTGCATAGAACATCTTTGATCTCAAAATTGAAGTTACCAGATCCCATTCTGCCACTTACAGTTGGAACAAGTTGCTCATCTTCTAGAAAGTCTGCTATTATGCCCGACACATAAGCACAATTTAAAGCAACTGCTTCACTGGTGATAGAGTCTACATCTAAACTTTGAATGTAGTATGGTAAGCTTATTCTTGTTACTTCGGGTGACATAGGCTCGAATTTATGATACGCATCAAAATGAGAAATGATATAATCACCACGAGTAATAGGAAGTATGGAGAGCTTATTTTGTTTGAATAATTTAGGCAAATTGATAATGTGATCAAATTTTGCCATTAACCGTGGCTCACGAAACTCTTTAATTTGTGTAGCAGATATTTGAAAACACCCTTCTTGTTCTATGTGATGTAGAATATCGTATTTTTCAAATAATAAATGCCATGCTGCGTCATTCCTGGTTTCATGTTCAAGTTTATCTGTGTCATTCATAGTTTGTTATTATTACCTCGTCAACATCTCCACGTTTGCTTGCAACTGAGTTGATTGCCCTTTTAGCTTGTACAGTTGTTATATGATAATCAGAATATTGTTCTCTTATAAATTCAGTTGAAGAATTTGACAACATGAATTTTACACCACGTTCATTAAGCATATCACAGCACTCACGAAGTTTAATCTGCTGTTCTCTGCTAAAACCGCCTTTTGAATAACCAGTAAAGCTAGAGGTATCTGATATTGGATCATATGGCGGATCAAGATATACGAACGTTCCTCTCCGTACTTGTTCAAGTGATAATGCAAAATCGTTTGAACTGAATGTTATCTCAGCAGAGTTAAAATAATTACTTACGGCTTTCAAAACAGGAGCATTAACGATATTTGGATTTTTGTATTTCCCAAAAGGACTATTAAATTCTCCTGCATTGTTTACACGATATAAGCCATTGTAACAAGTTTTATTGAGAAAAATAACCCTTGCCGCTTTTTCGATGTCACTAAGCCTATCGTATTTTGATTTATCACGATCAATATTACGAAGCTCATAGTAGAAACTTTCCTCATTCGGATAGGTTTCAAGTATTTCGATAAGAGCGTCAACATCATCTCTTATAACAGTATATACATGAATGAGATCGATGTTAATGTCATTGACTATTGCTTTTTTAGGCTGCAGATCAAACAAAACAGCACCGCCACCAACAAAAGGCTCACAATACGAGGTTATCCTTTTAGGTAGCATGGGCTTTATAGAGGGCAACAGCTGCCTTTTTCCTCCCACCCATTTGAGAACAGGAGAAACAAGTTTATTTTTGGACATTAAAATCACTCCGTTTTTGTGTCACTAGACAGTGTGTCATTGTGACACACCAAGGATTTTTATTTTATACAAATTCAATTTTAAGTTTTTTATCCATAGCAGCGGCAAGCCTTTGAAGTGTTTTTATAGACGGGTTTGCATTTCCATTTTCAATTTTGCTTATATCACCTTGTGCAATACCTGAAAGGTGGGCAAGTTGCTGCTGAGTTATACCTTTCTTTTTACGGACGTCAATTAACGCTTGAACTACTGCAAATTCAGGCTCTATAGAATTATATTCTGCATTAAGCTCAGGATCAGTTAGTTGTGCATTAAGAAAATCATTGAAATTTGTCATATTATTCTTCTTTCGATATTGAATATATCCTATAATTATCATATCACATTGCACGTGTTTTGTCAACACGTATTATAGCTAAACTGATTATCTAATGTGTCACGGTGACACATTGACATCTTTCATATACTCATCGATCGTTTCAGCGACTTTCAGCTTTTCACGATATGTAAGGTGCGTGTATATATCGCTGGTGACAGCTATGCTGCTGTGACCGAGCCAGACCGACACGGACTTTAGCTCAACGCCGTGCTGAACAAGCAGTGACGCACAGGTGTGGCGAAGATCGTGGAAACGGCAGCGGAAATTCATTTCTGCCATTATCCTGCCGAAACCAACAGACAGATCGTCGGGCTTGACGATCAGCCCCATATCGTCAACGCATATGTATTTAAGATATTCTCGTGAATACTTGTCACGATGAGCCGTGTAGTTATCGCACTGCCTGCGCCTAAGCTCCTTGAGGTATCTGAGCACGCCTGAGGGGAGAGGCAAGGTTCTGCGGCTTGCTCTGGTTTTTGGAACGTCTGAAAACACCAAAGTTATCTTGTGATCTTTAATGCATTTGACTACAGTATGCTGTATGCACATAGTCTGCGTTTCAAAGTTTATGTCTGACCAACGCAGCCCCAGAACCTCGCTGCGTCTGAGTCCCATAGTTCCTGCCAGAAACACAGGCGTATAGAGGTCAGTGTTTTTGACCTTGTTAAGAATTATCTCAAATTGATCTGTGCTTATGAAATTTCCACAGTAACGGTCAGTGCAGGGAAGTTCCGCAAGCAAGGCTGCATTGTGGTCTGTCAAACTGTTCTTGACCGCATATCTAAGTGCCATTTTGATGTTCGAGTGATGTTTGCGTATCGTTAAGCCCGATAGACCGGCGTTGTATTTGACTAGATAATATTCCTCAAGCACACCGGGCGTGATCTCTGAAAGCATTGTGCCTTTGCTGCGAAAGTATGGCACGATGTGCACATACACTTGGGAACGATATGCCTCATAGGTGTTGATTTTTACCGCCATCTTTCGGCTTTTGAGCCATTGCTCGATCAGATCTGCAAATAGAATATCATTTGCCTTTTTCTCAGAAATCTCGTCCTTGAGCTGCTGATTTTCCGCAGCAAGCTTTACCACAAGCCTTTCAAGCTCTTCCTTTTCGCTGATTAATTCTTCAATAGTTGTCATAATGATCCCCTTTGTTTTTAGAATATATAATATATTACAACAAAAGCAGAGATTTTTACAGCAGCAAAGCAATATCTGTCTGAAAAAGAAGGCGAAATTTGATAAAAAGCGTGCATATTCTAAAAAAAATAATTCAAGTATAGATACAGAAACATCAAATATCTGTTTTCAGACAGATAATCAAGAATGGGTCAGTTATAGACAGTTCATTTTACCCACTACCCCTTTTTAAGAAAAAAATCTCCGAAAGCCGCATTTTTTTCTTAAAACCTATTGACAAATCCGATTTTTTGTTATACAATGAACTTGTGTTTTTAATGGGTGTGTTCATTGTAAAGCAATGAATGCTCTGCCTCCTGCTCGAGCGGCGGGAGGCTTTTTTTATTCTGCTGTGATGAACATATATGCAGACAGTATATGTGTTGTCTGTAAAATCACCTGCACGAGTTCTGATTTTCTTCTTACGAATGAATTTGCCTTTTACAAGCTTTTCTATCGTCCTGAGAACGTCCTGACGGCTCATGCCAAGAAGCTTAGATAGATCATTATAGCTTTGGAAAAAACTCTTGTGCGAGCTGTCAGCCAGCTTACAGCACACTGCATAAACTCTGAATTCATTTCCATTCAATCTGCTCATAAGCTTTTTATCCATGGTGAAATATTTAGAAGCTGTAGATACGGCATCAATAGTGTATGTATATGTTCCGAGCTTGCCGGGTGTAGTCATTTGACGTTTCTGTGATTTTATGAAACCGCATTTGCTGAGAGAACGGACTGTACGCTTTACCGTTGACAACGAACAACCGCATAGTGACATAAGGGTTGACTGCTTGACTGTGATCTCATAGCCAAGCAGATTTCTTTTTGTATTCTTGTGGATAAGACTATAGAATACACAGGCAAGCTTCAAGTCTGATGCCTGTGTAAAACGTGTAACAAAGCTGTTAGGTATTCGCATTTTTCAATTCCTCATTATTAATGTATTGTTCCAGTGCCGCCCATTCATCGACAACAAAATTGCTGCGTATATCAGGACGTTTCTGTATTTTCTTTATGTAGCCCCTTGCAGCGGCATAGTTTTTCTTTTCAATAAGGCTGCTAAGCTCATCTCCTGCAAGTCCATTGACCTTATAGAGCAGTGCAGATATATCTACATATGGGAGTTCGCTTTGAGAAGCAGGGAAGTCATCGGGGAGATAAAGCTCGTCTGTGCTTTCATCAAAGCCGTCCTCGTCATCCTGAAAGTCATTGTCAGAATAAGCCTGGGCAAATATTTTTCGTGCTTCATTATCACGAAATTCTTTTAGCTGTTGGATATGCTGCTGATACTCTATGACCTGACGCTGCGCCTGACTTGCCTGTTTTTCAAGATCCAATGCAGTCTTATACACAAGCTCAGAAACTGCTCCGCCTGCAGCTTTTATTTTCTCAATATCATTAAGCTGCATATAGTATTTGTTCATAGCACTTTCTGCATTATTTTTCAGCTTATCAAGTCTATACTGATTGCCTATAACGCCCAAACTGTCCCAAAGCTCATCATATGGGTAAAGCACAGCAGAGAGGTCTATGTTATGGTTTCTTATAGGCAGATTTTCGACAGGTATTCTTGGCGGCTTATTCTCGATAAGGTGATAAGGCGTGATATTAGTTCGTATTGGCTCACAACGCATTTTCTTAACTATGGCAGTGCCAAAAGGAAGCTTAGACAGCTGTGTGGTATCGAGCAGAGCCTTGCGGTCAACGTGTTCGCCTTGGTGATCGATAAAGCCATATAGGCTGCCGCTGAATGTAAGATAGTTTACGGTCTCGTTTCCTATCATTTCGGAAAACGCCTTGTTAGTGTTTCCGTTAAGAGAGAGTATGTATATCTGAATATTGCAAGCGCCCTTTATGCCGTCCTCTTCTTTATCATACTTCTTGAGCTGACCATAGTCCTGCAGAAAGAGATTGAACAGAATGTTAGCTCCTGGAGAAGCGTTCATTTTGCTGCTGAGGTCAGGAAGCTTTGTCATTTGACCAAACTCATCGTAGATATACTCTATTTTTCGTGGCAATTTGCCGCCCTGGTATTTTCTTGCCTGCTTTGCAAGGTACATAAAGGATTGGTCTGCAAACATTGAAGCTATTACATAACGTGATTTTTCCTCATACGGCACAAGCATATATATTATGCAAGGCTGATCTTCATTGATAAGGTCAGCAAAGTTTATTTCATTTTTAGATGTCAGCTTTTGAACGCCCATATCCGTCATGAATATCTCAAGGTCTGCGGAGAGAACAGTGTATATTGAAGAACGTGTATCACCCTGGGAGAACTTTGACGTAGAGTAAGATGTTCTTGCAAGACAGCCCACCGGCAGTGCGTTGAAAAGTTCATCAAGTGCGTTGACTTCTTTCTTGTTACCGCTTTCGTCCTCGATAACAGTATTGTAAACTCCAAATTCGGTAAAGAATGTTGTGATACTGAACATATTAACGCAGGACATATCATTTTTCTCGTAGCCTTTATCTAAGAAATAGTATATAAGGGCACTGAGCAGCGACCTTGCGGAGTCTGTCCATATAGCCTCGCTCTGGGTATCGTCTGTAAGGCAGTGAGCGAATGAGCTGACGAGCTTTGAAGTCTGCGACAAGTCATTGTTGCCGTGCTTAGCTGTTAGGTACTCGTCAATGATAAGCTGAAGAGGGTTCCAACAGTCCGAACGGTCAGTATCGATAAGGTTAAGAGTAACTATCTTGTAGCCGTTTTTGGCAAATTCCTTATAGGTCAGTTCAAGCAGCTCGCCTTTCATATCATTAACGATAACAGAGGGCTTTTCTTTTGCATTCGCCATAAGCCTCAGGCTTGGCAGCACGTAGCATTCACCCTTGCCGGAACGTGGAGCACCTACGGTCATTGTGTTGTATGTGCCCGGTTCGATGTAGTAGACGCCGTTGCTTTCTCCTATGAGCATTCCTGCCTTTTCTGCTGAAGTGATGTTATCCATAGGCACTGCCAGAAAATGATCTAACAGTTCGTTGTCCTCCATAAACTTGTTGTCACCCTTAACGTTCTTGCTGTCATTTTTCATTCGGTAGAGTGTATGCAGTTTTACCGTTATTCCCAGACCAACTATAAGAGAAAGAATTATCTCAAAAATGAACATCATAAATCCGGGTGGAACAATGATATTCCACGGCATAAAGTGCGTTTTTGAATAATCTGCACTGCCATTGACGGTGCTTATACTTCTCAATGACTTTATAACATAGATGAAAATGCTGTTAAAGATCACATACAGTATCGATGTAGCTATTGCAAATTGTTTTATTCTGACATTTCGGTGGTCTTTGTCTTTTTCAATAGGTGTTTTATTCACCGCATTTAAAATACGCATAGCAAGATCATAGATCCAGCCGAACACACATAGTATTTTTGCTATAGCAGCATTGAGTATACGTTTTATTTTGTCTAAATACATATGATTTCCTCCTGTCAAACGCTGCGGCTTTTTTCCTTGGCTTTCGCCATTTCCTGCTCGATCTCAAATTCTCGCATAAGACGTGCTGTCTTTGCCTCCTCTGATTTTAATGCTTTACGCAGCATATTTGATGATTTATGAAGAATTGTCCTCTGAGCCTGCATACAGCCTGCCAGTCTGAATTCAAATGGTATATCTGTTTTTTTGCCGCTTATTATCTTTTTAGCAATGTCATTGCCTGAGCGTGCTGACTTTCTCAGCCATTGAAATGCAGCCTTGTTCTGACCGTCACGGAGCAGCATTAATCCGTATGCGAGCTGACCGCTGTCATTGCCGTTTAAAGCACATCTGCGAAAGCAATCCTCAGCCATTTTGTGCTTGTTTTCAGACAGATACACTTTGCCAAGTATATACTGGGCATTTGGATCGTTGTATTCAAACGCAGAACGCTTAAGGTATTCTTTAGCTTTTGTATTATTGAATGAGCTATAATATTTGCCCAGAGTGTATATCGCAGGCTCAAAGTCTTTATCTGCGGCTGATGAAAGATAGCGTATCCCTTTTGAAACTTCTGTTGTTTTTTTGCTGTCAAGAAGAATTTTTCCTGCAGCATACATTCCAGGTATGCTATCTTTGTCAGCGGCATTCGTGAAATACTGCAATGCTTTTCGTCTGTTATTTTCAGACAGATACAGCTTGCCGAGGCGATAAGCTGCTATACCCATAGTATCGTCTTTGTGATCGGCAGCTTGAAGAAGGTATTTCTCAGCCTGTGTATTATCGTTAAATTGCTCTTGATACAGTTTTCCGAGAGTGTATGCTGCATAGTAATTATCTTTTGCTGCTGAACGTTCTAAGTATGATGCCGCCTTGTCATATCTCTCTTGTGAAAGATACAGCTTGCCAAGACTATATTCACACAATCCTGTTTTATCCTGTGCGTTTTCAGCACCCTTTATCAGAATTTTTTCAGCCTTTTGAAGATCTTTTTTGCTGTCGCTCTGATAGAGCTTACCGAGCATATATTGTGCTTTATAGTTATTGGAGTCCGCCGAGAGCAGCAGATATTTTTCAGCACATTCAAGGTCTATATCCGTTCCATTGCCATTCAGATACATCATACCTATCTTGTAGCTGATATTATCGTCATGGTTTTTAGTGAATACTTTCTCTAAACCTTTTAAAGCTTCAGCGTAAAAATTATGCGCACTTGATAGGTCTTTTTCTACTCCTTGTCCCAGTTCATAAGCTTGTCCTACGGCATAACTTGCGAACGGCATTCCGCCTTTGCTGCTTAGTGAGCGCATATAATAATCAAATGCTTTGGCATAGTCTGTTTCAACACCAGAGCCGTATTTGTATATGTTTCCGAGAGCAAAATAAGCATATTTGTTTTCAGACAGCTTATAATGCTCTATGGCTGAGTTATAGTCTTGAGTAACGCCAAGCCCATATTCGTACATTTTACCTATACGATAGTTGAGATAGGATTTTGTCCAATTATCACGTTTGTCATCACTCATGCTTACTATGGACAGCAGCTTGTGAAAATCTTCAAAGGCTTTGCTGTAATATTGCTGACTTAATGTATCGCCGTCATTGGATTTTAGCATTTGGCTGTCATAAAGCTTGCCTATGTCATATGTTGCGATAATATTTCCGCTTTTGCTTTCTATTGAGAGTATTTCAAAAGCTTTTTCGGGGTCTTTCTTTATGACTGCTGATTTGTTCTGTTCATTTCCGTACATATAGTCGAGGGCAAGCTTATAGTTCTTGCTCCAATCTATGCGTAGACGTTCCACTGCCTGATCGCTTTTATCATTTTCAGACAGATACGCTTCAGGCTCTTGCGGAAAAATATCCGTGCTGTAGTCAGGAGCATTTGGTTCATACAACTCATCATAATTTCTTGAAGATAGGTACATTTCCAAATCATCAGGGATATCAGAGTTTTCTAAAGAGTCATAAGGCATAGCATCCTCTAAATCATCTTTTTTATTTTCAGACAGATACACTTTTGATTTCTGCGAGGAAATACCGTTGTTGTAGTCAGGCTCATTTTTCTCAGAAAAGCCTTCGCTTTCTTTTTCAGACAGATACGTTTTCGGCTCTGGGATGTTGTTGTCGATCTGTATGTTCTTGTCCTTTGTCATATAGTATTCTCGGCAGATGTTCAGAAACGAATTGCCGACTCGTGAATAAAATCCGTCTTTGCCGTCTCCGTTTTTGCCATTAAGCTCGTTTTCTTTATAATTTGCCCACCTTGAATTTTGTCCGTACCTTTTGCGAAACAACGTTGCTTGTATTTCGTCAAGCTTATGGAGATATGTGTCGAACATAATACTTAATGTGGGATTTTCAGATATTACAGACCGTATGCAGCTCTGAATTTCGTTTTTTATGGGTTCACTTTGTTTTGCATACCACCACTGATTGCCGCTGTTTTTTAGGTCATCAGGAATCTTGTCGATAAGTGCGTTTATTTTTTGAATACTTCCTGCAAATTCACTTTTGATGCTCGGAGCAAGTACATCTCTTTGAAATCTTGTAAGCTCTTGTGCTGCTATGCTCTTGTCAATGCAGTGTGTCATTACTCTTTTTAGTTCGTCTAATGCTTCCTGCTCAAAATTGTCCTGACCTCTGTTCTTGTATGTAATGCGTCTGTCTTCAAGCCGGTGATATTCCACAAGCTGATAGTGTATGTGTACGTTGCCTGTGTTTACATGGATCGCACCTACCCAGTAACAGTTGCTTGCGTCAAGCTTTTGTGTCTTATCTATCATAGCGTTAATGCCTTTTCGTGCAGCGTCCACAAGTGCTTGTCTGTCTAGCTGATTCCCTACAATGAAACCATTTTTTCGCAGATATGCATTATCAAATGATATAACACCTGCATACTTAGGGCAGCCCTCTGAACGGCTTGCTCGTTCCTGCTGCCGTATCTTATCCAGATCAGCGGCGGTCAAATTATCTTTAGTGCTTGTAAACGCTCCATAGGATCGTTCTTTTTTTATATCCTTCGCCTGACTCTTTTCGTTTGGTATGAACTCCGAATATACATATTCCATTTCATCAGCGTGCTTGCTGGGCTCGAACGCCTCTGGACGCAGCATATAACTGAGAAAGTCAAACAGCACAGTGCCGCCGTCACCGCTTATACGCCAGTTGTACACGAATTTGCATTTATGAAATATATTTGGGGTCATTCAGCGTCATTCTCCTCATTGCCTTGATCCTGCAGTGCCGAAACACCTTTGTCGAGTGATCGCCGGTGCACAAGTTGCTGATAATTTTCAGCAGACTTATTAAGCACATCGTGGGGCTTGCTGTCTGTCAGTCGCTTGTCTGCCGACTGATATTCCTGCACCTCGTAAAAATGCAGGAGTGTGTTGATTCCGTCACGCTCCTGATATATCATGCTCTCGCTTTCTCGTGCGATCATCAGCAGCTTATCTACATTTGCTGCGATCTCTCTCAGCTGTGTATCATCGGCGGTTTTATCGTGGTCACTATTGTATGCGTCATTTATCAATGCCGTCACGCAGCCGCTCGTTGTTGTAATTCCTCGCAAGCGTTGTATCTCTTGCAGTTTTTGAAAATTTTCCTCTGTAAGTGTAATTAATTTTTTTACAGGCATTTTTATCAGTCCTTTTCTGATTTTGAATTTAATTTCTATTACTCTAAGTTAAAATCGGTTGTAACTGTGTCGATAATGTCGCCCTTTTTGCGTATCGTTATGCCGCCGCTTACTACTATATCTTCGGCTGCTGTTATCTCAAACTTGGCTCCGCTGAGATATTTTTTGCCGCTTTCGTCAGTTTTGTAGATAACAAGCTCGCCCTTGTCTACAGATGTTCTCTGATTATCTACTACTGTTTTACTTGTTTTATCAGCCTCAACAGTTACGTCTGTTTTGGTTTTCAGTGCATAGCCATTAGCTGTAGTTGTTTCCTTCCAGTAATAGCTGCCCTGCGGCAGACCTGAAACGTGGATATTTCCGTCAGCGTCAAGTGTCATATCTGTAGCGTTAGCCTGTGCAACAGTTGAGCTGAATGTATACTTGCCGTTACTGCCTGTTGCTTTAACATACTTGTCACTGCCGCCGTCAGTGTATACAAGGTTGAACTTGACTGCCTTTTTCAGCTCATCTGTTGCCGTCTGAGCATTGCCGAAGAAGTCGGTGAAAGTCTTGTCAAGCTCTGCTGAACCTGTGGAAATTTGTACCTTGAGATAAGCCTTAACAGGGTCCTTATCCTCATAACAGCTTACCACCATTTCCTGAACGTCTGAGCCGCCCGAAAGGATAAGAGGTGAACACTCAT
>ERZ857750.3717-NODE-3717-length-12290-cov-15.112301_pt1 | contig 12290 bp, 10 predicted proteins | sample MGYA00519915_ERZ857750 | MGnify/ENA primary metagenome ERZ857750 (study PRJEB31778, sample SAMEA3449358) | human gut metagenome | biome: human gut; feature: human-associated habitat; material: faeces | place: United Kingdom | collected 2010/2012 ... | reverse complement strand
TATTTATAAAAAATTATAAAAAAAATAAAATTTTTTTATTTTTTATGTATATAAATATTTGAAGTGACAATAATATAAATGTATTCCTCATAATATTCCCCCAATATTATAAATACATTGGAAGAGGCTAACCGTAAGGTTAGCCTCTTGTGTTATTATGAAGCATATATTTAAATATCTGTCCGTAATTTTAAATAAATAGATCAAAACCCTCTTTATGACATTTTATATGAAATTTCATAATCCTAAAATGTCACTATTTTGAGCGACATAAATAAGACTTCTTAGAATTGAAAAACGGTTCCAAAAAATGTAACATTAAATCATAAGAAACACAAAATATTAAATTAAATCAAAAAGTACTAATAAATGACAAAATAATATAAAGACAGAACTATTTTTAAAGAAAAGAAAAATAAAATTTAAGGGGGAATTTTTAATGAGTGAAACAGTAGGAATCAAAACTAAAGTACAGAAATTAGGGAGAGCCCTAAGTGGTATGGTAATGCCAAATATAGGTGCATTTATAGCATGGGGATTCATAACAGCATTATTCATAGAAAAGGGTTGGTTGCCAAATGCACAATTAGCAGAAATGGTAACACCAATGTTAAAATATGTTTTACCAGTATTAATAGGTTACACTGGTGGTAAAATGATAGCAGGCGATAGAGGTTCAGTAATCGGTGCGATAGCTACAGTAGGTATAGTAGTTGGTGCAGGAGATACAACAATGTTAATTGGTGGTATGATAATGGGTCCACTTGGTGGATGGGTAATCAAAAAATTCGATGAATTAGTTGATGGAAAAATACCTTCAGGATTTGAAATGTTAGTAAATAACTTCTCAGTTGGTATATTAGGATTAATATTAGCAATCATAGGGTTTTATGCAATAGGACCAGTTGTAATAGCAATAACATCAGTATTACAAGCAGGCGTTGAATTCTTAGTTAAGAGAAATCTAATATTCTTAACTTCATTATTTATAGAACCAGCAAAAGTATTATTCTTAAACAATGCGATAAACCACGGTATATTATCACCTTTAGGAATAGAACAAGCAAAAGAAATGGGATCTTCAATAATGTTTTTATTAGAAGCTAACCCAGGACCAGGACTTGGAGTATTATTAGCATATTGTATATTCGGAAAAGGTTCAAGTAAAGAGTCTGCACCAGGTGCAGTAATAATACACTTCTTAGGTGGTATACATGAAATATACTTCCCATACATATTAATGAATCCAGCATTAATATTAGCAGTAATGCTTGGTGGAGCTTCAGGAGTTTTAACATTCTCAGTATTAGGAGCTGGATTAGTTGCAGCAGCATCTCCAGGTAGTATAATAGCAATATTAGCAATGACAGCAAAAGGTAAATATTTTGCTGTGATAGCAGGTGTAGTAGTAGCAACAGTAGTATCATTCTTAGTATCATCTGTATTTGTAAAAAGAGCGGCAGCTAGAGATGAAGAACAAGATTTAGATGCAGCTCAAGCACAAATGAAAAATATGAAAGCTGAAGCGAAAAATCAAAAAGTTGAAGTTGGACAAGACGATGTAGCAGTAGCAATAGATAAAGAAGTAGCAGTATCAGATATCAAAAAAATAATATTTGCTTGTGATGCAGGAATGGGATCAAGTGCAATGGGGGCAGCAAGATTCAAATCAAGAATAAAAGATTTAAACTTAGGAATAGAAGTAGCAGCAGCACCCGTTGACAATGTACCAGCAGATGCACAAATAATAGTAACACATGAATCATTAGCTCAAAGAGCAGAAGATAAATATGATGATAAAGAAATAATCGAAATCAAAAACTTCTTAAAAGACGATAATATAGAAGCTTTATATAATAGATTAGCTAATTAATAATATTAATAGATAGTTAGGTAAATATTAAATAAATTAAATGACTGGAAGTTCGGAAAACTATATAGATAACCATAATAAATCAATCCTACAGCCATGGCGAAATGCCATGGCTTATTTTTTACTTTTTAGTACTTGTTTTATATATTGTAAAAGAAAATTATTTATAGTATAATCGCCACAAATATTAAATTAAAAAGTGACTTAATGACTAAAATATAAATTTGTCATAAATGAAAAAATTTTATCTATCTAAAAAATGTCATAATCTTTAGTGACATTATAGTAATATCAATAGATTGATAGCATAAACCTATTTTGATAAAATCAAAGTATAAAGATAAAGAAATTGAAATGTCACTAATAAAGGGGAGTAAATGAAGAGAAAAAAGATTAGTTCTAGACAGAAGGAAATAATTTTGCTACTAGCACAGAATACTTCTAACAAGCCAATAACCATCTCGGAAGTAGCAAAAGAGTTAAATATTAGCACAAGAACAGTTCTAAGAGATATGACTAAAATAGAAAGCTGGTTAGATGAAAATGATTTTAAATTTATTAAGAAACCAGGGGTAGGGATCTATTTAGATGAAACACTCGATAGTAAGCAATTTATAATAGAGCTCTTACAAGAAGAAAAGATTGAAAAAAGTTATACAAAAGAAGAAAGAAAAAAATTTATATTATCAAACCTTTTGACATCTTCAGAACCAATTAAATCATACTACTTCTATAAAACATTAAAGATTTCTGAAGGAACATTAAATAATGATTTTATAGAAATAGAAGAATGGTTAGATAATTTTTCTATCAAACTTATAAGAAAACCAGGGACAGGAATTTATGTTGAGGGTTCAGAAAAAGATATGAGAAGTGCACAAGTAAGGCTTATATACAATTCTTTTGAAGAACAAGAACTCATAGATATAGTTAAAAATGTAGGAAATAATATTCAAAAACATAATGTAATTGAAATTTCTAGTGAAAATAGGTTGCTTAATTTGATAGATAAATCGATAATCAAGAAAGTTGAAAACTCATTATCTGAAACAATAAAAGATATTAATTTAAAAATTTCAGATAGTGCTTTTATAGGATTGGTTGTTCATATATCATTAGCAGTACAAAGGTTAAGAAATGGAGAAACAATCTCTATGGAACAGGATGTTTTAAATGAGCTAAAGAGTATAGAACAATTTAAAACAGCAACAAAAATAGCACAACAAATAGAAGAAGAATTTGACATAAAAGTACCGATAGACGAAATAGGATACATAACAATGCATCTAAGAGGTTCTAAATTAAGATTAGAAACAAAGAATCATAATTTTAGTTTGGACGATGTAGAATTAATGAATATCGCAAAAAGGTTAATTGAATTAGCTACAGATGAATTTGGATTTGATTTTAGTACTGATAAAAAATTACTAAATGATTTAGTAAATCATATGGCACCATCTCTTTGTAGAATAAAAATGGGAATGGATATAAGAAATCCACTTCTTAACCAGATAAAGACAGAATACAAAGATATTTACGATGGAGTAGCTAATATCATATATATCATAAAAGAAAAACTAGATATCGATAATATACCTGAATCAGAAATAGCTTATTTGGCTATGCACTTTGGTTCTTGTATGGAGAGAAACCTAATTGAAGAAGTAGAAATAAGAGCTGTGGCTTGTTGTCCAACAGGTATAGGAACATCGAGATTTCTAATGACACAATTACAAAAGAAATTTTCAAATTTAAAAATGGTAGATACAGTATCAGCTATTAAGATAGATGAGAAAGCTCTTAAAGATGAAGGAATAGACCTTATAATTTCAACAGTAGAAATGAAAACATCTATAAGAAGTGTTGTTGTAAGTCCATTATTAAATTTAGAAGATGTAGCAAAAATTAGACATGTCTTAAGAAAGTTAGCAAAGGACAAAGTATTTAAAAGAGATATAAGGGCATTTAAAGAAAAACAAGGGAATAAAAATCAGAATAATCAGAAAGGGCAGCTTAAAAAAGATGAAGTAATGAATTTCATGATTATGAGTGGAAATATAGTTGAGTTCTTTAAGTCTATAGAAGTTCATGAAGATGTTGATTGTGACGATTTAGAAGAACTGATAAATTATAGTAGTTTTATATTCGCCAATAATAGTAAATCAGCACTACAAATACAAAAAGACCTAAAAAGAAGAATAAATATATCTACACCATTTGTAGATGGAATAGATATAGCTCTACTTCATTGTATGACAGAAGAGGTTGAAAATATAAGATATGCATCTATCAGATTATCAAATGAAATTATGATAGATAAAGAAAATAAGACAAAATATGCTTTGTTTATGTTGATACCAAAAGAAGCTCAAACTTATCAAAGGGAGTTATTAAGCAATATAAGTGAGAACTTAATTGAAAATAATGAGTTTGTAGATTGTATCAAACATGGGGACAAAGAAGACATAAAAGGAAAATTTAAATCTATAGTATTAGATTTTTATATTAGAAAAATGAAATTATTATCAAAAAAAATAGATTAAAAGGAAAAGGGATATAGGAGGAATTTATAATGAGTAATATATTAGTAAAAGAAAACATAGTATTAGGATTAGATTCAGTATCAAGAGAGGAAAGTATAGTTTTAGCAGGTAAAAAATTAGTTGAAAGAGGATATGTTAACGAAGGTTATGTAGATGCAATGCTAGAAAGAGAAAAAACTATGAGTACTAATATGGGATTAGGATTTGCAATACCACATGGAGTTAACGAAGCTAAAAAAGAAATAAAAGAATCAGGAATAGTAATATTACAATTCCCTAATGGAGTAGAATACGGAGACAGCACAGTTTATTTAGTTATCGGAATAGCTGGAAAAGATAATGAACATCTAGATATATTATCAAAAATAGCAATATCTTTAGATGATGAATTAGTAGAAAAATTAAAAGACTCAACAGACGTAAATGATTTCTTAAATATATTTGCATAACAACACAAGGATTAAAAAGTATAATATTTTAGGGGGATATAAAGAATGAAAAAGGCAATACAATTTGGAGCAGGAAATATTGGTAGAGGATTTATAGGTGGATTACTATCAAATGCTGGATATCATGTAGTATTCGCTGATGTAAACGAAGCTATATTAAATGGAATAAATAATGACAAACAATACAAAATACTTGTAAAGGATGTAGAATGTTTTGAACAAACAATAACTAATATAAGTGCAGTTTCATCAATATCAGAAGATATAATAAAAGAAATAGAAGAAGCTGAAATAATAACTACAGCAGTTGGTCCATTAGTATTAAAAAGAATAGCACCAACAATAGCAAAAGGAATCCAAGCTAGAAAAAATAACGGAAATAAAAACTACTTAAATATAATAGCTTGTGAAAATGCAGTAGGAGCTACAGCTATATTAAAAGAAGAAGTAATGAAAGTTTTAAACGAAGAAGAAATATCATACATGGAAGAATACATAGGATTCCCTAACTGTTCAGTAGACAGAATAGTACCTCCTTGTACTAATGAAAATCCACTAGATGTTACAGTAGAAAACTTCTATGAATGGAATGTTGAAGAAGCTAAAATAAAAGGTGAAGTACCACAAATCGAAGGTATGAACTTAGTTGGAGACTTAATAGCTTATGTTGAACGTAAATTATTTACATTAAATACAGGTCATGCTATAACTGCATATCTTGGATCTTTAGCAGAATACAAAACTGTGGACGAAAGTATAAAAGATGAAAAAATTGCAACAATAGTAAAAGCTGCTATGCAAGAAAGTGGACAAGGATTAGTTAAAAAACATGGATTAGATTTAGAAGCTCATTATAAATACATAGATAAAATATTAAATAGATTTAAAAATCCATACCTAAATGATGATGTAAAAAGAGTTGGTAGAGAACCACTTAGAAAATTAAGTTCAAAAGATAGATTAGTAAATCCATTAATGACAGCAAAATCTTATGGAATATCTGTAGATAACTTAATAATAGGTGTTGGAGCAGCACTTCACTATGACAATCCAGAAGATGCACAAAGTGTTGAATTACAACAAACAATAAAAGATTTAGGTGTTAAAGAAGCAGTTAAGAAAATTTCAGAAATAGAAGATGAAGAATTATTAAATGCTATCGAAACATCTTATCAAAAACTGACAAGTAAACAATTAGCTTAATATAAATTAAACATAAATGTTATTACTCAAAAACTGTTCATATATTATGGGCAGTTTTTTTGAGGTTTAATAATAACTATGTTTAAAATAAATAAATCTGTAGATACTTAAGATAAAGAGAAATTGAGGGGGTTTTTATATGAAATTATTTAAATCAATAATATATATTTGCTTAATTACAATATCTTTATGTAGTGTAGCTATGATTTATGGGGAAACAAAACAATCACAATGGATAGATAAATTTATAGACAGTTTCGAACTTACTAATTCAAACTTCAAATTCTACAATATAAAAGCAAATATGATGATAGAAAAAGATATCGATATGAATGAATTGCAGAATATTTGTTTATTAATAGCACAAAATTTAACTAACAATAAAGATGAAGTGTGTTTAAAAACAGAAAAAAGTCAGGTATATGTAAACTATAATGATAAAAATACTGGTATTTCAATAGTTGGAATTAAAAAAAATGCAAAAGAATCATATATAATAGTTGACATATTAAATAATAAAGTATATAAAAATATAGAGAATATTTACACTAAATTAGAAAATGAACTAAGTGAATATTCAAATGATGTAGATATCAATGTTTGCATCGCTGGAGAATATACAAAAAAATTAAAAAAAGCTAAAATTAGTGATATTTTACAAAAAATATTATATAATATGTATGCTGAAAAAATTAGTGATATAGAAGAAGAAAACTTTTTATCAGTAAATGCATATAGTAAATTATTAAAAGAAAACAACTTGAAATATTTAGATAGAGAAATTAACTTGAACATAGGAATTAGGTATAGCGAAGATGATGATAAAACAATGATATATATCGCTACACCTATTATAAAGATAGATTATTAGAAAATAGATTATTAGATTGAGGAGAGACATATTTATGGCTAAAATAATAGTAAAAAAAAGTAACCCACTTAAAGGGAAAGTTAAAATAGATGGAGCAAAAAATGCAGTATTACCAATAATAGCTGCAACATTATTAGTAAAAGGAAAATCAGTTTTACACGAAGTACCAGATTTAACAGATGTACATGTAATCTCAGACTTAATAAGACATCTTGGTGCAGAGGTTGAATATAAAGATAATACATTAACAGTAGATGCAAGTAACTTAACTACTTGTGAAGCACCATACGAGCTAGTAAGAAAAATGAGAGCATCATTCTTCGTAATGGGACCATTACTTGCTAGATTTAACCAAACAAAAATATCAATGCCAGGTGGATGTTCAATAGGAACAAGACCAATAGACCTACACTTAAAAGGATTTAAAGCTTTAGGTGCAGATATAATAATGGATCACGGATTTGTAGAAGCTAAAGCAGATAAATTAGTCGGATCTAAATTATACTTAGATTTCCCATCTGTTGGAGCAACTGAAAATATAATGATGGCTGCAGTACTTGCAGAAGGAACTACTATAATAGAAAATGCTGCAGAAGAACCAGAAATAGTAGACTTAGCTAACTTCCTAAATGAAATGGGAGCAGATGTTAAAGGAGCAGGTACAAACACTATAAGAATAAAAGGTGTTAAAGAATTAAAAGGAACAGAACATGATGTTATACCAGACAGAATAGAAGCTGCAACTTACATGGTTGCTGCAGCTATGACAAAAGGTGATATAACAGTTGAAAATGTATTAATAGAACATTTAAAACCAGTAACTGCTAAACTAATAGAAGCTGGTTGTGAAGTTATAGAAATGGATAACTCAATAAGAGTAATCGGACCAGAAAAATTAAAAGCAGTAGACGTAAAAACTCTACCACATCCAGGATTCCCAACAGACGTTCAAGCACAATTTATGGCTATGCTTACAGTTGCAAGAGGAACTGGAGTTGTAATAGAAACGGTATTCGAAAATAGATTTATGCATGTTGCAGAATTCAACAGAATGGGTGCAGATATTAAAATAGAAGGAAGAACAGCTGTAGTTAAAGGTGTTGACCAACTTTACGGAGCAAATGTAAATGCAACTGACTTAAGAGCAGGAGCAGCACTTATATTATGTGGACTTATAGCTGAAGGAGAAACACAAATAGGAAAAATATATCACATACAAAGAGGGTATGTTGATATAGACAAGAAAATAAGATCTTTAGGTGGTAATATAGAAATAGTAGAATGCTAATATTTATATGCCATATAATAATTAAATAAGCATGTTAGTTAATAAGTTTTTAATAAATATAATAGTTAATAACACATGAATAAATAATTAGGTTTTTTCATATATTTATGCATATAGTAAATCTATGGAGGCATTAATTATATGAAAAGACCTATAATATTGTTAATGGGGACAATGATTTTTGGAATATTGCTCTCCGTTTTAATTAGTGTGCTCTTTTATGGGAAAAATGAAGTCTCTAATTCTATAGATGCAGGTACAAAAAAAATAGTACAGAAAGAAGACAAAGACCCCTATGAAAAAGTAGACAAAACAAGTCCTACTATAAGTGTGTACAATTCTAGCACAAACAAAATAGAAGAAATGGATATAGAGACATTTCTATATGGAGTTTTATCTGCTGAGATGTCATCAGACTTTTCAGAAGAGGCTTTAAAGGCACAAGCAGTGGCTGCAAGGACTTATATCATCTATAAAAAGGAAAATAACATGACAAAAGGGCATAAGGGAGCAGACATATGTACTGATTCTAATCACTGCCAAGCATATTTTTCTTATAATGAGCTTAAAAAAAACAAGGGAGAAGACTGGATAAAAGAGTCCTATCCAAAGATAAAAAAAGCAGTAGACGATACTAAAGGTCATATACTTACATATGATGAAAAAGCTATACTACCACTATATTTTTCAACATCTAGTGGTAAAACAGAAAATTGCGAAGAAGTATTTTCTTCACAATATCCATATCTAAAATCAGTGAGCAGTCCTTATGAAGAACAATCACCAAGATATTATACTGAAACTAAAATTAGCAAGTATAAGTTTGTTAATGCATTGAATAAAAGTTATTCAAATATTTCTTTATCAGTAGACAATTTAATTAACCAAATTAAGGTGCTTGAAAGAACTAATGCCGGTTCGGTAAAAACTATACAAATTGGCGATAAAAAGCTTTCAGGTAGGAATATAAGAACTCTTTTTGGACTAAATTCTTCTAACTTTGATATTGGATTTGAAAATGATACAGTAGTTTTTAAAGTTAAAGGATATGGACATGGAGTAGGTATGAGTCAATGGGGTGCTGAAGGTATGGCTCAAAAGAATTACAAGTATTACGATATACTGTGCCATTATTACACAGGAATTGAAATAAAGGATATATATTAAAAAAACACTAAAATTGATAATAGATATAGAATAATTAGTAATAAAAATTTATTTAAATATATATGGATAAACTTACATAAAATAAAAATTTTTCCAAAATAAAGCATAAAACAAGTAAATACTGTCAATACTCTAAATGTATTAATATATTTGGAGGTGCAGTATGAAAAAGAAATTATTAGAAAAAGATATATTTTATCTATCTTTATTCATATGCGTTTGTCTCGTAGCTTTTGGTGGTATTTTATTTACAAATAAAAATTTAAACAAATTAGTAGCAAGTAAAGACACAATTAATAAAGATAATGAGATAAATTTAGTAAAAGAAAAAAATGATTCTGTACCAACATCGACAGAATCAAAAGAAAACCTTGAAAAGGCAAAAGAACAAAATAACAAAAAAACAGAAACTAAGAGCGAATCTAAACTTAACTATATAGGAACTGAAGTACTTAGAGAATATTCAGCAGATATGCCAAGTTATTCAAAAACATTAGATGTTTGGGAAATACATAAAGGTTTAGATATTGCAGCAAAAGATGGAGATAAAATAAGATCAATACTAGATGGAACTGTTAAGTCTGTATATTCAGATGAAAGATATGGAACAAGCATAGAATTATCTTATGCTGATAATATAACAGTAATATATTCTGGTATAAAAGAAAATGTATCTTTAGAAAAAGGAGATACAGTTAAAGAAGGCGACTGCATAGGTTATGTTGGAAATACAACAAATGTTGAAAATGAAGATGGAACACATGTGCATGTGGAAGCCTATAAAAATGACAAAGCTATTAATCCATTGAGTTTATTAGAATAAAGAATAAAGTTTGTGGCAGGAGATTTTTCAAAAATTGAGGAATCTCCTGTTATATTTTTTGCATTTTTTTCATATATAACAATAGGACTGATATCGAGGGAGGGGAGGTTGTGAAATCTCATATAGAACAAAGAGCAGTTACTATTGCAAAATATATATTAGAAAAGCAATCTACGGTAAGACAAACCGCCAAGGTTTTTGGTGTAAGCAAAAGCACTGTACACAAAGATGTAACAGAGCGATTAGAAGAAATTCAGCCAACATTAGCCAGTGAAGTAAAACAGATTTTAGAAAAAAATAAATCAGAAAGACATATCAGGGGCGGAATGGCTACAAAATTAAAATATCAGCAACAAAAAAAGATGTAGGATAACCTACATTTTTTTCTTGACTAAAGTCAGATTTTTGCCTATATTGTAGAATAGGAGTATTAATGATAACTACAATTTGAATTAAATATAAATTAAATAAAAATGTAAAAAGGAGTGAAATGAATGTCAGGAGCTGATATAGGTATCGATTTAGGAACAGCCAATGTACTAATATATGTAAGTGAAAAAGGGATTGTTTTAGAAGAACCTTCTGTAGTTGCAGTAGATAACAAATTAAACAAAATTATAGCAGTGGGAACAGAAGCAAGAAAAATGATAGGTAGAACACCTGCAAATATAGATGTTATAAGACCATTAAGAGATGGTGTTATATCAAATTATGAGATAACAGAAGAAATGTTATCTAGATTTATTGAAAAAATAGTAGAGAAAAAAGGATTTGGTAGATTCGTAATGCCTAGAATTATGGTTTGTGTACCTACTGGTGTTACTGAAGTTGAAAAAAGAGCAGTTGAAGATGCAACAAAAAAAGCTGGAGCTAGAGAAGTTTATATTATAGAAGAACCTATAGCAGCAGCAATTGGGGCAGGAATAGATATTGCTCAACCTAATGGAAACATGGTTATTGACATAGGTGGTGGAACAACTGATATAGCTGTAATATCGCTAGGTGGATCAGTAGTAAGTGATTCCATAAAATTAGGTGGAGACAAATTTGATGAAGCTATAATCAAATATATCAAGAAAGAGTATAATGTATTAATAGGGGAAAGAAGTGCTGAAAAGCTAAAAATAGAAATAGGGACTGCTGTAAAAGAGGACGAGCCAAGAACTATGAACATAAGTGGTAGAAATCTAGTTAAAGGTCTTCCTGTTACTATAAGCGTATCTTCAACAGAGATATTAGAAGCACTTGATTCATGCATAGAGCAAATAGTTATAGCAACTAAAAATCTACTAGAAAAAACACCACCAGAATTAGCAGCAGACATAAGTGATAAAGGAATCATTATGACTGGTGGAGGAGCTATGTTACGTGATTTAGATAAGAGGGTTGAACAAAGTACTGGAATAAAAGTTACTTTAGCTCATGATCCACTTTCTTGTGTAGCAAAAGGAACTGGATTATCATTAAGTTCTCTTGATTTACTAGAAACTGGAGGTAATTTCAAAAAATAGTATTGTATTTTTGAAATTATAAATGAGATTAACTATAAAACTCAATAAAATTTATCGAAACAATAATAAAAAGTAGCTATTTTAAAATAATATTTTGAATATATTATTTTATGATAGCTACTTTTTTGTTAGGTAGCAAGAAGTAGGGATAAAGCAATCGTCTCAGCTAATTCTAATATAAAGTGAAGTCTTATATTATTAAAAGAAAATCTATTATTTTCATCTATTTTATCTACAATGCCAACTATAGAATAAGTCCCTACCTGGGGTAACTTTTTGCCTACACCTTTACCTGGAAGTATAGGCCCCTCTCGGATTTGTATATTACCTATGTTACTTGCCGAGCCCAAACAGGCATCTATGGCTAGAAATTGGCTCGAGGAATGTTTGCTTTTTATCTTTTCTATAGATTCATAAATATTCAACGCATGAATAGGATTATCCAATGTACCGTAAACAGGGTATTTGAAGTCACTATTTTTGAGCATAGTTCCTACTAGAGGCCCAAGTGCATCTCCAATAGCACGATCTGTTCCTATACATATTATTACAGTATTATCAG
>ERZ857750.3709-NODE-3709-length-12299-cov-18.790591_pt1 | contig 12299 bp, 14 predicted proteins | sample MGYA00519915_ERZ857750 | MGnify/ENA primary metagenome ERZ857750 (study PRJEB31778, sample SAMEA3449358) | human gut metagenome | biome: human gut; feature: human-associated habitat; material: faeces | place: United Kingdom | collected 2010/2012 ... | reverse complement strand
AAATATTATTAATAAATAAATTGCTATAGAGGAGCGAAATTACTCTAAAGCACAAATCAATTTACACTCCCGATAAAAAGATTGATAATATTAGTTTTTTTAGTTTCATAAAATTCTCCTTCTATTGTGTACTTAAATTATTTTGTGCTTTCAGCCAATTTAATAATATCTTTTTTTAATAAACTTATCTCAGTATTATCGTTAAAGTCAGCATTAATTATGAAAAACCAATTTTTATTTTTATTTATCAATTTAGCATTTTCACCATTGATTTTAAGATCTTCTACATCTGCGTTTTCTGTATCAAAAATAAATGTATTGCTATTTATAGATTTACAAGTATATGTAAGTTCTAGGTCGTCACTATTTTTATATACAACTTCATAAGCATATTTATCCTCGGCTTCTTCAATCTTTTTATATCCTTTAGGTATATAAGATGGCTTCAATAATTTAATGTAATAACTATTAGTTTTTTTGGAAAACTCAATAGATGTGTGAGTTGAAAATACATTTGTAAAGATATTTATTATATCTCTAAAACCAGCATGCGATACTATATTAAAAAAATTACTTAATAATATTATTAATGTAGATATTGAAGCGATTTTAAGATATTTAGAAAATTTATTTTTAGATGCTTTTTTCATGTTTTTTTATTAACTTATTCATTTTAGATTCAAATTCTTCTGAAAATATATGTTCTTCTTTATTATCACTAGATATATTATTTAAAATATTATCTGTGATATAAGGCATTTTATAATAGAGTAATATATCTAATTCATCTAAATGGTCATTGTTCATAAATTAAGGGCCTCCTTATTAGCTAATATATTTCTTAATTTCTTTTTACACCTTTGAATTCTTTTATATAAAGCATCTTCATTAATATCTAACATTATAGACATTTCATTTATAGAAAAAACATGAGATTACTTTAAAATAAGATCTTGCTGATCTTTTTTAGACAATATATAAATAGAAATAAGAAGTTATTTGGGAAATCTAGTGAGTAAGTAGATTCTCAGCAAATAACTTTATTTAATGAGGTTGAAAAAGAATATGATTTAAAAAAAAGGAGTCTAAATTAGAAGAAATAACATATAGCAGAAAAAAGCCATCTCAAAATATAGGTAAAAAAGATAATTTATCTAATTTAGAAATGGTTGTTATAGAGCACAAACTTTCACAAGATGAAGGTATTTGTAATGAATGCAATATCCATTTAATTGAAATAGGAAAAAACAAAAAGATTTATTAAAATACATACCAGTGAAGCTTTATATAGAAAGACATTTTACATATAGCTACGCTTGTAAATCATGCGAAGATATAAATGAAGAGGCAAATATAATATCAACTAATTCTTCAAAAACCTTATTACATAAAAGTATGACATCAAATGGGTTATTAGCACACTCAATATGTTTAAAATATTTATATTCATTACCTTTATATAGACAGAAAAATTAATTTAAAATGTTAGATGTCAACCTTTCTAGACAAACTCTATCAAATTAGATGATGGATGCTGCTAGAGAATTTAATATTGTATATGATTTAATGATGGAGGAAATACTCAAATCAAATTATATACAGGCTGATGAAACTACCTTATAGGTAATTGATAATGGAGGTAAAGAATCTAAATTTAATAAATATATGTGGTTGTACAAAACCCATGGTGATAATAATTATATATAATTATCAGCCAACAAGATTTAGTTCTTATCCTAAAGATTTTTTAGGTGATTACTCAGGATACCTTCAAATTGATGGATATACTGGATACAATAATGTTGAGAATGCAAAAAAATTTATTGCCTGGCTCATATACGAAGAAAATATTATGATATAGTATCAAATTTAGATAAAGCAGCCATAAAAAAATCACGAGCAATTATAGAGTTTAATTATTGTTAAGAAATATATATAATTTAAAAAGAGCTAAGGGAAGCCTACGAAGAAGACGAAAAATTCTTTGAAATTAGGTATAAAGAAAGACTTAAACATACAGCTGCTATATGGGATAAATTCCAAAAAATATGTTTAAGTAGAATTGGAAAATGCACTACCAAAAAGTCCTTTAGGACAGACATTAGAATATAGTCAAAAACTTTTACCACATATGAAAACTATTTTAGAAGATGGAGCTTTAGAAGGAGACAATAATGCGGCAGAGAGATATATGACATTGGAACTTTAGGAAAGGATATAGGTCTAACTGAGTGAAAGTATAGTGTTGAGATATGCTCTGAAATTAGCTTTAAAGGGATTATAGGAAGTGCTAGGAACGGTATATATGTGGAATTTGTGTTCTTATAATTATATATTATTTTTATAGAAACAGTGAATTGTGTAGAAAAGTGGAAAATAAAAAGATTTTTTCACAAAAAGGAAGGGATGAACTCATATAGAGTTCATCAACTTTGCCTATAATTTAAATAGAAAAATTTAACTGTACATAAAAATTATGACAAACTATTAGGAAATTATAAATTAATTAAAAAATTACATGAACTTGAAGAAATCGAATTTAAAAATCTATTTATTGACGGTACTAGAATAGAGTCTAACGCCAATAAATATAATTCTAATAGCTGTGCTCGTTACAGTGTGGACATATCTAAGGAGTTATTTTTGTGGAAACATTTTTAAATTGATAACTAATAGCTTTTATGACATCATTAACTGTTATGTTGGTTGTGTTAAATTTAATTTGCAAAGTATTTCATAATTTTTTTAGCATAGAAATAATTACTTTCGGGGGTTTGTGTGCAACTCTATGCTCTTTTATTTTTCTTCGAGAATATATTTTGTGGACTATATTTTGAACTTTCCTTACATACATAGCAGATACTGAAAGTCGTAAATCTGAAATTGCTTTATAAATAGCGATGTAATTATCAGTTTTAATTTTATTGGTTTTGATTGTTGTGAACCCAGATACATTAACATAATACTAGAGGAATATGATAATGATTTTATTTCAATAACATAAATATTTAAAGATTGTCAGAGAATATATCGAAGAAATTAGTTATACAACGATTTATACAACCAAATAAACTTGATTTACTTCCCAGTCTACATGGAAGAATATTTAAGTTTTCATCTTTAACAGTGTTAGTATTATTTTTTATTAAATCTAAGTATTCAGGTATAAAGTAGGATAATTCACTATATATGAATATATTATCGGGTGAAAGAAAATTATAAATGTTATTTATACCAATTGACATTAGTTCTATATTTTTTGATATTGTATCAATGGCATGTTTATTTTTAGCTTTATATAAGTCAGCAAAATGTTTTATTGTTATAGCTTTTATATCTGATATAGAATTAAAATCATCTAGTAATGCTTGCATAGAGCAGTATTGTTCAAAGCAACCATGGTTTCCACAAGGGCATTTCTTACCATTAGGAACAATAATCATATGACCAATTTCACCGGCACTACCGTTGAGACCTGTATATAACTCACCGTTAACAATCATACCAGAACCAACACCTGAATGAATGTTTACAACTATTGTATTATTTAATGTTTCTACTGAATTTGTAAATTCTCCAATTGCAGCAAGATTAGATTCATTTTCAAGATGAAAATTTAAATTTGGCATTAATTTAGATAATTCATATTTTAGATCAATTTCATCTAAGTCATAGTAAGGTGTAAATAAAATTTTATCATTACAAACTCTACCATGTACAGCAATAGTTACACCTATAAGGTTGTACTTATATTCTATTAATTTATCTTCTATAGAATTTATAATTTTAACTATAAGTTCCACAACATTATTTTTATTAATTTTCTCTTCGTAATAATCATAAATTAAAAGTTTTTTTTGTAAGTCGGTTAATATAAAGCTTACATAGTCAATACCTAGTTCTATGCCTAATGCACATCCAGCTTTATTATTTAGTTCAAGGAGAATTGGTTTTCTTCCTCCACTTGAACTGCTGTTTCCTTGTCCTATTTCTTTTATTAAATCGTTTTCTATTAAAATATTTATAATTTCTGAAACACTTGCTTTATTCAAATTAATAAGTTTAGAAATTTCAGCTCTAGATATATTGGGTTTATTAGAAAGGAGATTGAGTATCTCCACGGTATTATACTTTCTTATATTAAATTTATTATCCATATCTACCATCCTTAATGAAAATATAAGAATAATATATCACATAAAAATAAAAAACTCAAAAATAGTTACATATTTTGAGGAAAAAATATAAAAGCATAAAATAATGATTATATATAAATATATTAATACAAAAACAAAAATAAAAAAAATAAGGAAAATGTTTACAAAAGAGAAAATGTATCGTATAATAAAGTTAGAAAGACAAACTAACTAACTAATCAACTAATTAAGGGGTGATAAAAATGGAATATTTCAAAAACATTCCAGATATAAAATACGAAGGTCAAAATAGTGAAAATATGTTTTCTTTTCGTCATTATAATCCAGAAGAAGTAGTAATGGGAAAACCAATGAAAGAGCATCTTAAATTTGCAGTTGCTTATTGGCATACATTTAATCAAGATGGCTCTGATCCTTTTGGAGGAGGCACAAATGTAAGAAATTGGAATGGAAAAACTCCAATGGAAACTGCAAAAAATAAAGTTGATGCAGCATTTGAATTTTTTAAAAAATTAGGAGTGGAATATTTCTGTTTTCATGACATGGATATAGCTCCTTATGGTGATAGTTTAGAAGAGTTTTTTCAGAACTTAGATATTATTACTGATTATATGAAAGAAAAGATGGATGAAACTAATATCAAACTTTTATGGAATACAGCTGATAGACACTCAAATCCAATTTATGTGAATGGATCAGCTTCAAGCCCTAATGTAGATGTATATGCTATATCAGCAGCTCAAGTAAAAAAAGGTATTGATATAAGTAAAAAGCTTGGTGGAAAAAACTTTGTATTTTGGGGTGGACGTGAAGGATATGAATGTCGACTAAATACAGATATAAAATTTGAAGAAGAAAATATTGCAAGATTATATAAAATGGCTATAGATTATACAGAAAAAATAGGTCATAAATTAACTTTCTTAATAGAGCCAAAACCTAAAGAACCGATGACTCATCAATATGATTGTGATGTTGCAACTACACTTGCTTTTCTACAAAAATATGACTTAATGGAACACTTTAAGTTAAATATAGAAGCAAACCATGCTACACTTGCAGGACATACTTTTGATCATGAATTAAATATGGCAAGAGTCAACAATGTATTAGGTTCTATAGATGCTAATCAAGGTGATTATTTATTAGGGTGGGATACAGATGAATTCCCAACAAATTTATATGATACTACATTAGCTATGATAGAGATATTAAAAAATGATGGTTTACATGATGGTGGAATTAACTTTGATGCTAAAGTTAGAAGAAGTTCATTTGAGCAAGAAGATCTATTCATTGGGCATATAGCTGGAATGGATAATTATGCTAGAGCATTAAAATCAGCAGCTAGAATAATTGAAAGTGGATTTATTGATAATTTAAAGAAAGAAAGATATTCATCATTTGAAAGAGAAATAGGAAAGCAAATATTAAATAATGAAACAGATTTAGAGATGCTTAATGAATATGCTTTATCAATAGAGAATGTAAATAATAAATCATCACATATAGAATATGTTAAGTCAAGATTAAACGATTTCATATACTAGAGGAGGTAACTAATGTTTTATGTGGATGGTAATAAACTTATTCGTAAGTTTGACAATGAAATTGTAAGTATAGAGCCATGGGGTGAAAATAGTTTTAGAGTAAAAGTTTCACCAAATGGAACTTTGCCAGAATATGAAAATGCTTTAACAGAAAAAGTTATACAGATAGACCCTAATATAAGTATTTATAATGATATAAATGAAGCTGAAATTGTTAATGGAAATATAAAGGCATACATAACAAATAGAAATAGAATAGTATTTAAAAATTCTAATGATGAAATTTTATTAGAAGAATATTTAAGAGAACGTGCTATTGCAAATGATATGGGAAATGAAGATGTTAATGTTCAATCTATAAGTGGATTTTCATGTACTCTAAAGCTTAAGGCAAGGGAATTTTATCCTTTATCAGGAGGAGATTATAAGTTAACTCAAAGGTTTGAATCAGATCCAAAAGAAAAAATATTTGGAATGGGACAATATCAGCAAACGTTTTTAGATTTGAAAAATTGTAAGTTAGAGTTGGCACATAGAAATAGTCAATTGACAGTACCCTTTTATGTATCAAATAAAAAGTATGGATTTTTATGGAACAATCCTGGAATAGGTGAAGTTAACTTTGCTAAAAACATTACAGAATGGAAAATGAATTCTACAGATTATATAGATTACTGGATAACATCAGAAGATACACCGAATAAAATAATAGAAAATTATACAAATGTTGTAGGAAGAGCACCTAAAATGCCAGATAATTTATTAGGATTATGGCAAAGTAAAATGAGATATCAAACACAAGAAGAAGTTTTAGAGGTAGCACATAGATACAAAGAAATGGGTATTACACCATCAGTATTAGTTATAGATTTTTTCCATTGGACTGAGCAAGGTCATTTTGATTTTGATAGTAGATATTGGCCAGATCCAAAGAAAATGGTAGATGAATTAAATGAAATGGGAATAGAAGTCATGATATCTGTGTGGCCGACTGTATCTCAAAATGCTAAAAACTTTAATGATGTTATAGAAAAGGGGTTATTAGTTAAAGTTAACAGGGGAATAAGAGTTACTATGCAACAATTAAGCAATACTGTTTTTATAGACCCAACTAATCCTGAAACTAGAAGCTACGTATGGAATAAGCTGAAAAATAGCTATTATAAGAATGGAATAAATATGTTTTGGTTAGATGTTGCAGAACCAGGATATGCTACATATGATTTTGATAATTATAGATATTATTTAGGAACTGACTTAAAGGTAGGAAATTTATATCCTAATGAATTTTCTAAAATGGTTTTCGATGGATTAAAGGAAGAAAATAAAACACCAGTAACTTTAATTAGAGGATGCTGGGCAGGAAGCCAAAAATATGGAACGCTTGTATGGTCAGGTGATATAGATTCAAGTTTTGGTGCATTTAGAAATCAAGTAAATACAGGATTAAACATGAGTATTGCAGGTAATCCTTGGTGGACAACTGATATAGGTGGATTCCATGGTGGTAATATCAATAATCCAGAATTTAGAGAGTTAATGATAAGATGGTTCCAATATGCTACGTTCTCACCAATTCTTAGAATGCATGGAGATAGACAACCTCATAAGAAAGCACTAGGATATGATGGTGGAGGCCAATGTGAAAGTGGTGCAGAGAATGAAATATGGTCGTATGGTGAAGTGGCTCAAGAAATATTTATGAAATACTTAAATATTAGAGAAAATCTAAAACCATATATAGCAGAGTTATTTAAAGAAACTCATGAAGTAGGTGCACCTATAATGAGACCAGTATTTTATGATTATCCAGAAGATAAGATAGCTTGGGAAGTTGATAATCAGTATATGTTTGGTTCAGAATTACTCATTGCACCAATTATTTATTATAAACAAAGAGAAAGAGAAGTTTATTTACCTAAGGGCAATCAATGGGTTGATATAAATACAAATAAAATATATGACGGTGGACAATTTGTTGTTGTAGAAGCACCGTTAGAAAGTATTCCTGTATTTTGTAAAAAAGGATCATTAATCAAAAATAAACTTATTTAATAAAGGAGTAAAAGATATGTATAAAATAGTAGTAGCTTCTCATGGAAAATTTTCAGAAGGTTGTTTAGATACAATAAAGTTTTTTATAAAAGATACAGAAAATATATCAACTTTAGTATTGGATAATGATGGAATAGAAAAATTTAAAGAGTCGGTTAAAGAATTATTTAATGAGATTAAAGACTCTAATGTATTAATATTTGTAGATTTATTTCATGGAACGCCTTTTAATGTTTGTTCAGAAAATATTGGATTAATTAATGGGGAAGCTGAAATAGTTTCAGGAGTAAATATTCCAATGTTATTTGAGGCGGTATTAAATAGTAACAGTATGTCAGTTTCAGAAGCAGTTCAAAATATTAAAAATACACAATATATAAATACTTTGTCAGAAGAATTAGCAAATTTAACTACTAACGAAGATGATGAATAAAGGAGTATGCGGGATATGGAAGTACAAGTATGGCAATTAGTAGCGATTGTTTTATATGGGTTTTATATTAATTTTGAAAAAAATAGTACTATGTGTGGTACATATCAACCAGTTACAGCAGGTTTTGTTGTAGGGTTAATAATGGGAGACGTTCCAACAGGTTTATTTATTGGTGGTACATTACAATTAATGTCATTGGGTATTAGTAACTTTGGAGGGGCTTCTATACCAGATTATCAAACAGCTAGTGTGGTTGCAACATTTATAACTATTTCAACGGGACAAAATCCTAATGTAGGTATAACAATTGGTATACCAGTTGCGTTATTAATGGTTCAACTAGACGTATTAAGAAATACAATTGGAGTATGGCTTGCACATAAAGCAGAAAGTTATGTTGATAAAAGAGATTATAGTGGTATAGGAAAAATGCAAATGTTAGGTATTGTATTAACATGTGCAACAACAGGTGTTCCAATATTATTAGCAGTAATTTTTGGACCAGATTTAGTAAATGGACTAATTAATAATAGCCCTGAATGGTTGTTAGGAGGATTACAAGTAGCTGGAGGGATTTTACCAGCGGTAGGTATAGCTTTATTACTTAAAAATCTGCCGACAAAAACGCACTTTCCTTATTTATTAATAGGATTCGTTCTAACAGTATATATGAAAATTCCTTTATTAGGAGTTGCCCTTATAGCAGCAGCTATAGCATTAATAGAATTCAAGAGAGAAAATGAGAGAGAAATGTTGTCTTATTCTGTAGTTGGAGGTATGGATGAAGATGAATAATAATGAGATTACACCAAAAAAAATACGTAGTAAAGTTTTATTAAGATGGATATTTACAAGTAGTGTTTCATCTAATTATGAAAAGATGCAAGCTTTAGCTTATTGCTATGCTATATTACCGTTTTTAAAATTTACTTACAGAAATGATGAAGATGGTTTACAGCAAGCAGCAAAGAGACATTTACAATTCTTTAATACAAATCCTTGGGTTGCTCCATATATTTTTGGGTTAAATATTGCAATAGAGGAAAAAGAAAAAAATAATGCTGCAGATGCAGTAAGCTCTATAAAAAGTGGATTAATGGGACCTTTAGCTGGAGTTGGAGATAGCTTATGTGTTGTTATTCCTTGGACAATATTTGGTGCAATAGCAGCAAATATGGCTATAGATGGAAGCCCAGTAGGAATATTTTTATGGATAGCAGTAAGTGTAGCTATTAAGTTATGTAGTTTTCCACTATTTAAAGCTGGATATTTTTCAGGAACAAAGTTAGTTAATGCTCTTGAAAGTAAAATGAAGTCTATAACTAAAGGGACTTCTATACTAGGACTGATGGTTGTAGGTGGATTAATATCAACAGTAATAAGAACTACAGTTGGATTTAGCTTTGTACAAGGTGAAATTGAAATGACAGGCCAAAGTATATTAGATCAAATTATGCCAGGTCTATTACCAGCTGCTATAGTTGCAATAATGTATTACTTACTAGGAAAAAAGGTAAAACCAACATACTTAATTTTATTAGTGATAGCTATTTCAATAGTTTTATATTCACTAGGGGTACTTAAATAAGGAGGTATTTAAATATGGAAGGAATTATACATATAAGAATAGATGATAGATTAATACATGGACAAGTAGCTACAATGTGGACAAACAATCTTGGAGCAACTCGTATTATGGTTATAAATGATGAGGTAGCAAATAATGATTTACAAAAATCAGTATTAAGAATGGCGGCTCCATCAAATGTTAGTACATCTATAATATCAAGAGATACAGCAGTAAAAAATATTTCATTAGGGAAATATCGTGGACAAAGAGTATTTATAGTTGTGAAGTCACCTTTAGATATTCTTCACCTTGTAAATAATGGTTTAGATATCAAGAAAGTAAATGTTGGGAACATGTCATCTAAATCAAACACTGAGGTAATAAGACCATCTGTAAGTGTTACTCCAGAAGAAAAAGAAGCTTTTAAGGAATTAATAGATAGAGGTGTTGAAATAACGGCTATAATGACTCCTACAGACCCAGTAGTTATGTTTAAGGAATATTTATAGGACTTAAAGGGAGACTGTATGGTCTCCCTATTTTATTATGTTAAGGAGAGTAAAATATTGTGGAGTATGTAATAGGTTTGGATTTAGGTACAGGGACAATAAAAGGAATAGCGGTAGACTCTAATGGAGAAATTCTAGCTAAACATTCTGAAGTATATAAATTATATACAGAAGGAAATGGTTATTCAGAACAAAATCCAGAAGATTGGTATGAGGCTTCCTTAAAAGTTTTAAAAAAAATAGTACTAGATTTAAATGGGTATAATTTAAAAGCTATTAGTATATCTGGTCAAATGCATAGTTTAGTACTATTAGATAAGGAATATAATGTAATAAGAAGAAGCATTTTATGGAATGATACGAGAAATACAAAAGAATGCAATTATGTTATGGAGAGAATGGGAGAAAGAATAATTGATATTACAGGCAATAAGTGCCTTGAAGGATTTACTTTACCTAAAATACTATGGGTAAAAGAAAATGAGCCAAGTAATTGGGAAAAAACTTTAAAGTTCTGCATGCCTAAGGATTATTTAGTATTAAAATATACAGGAAATATATGTACTGATGTATCAGATGCAGCTGCGACACTAATGTTTGACCTTGAAAAAAAGGAATGGTCAGATGAAATCTTAAATTATTTAGGAATAGATAAAGAGAAGTGCCCTAAGGTATATAACTCTATTGAATCTGTAGGTGAGTTAAATGAAGAAATTAAAAGAAAATTAAATATAAAAGGAAATGTTAAGATTTTTCCAGCTGGAGCAGATAACCCATGTTCTGCATTAGGATCTGGAATAATAAATGAAAATAAAGCATTACTAAGTATAGGAACATCAGGTGTATACCTTCAATATGAGGATAGCTATAAAAATTATAATGGCAAATTACATATGTTTAATAATGTTATACCAAATAGTTACTACTCGATGGGTGTTACCCTTTCAGCTGGAGATTCATTAAGTTGGTTTAGAAATACTTTTGCTCCTGATAAAAGTTTTGATGAAGTTTTAGAAGGAATAGAGGATGTAGTGCCGGGTTCAAATGGATTATTGTTTGCTCCTTATATTGTTGGAGAAAGAACTCCTTATACAGATAGTAAGGTAAGAGGTACATTTATTGGTATTGATAAAGTACATGAGTTTAAAGATTTTGCAAGAGCTGTAGTTGAAGGAATTACATTTTCTTTAAAAGATTGTTTTAATATATATAATAACTGTTATGAAAAAGAAATTATTTCAGTAGGAGGAGGAGCTAAGTCAAAGGCGTGGCTTCAAATACAAGCAGATATATTTAATAAAAAAATAATATCTTTAAAAAATGAAGAAGGACCTTCATTAGGAGCTGCAATTGTAGCAGCTGTTTCACTAAACTGGTTTGATTCTTTTGAAGATGCTGTAAAATTAATAGTAAAAGAAGAAGAAAGTTTTTATCCTAATAAAGAATTAGTAGAGATATATGAAGAAGTATACAATCGTTATAGAAAAATATATAAGTGTATAAAAAATATATAAATCACTCTAAAAATAGAAGATGATAAGAAGTTATTATTCCATTTTTCGAGATATTTTAATTTTGCAACTTTGGATTGCTTATAAAAATATTTAAATTTGGATATGATGTAAGAGTCATAATAATGGCTATACAAGATTATATTCAATGAAATTAGAATAAAACTACTTTAGCTAATAAAAAGTTGATTTTACCATAATTGTAAGAATTATATAACTTATGGATCAAAATCAGAGGATAGAGTTATACTTTTAATTAGACATGTAAATAGAGGGGATGAATTTAAATATTGAAATTGAATTGATAAACTGTATTAATGTACATAAAGATTATTTTATGATATAGTAATTGTTTTGAAAAAACTAATCGTGGGTATGATTCTTGAGAATCATCTCCACCAGTAAAACCCTCGAAAAGAGGAAAAGGAACTATTTATTAAAAATAATAGATAGTTCTTTTTGTATAAATGAATACCACCTGTTTTACAGGTGGTTCTAAAAAGCTTCCAGCTTT
>ERZ857750.3708-NODE-3708-length-12300-cov-6.843201_pt1 | contig 12300 bp, 5 predicted proteins | sample MGYA00519915_ERZ857750 | MGnify/ENA primary metagenome ERZ857750 (study PRJEB31778, sample SAMEA3449358) | human gut metagenome | biome: human gut; feature: human-associated habitat; material: faeces | place: United Kingdom | collected 2010/2012 ... | reverse complement strand
GAATCCAGTGGCTGATCGCACTGCCATTTGGAATCGGAAGCTTTATCATGGGTGCTTTTTATGCACCGACAGTTGTTGCAGGTGTTCATCACATGTACACCATCATTGACCTTGGACAGATCGCCAAATTCGGCGTTACCTACTGGCTGCCACTTGCATCCGCAGCCAACGTTGCACAGGGTGGTGCAGCTCTTGCTGTAGGCCTGAAATCAAAGAACCAGAAGATCAAATCCATGGCTGTTCCGTCTGCTTTAAGTGCATGCATGGGAATCACAGAGCCGGCGATCTTCGGTGTAAACCTCCGCTTCGGAAAGCCGTTTATCATGGGCTGCCTCGGCGGTGCATGCGGAGCGCTTTTTGCCTCCATCACCAGTCTTGGTGCTACAGGAACAGGTGTTACCGGTATCTTCGGAATCCTGCTGTGCCTGAATAACCCAGTTGCTTATATCCTGATGTTTGCCATCGCGTTCGGAGTGGCTTTCGTACTCACATGGATGATAGGATATAAAGACGAGGTACAGGAAACAGCTGAAAAAAATATCGAAACAGAGAAAACAGAAAGCGCTCCGGCAGAAACAGTTGAAGAAAAAACAGAGACAGCCAACGCTGGCGCACAGACCCTCTACAGCCCGCTTGAGGGAACCGCGATCCCGCTTTCAGAAGTAAAAGATGCAACTTTTGCATCAGAAGTCCTTGGAAAAGGCATGGCAGTGATTCCGTCCAAAGGTGAGGTAAAAGCACCTTGCGACGCTACCGTTTCTACAATTTTTGACACAAAACACGCAATCGGTCTTGCAACAGAAAGCGGACTGGAACTGCTGATCCACATCGGCGTTGACACCGTTGAGCTTGGCGGAAAATTCTACACCGCACATGTAAAAGACGGCGACGAAGTGAAAAAAGGCCAGACGCTGATCACATTTGATATGGATGCCATCAAGGCAGCAGGTTACGATGTGACCACACCGCTGATCGTAACCAATACCGATGATTATGAAGAAGTAAAAATGCTTGCAGAAGGAACAGTAAATAATGGTTCTGAAGTACTGGAGGTAAAATAAAATGAGTTCTCTGACCAAGGTACTTGCAGAGGAAGTGCGAAAAATCGAGGAAACGGCAGCAGTTGCCAGGACGATGCAGACAAACCGTCTGACCCATCATCTGATGCCGCCTGTGGGATGGCTCAATGACCCGAACGGATTATGCTGGTACAAGGGAAGATATCATGTGTTTTTCCAGTATTCTCCGTTTGAGGCTAACGGTGGACTGAAATTCTGGGGACATTACTCCAGTGAAGATATGATCAGCTGGAGATATGAAGGGGTTCCGCTTCTGCCGGACAGCATTTATGACTGTCATGGTGTTTACTCAGGCTCTGCCATTGCGGAGAAAGATAAGCTTCATCTTTTCTACACAGGAAACATCAAGATGGATGGAGATTATGATTATATCAATAACGGAAGGCAGTCCAGCACTCTTCATGTGGAGAGTACGGATGGCCTTCATTTCGGAACAAAGGAGGTTGCGGTTTCCTGTGAGGATTATCCGGAGAATTACACCTGCCACATCCGTGACCCGAAGGTCTGGAAGGAGGGGAAAGAGTACCGGATGATCCTTGGCGGCCGTCAGAAAAGCGACCAGGGTGCCGTACTTTTTTACAGATCCGAAGATCTGAAGAACTGGAAATTTGACGGTGAGCTTACTACGGAGAAGGCATTCGGATACATGTGGGAGTGCCCGGATTTTTTCACTCTTGAGGGACAGGAGGTGCTTTCTGTATCTCCCCAGGGACTGACCAGAGAAGAGTTCCGTTTTCAGAACATCTATCAGTCCGGATACTTTATCCTGAAGGATGGAAAGCCGGAGGAAAAAGCTTTCCGGGAATGGGACCACGGCTTTGATTTCTATGCACCCCAGACATTCCAGGATGGAAAGGGCAGACGGATCCTGATCGGCTGGATGGGAATGCCGGATGCAGATGAGGAGTATGTGAATCCTACAGCAGAGAGCGAAGGCTGGCAGCATTGCCTGACTGTTCCAAGGGAAGTTACGTATAAAAACGGAATGCTTTATCAGTATCCGGTGGAAGAACTGAACGGGTTGAGAAAGACTGGCGTTTCTGTCAGCGGTTCCAGTGTGGAGATTCCGGTGAATGGACCGTTTGATCTGGATGTTCAGGTAAAAGGTGAGCAGGGTAAAGTAAGCCTTGGGGAAAATCTCTTCCTGGAATATCAGGACGGAGATATGATCTTAACTCTCTCCGAGAAGGCCGGTGCCGGACGTAAAGTACGTAAGGCGCATGTTCCGTCCGGTGTGATCGAAAGCATCAGAGTTCTTGCGGATACTACAGCTGTGGAAATCTATGTGAATGGCGGAGAGGTTGTTTTCTCTTCCAGATATTATCCGGAAACGCAGGAGCAGGCTGTGAAGGTGGAGGATGTGGAGTGTGATGGGAAGATTTATATGCTGAAGAATTATGTGATGGTGTAGGCTGGGTTTATTGATCGTGAAATACAGCAAGATCAGAATACGAATACCTATAGAGTAGCTATGCAGTGAATTCCATATTCACAGAAATAAGAAATGACCGTATAATAAAGCAGGTGGGAAAATCCGCAGCCGGAATCCCGACCTGCTTTTATTTTTTTTGATGTAAGTGAAATACATGAATTGTGCCGGCTGCTTGAGGATAGAAGGACGGCTGCTGAAGAAATGCTGGTGGCTGTCTTTACATAGAAAGAATGCGGCCGACTGGATGTTTGTTTTACAGGAGAGAAAATATCACGGAAGACAGATCACACTGTCCAGAAAAGTGTTCAGATATTTGTTTTACAGGAAGGCAAATATCAGGGTTGATGTTACTGAAGATGTACTGGCATTTGGCATTGTATTGCATAAATTTTTTACAGAAGAGGAGACTGCTATGAACTATACATACATCGTGCAGTGTGCAGACGGCACGCTCTACACCGGCTGGACAAACTGCCTTGCCAGGCGGATGAAAGCCCATAATGAAGGCAAAGCAGGCGCCAAATATACTCGGGCCAAAAGGCCGGTGAAGCTGGTGTATTATGAAGGCTTTGCCACAAAGGAGGAGGCCATGAGCCGGGAGTACCGGATCAAGCAGCTGACCAGGGAGAAGAAGCTGGAGCTGATGAAGTTTTGAAACTGTCGGAAATCTTTTCAATTCCGGATGCAGACCCGTCACTGGAGCTGAAGGCAGTCATGCTGAATATCAATAAGAGTAGTTCAATAAGAGCGAAAAGTTCTGCACGATACCAATACCAGAGCTTATCGCTCTTTTTGTATACACGGCAGGCGGACAGCTGCAACGGAGGCAGAAAAAGACGCTTTATGATAATAAAAATCAAATATTTGGAATTGTGCGAATATTGTGAATATAGTAGAATAAACACAAAAATCAAAGAACTCAGTCAGCTGAGAAGAGGAAAGGAAAGAGGATGAAAAAGACAAAAGATTTCTGTCTCCGGCTTATGTGCTGTTTTCTGTTTCTGGGGTTATTTTGCGGAACAGAGGTTTTTGCAGCAGTTCAGGAGGGTAAGCCAGGAGAAACATTTTCCGGGGAATATGCAGTTATCATTAACACAGATACCACAAATCCCGGAAATACGGGAACCTTGCAGTTTGACGGGACATCGGCACAAGCGGCGGACTTTGAAGCAGAAGATTATGCAGTCGTGCAGGGTGGAAGCAATGCATCGGCGCAGGCGGCAACAGAGGGAATTGCGGGAGAGGCAGCAGATGTGGGGCAGGTACAGAGTCTGGAGGATGATCAGCTGCAGGCATACATGCAGGATGATCAGCCGATGCTGACTGCTGTACAGGCTGCGGCGACTACCTATCAGGTAGGTGAAGAAAAGTACATATATAGAACTAGCGGCCATGATACATATGGAAAAACATATGTCTGCATCGGAGTTGGGGAACACTGCTATGTGTGGATGGATAAGACCATGAAGGCAGATTACGATACCGCAGGGAAAACAGCTCTGATCGCTGCGGATATGGCAGCTGTCTACGATGGTCAGCCTTACCGTATCCTTAACCAGCTCTGTGCAGGTGATTTTCCGGCACAGGATGGCTCAGGCAAGCTGTCGATCCTGCTGGAGTCTTTAAGTAGCGCCAGCGGTATGTATATGTATGATGAAGGGATCACAGCGATCCATATCAACACACCGTCAGCATCCTCTTATGTTTCGGGGGAGATGTCAAAGCGAAATGGCCTTCTTGTTCATGAGGGACAGCATGCAATCCTCTGGCTGAAAACCGGATTTATGAGTACCGGCAGATATTCGTGGCTGAATGAGGGCCTTGCAGTGGCTGTCATGGACTATCTTTGGGGAGGAACGGACAGCAGCGGCTGGCTGAATGGTATTGGAAGTAATACGGCCATCCGTTCAGGGGCTTCGCTGATCTACGAGAATTACCGGGATGACAATGCACAGGACTATGGAATGCCGTATCTTTTTGTAAGATATGTTATCGACCGGATGGCAGGAAGCTATCAGCCTATGAAGGTGCTTCCAAAATTTTATACGATCGATGCTTCTTCTCTCAGCTGTGAGCAATATCTGGAGAAAGTAACCGGAGTTTCTTTTAAGGAGCTTATGGCGGATTTTTATACGGCAGTTGCAGCCGGTGAGAGCTCCGGTAAATACAGCTTTTACGGGGATACCATTGCTGCGGCAAAGGCAGCGACATTCCCGGTTTATGCAGGAGATAGCAATGAAAACCATACATTGCCGGCAGCATCGGCAATCCTGGTGAAGCTGTCGAACGGTAAGTTTACCGTTCCGACGGATGGCTCCGCAGGGATTGTTTATCGTATCATTGGAAGCAGAAGCTCTTCCCTTGCACCGGCAGAGGGAGATGGTACGTTTTCAAATCCATATAAGATATCTTCGATCGATGATCTTAATCTGATCCAGGCAAACCAGGGAGCATACTATCGTCTGACAAAAAATATCAGTACAGACGGAAGGACAAATTTTTCGGCATCGTATTTCAGTGGGACGCTGGACGGAGCCGGTTTCACAATAACCGGTCTCCAAAAACCTCTGATCCAGCAGAATGCAGGAACGATAAAGGATCTGAATATTGTTGCGGATTTTGATTATGACAGTCATGATATCCATGGTGTTGTGGCACAGTATAATACTGGTAAGATCCAGGATTGCAGGGTAACCGGAACGGTAACAGGACATATGGGCTCTACCAGTTCCATGAGCCATCCGGCTTTTGGCGGGATTGTCGGAGAGAATGAGGTGGCCGGTACTATCAGCGGCTGTTCGTCCGGAGTAAATATTTCCATATCCATGACAGCTACAGACAGCTATGTTGGTGGTATTGCAGGAGTAAACATTGGTACTATTGAAAAATGTGTTGCAGGAGGAAATCTTTCTGTCACACAGGCTAACGGAAATTCTTATCAGGTTTACCTTGGAGGCATTGCCGGCCGGATCGAACAGTTTGGAAACATGGGCGGATATGTGAAACAGTGTGCTTTTACAGGTACGCTTCGCGTGACTGGCGGAACAGCAGTTACAGGTCAGATCTGTGCACAGGTAAATGCAAATGTACTCAATTCTGCTATCGGTCTGAATGGACATGTTTCGGATTGTTATGGTAAAAACGGCCAGGGAGCGCTCATCGGGACAAACACGGAACAGACGCTTACAACAGGCGGTGTTCTTACAGCAGAGCAGATGAAGGATCCGAACTCATATAAAGGCTGGAGCTTTGACGGAGACTGGCAGATTTCCAAGGATGGACTGCCGGAACGTGCAGATGCATCGGCGATCAGATCACTTTCTGTTTCCCGTGTACCGACAGCGTGTTACGTGGGAGAGGTTCCGGCGTACTGGGGGACGCTTATTGTTAATAATTCTACATCAGTAACGATCACGAAGGATATGATCACCGGATTTGATAATTCGGAAACAGGGACAAGGGAACTGACGATCAATTATAAGGGAAAACAGACCAGCTGGTCAATGACAGTCAAAAAACCATCTGCCAGTGATATTACAAGTATTGTGCTTTCCGGGCGTCCGAAGACGACATACAGTGAAAACCAGAAGTTTGATCCTTCAGGCGCCAGCTTTTTTGCCACAATAGGTGGACGTTATGTATATATTTACAGTGGCTTTTCCTATGATAAAACAGGTCCGCTGAAGCCTGCGGATACATCCGTGATATTCAATTATTTTGGAAAAGAAATTCCGGTAAATATTACGGTGACAGCCAGAAAAGCAACGAAGCTTTCCGTGCTTGCAGCACCGGCAAAAACTCAGTTTACAGTTGGGAACACGCTGGATCTGTCCGGTGTGAAACTGCAGATCACATATAATGATGGGACGCAGACTCCGATATTTAAAGCGGATGAGCTGGAGAAATATGGTGTTCATGTTGCTTTTGGAAAGAATGGATCTTTTACAACGGTTGCAGCAGATAAGGTTCTGGAAAGTGCTGACAGCGGAAGTACGATCGTATTTTATGCGACGGATAAACTGCCGTCAGAGTATGGCTCGGTAGTTGTGGCGTCATCGACGATCACGGTGCGGAGTCCGCTGACTGTACCGGCACTGGATTTGTATGTCAGTGCAGGAAAAAGTGCGGCGCAGTATCCGTGCACAGATAATGTGACTGGTGGAAGTGGAACGTATGCGACTACAGTAATTGAGGAAAAGCTGCCGACAGGATTGAATCGCACGAATCTGCCCGGAGGAAAATATAATGCTTTTAGCTATACAGGTGTTGTTACGGCGTCAGCCGGAGATTACAGTTCACAGTATAAGATCAGCGATACAGAGACACAGGAGAGTATTCAGGTGACTGTGACGATCCATGTGGTTCCTTCTGATCAGGCTGCATTTTACAGTTTTGTGCTTAAGAAGGTGGAAAATCCTGGACTGAAGCAGGATGTTATCGGTGCGATCGGGGAGGATACGATCGTTCTTCGGGTGCCGAGTGGGACGAATGTTACAGAATTGAAGCCTTCGATTGATTATGGCTCAGGCATGGGAACTGAACTTCCTTCAGGATTCTGGAATGGTTCGAAGCATGATTTTACCAGCCCGGTTGTATATACGCTTACAGCGCCGGATGGGGTTACAAAGAAGTCTTATACGGTAAGTGTGGAATTTTATGATGATACTTCGGAGGAAGTACAGTCTGGTGACGAGATCCTTTCACCGGCTGATAATACGAAGATCAGCTGTAAGGACAGCGAAGAGATCACCCTTAAAGGCTGGGCGGGAGACAGCTCAAAAGAGATTTCTCTTTTCAAATATGTGGTAAATGGAATCAGTTATACTACATCTGCAAATAGCACTACACAGACAATTCCAAATGCCAGAGCATATGAAGTGAAAATTTCCGGAAGCAGCTTGAAGGAAGGAAATAATACTCTGGAAATCTGGGTGATGTATGCTGATAATTCAGGCACCGGAAGCGGTGGCACTTTAAAGAAACTCGGCACCAGAACTGTTGTTAAGGAAGGCCACAAAGCAGTGAAAGACGCAGCGGTAGCAGCTACCTGTGAGACCGCAGGAAAGACAGAAGGAAGCCATTGCAGCGTCTGCAATACAGTAATAAAGGCTCAGACTACAGTGGCGGCATTAGGTCACAACTGGGACAGCGGAAAAGTGACAAAGGCAGCGACCTGCACTGCAACCGGAACAAAAACTTACACCTGCAGCCGATGTAAGAAGACCCGAACAGAAACAATCGCGGCAACCGGCCACAAAGAAGTGAAAGATGCAGCAGTAGCGGCCACCTGCGAAACAACCGGAAAGACAGAAGGAAGTCACTGTAGTGTCTGCAACACAGTGATCAAAGCTCAGACTACAGTAGCAGCATTAGGTCACAGCTGGGACGGCGGAAAAGTGGCAAAAGCAGCCACCTGTACCGCCGCTGGAACGAAGACCTACACCTGCACTCGGTGCAAGAAAACACGCACAGAAACGATTGCAGCCACAGGCCACAAGGTAGTAAAAGACACAGCGGTAGCAGCCACCTGTGAGACAACCGGAAAAACAGAAGGAAGCCACTGTAGCGTATGCGGAACTGTACTCAAAGCCCAGACCACAGTGGCAGCGTTAGGTCACAGCTGGGACGGCGGAAAGATAACAAAAGCAGCAACCTGTACCGCAGCCGGAACGAAGACCTACACCTGTACTCGGTGCAAGAAAACACGAACAGAAACAATCGCAGCTACAGGTCATAAAGCAGTAAAGGATGCAGCCGTAGCAGCCACTTGCGAGACAACCGGAAAGACAGAAGGAAGCCACTGCAGTGTCTGCGGAACTGTACTCAAGGCTCAGACCACAGTGGCAGCATTAGGCCACAGTTGGGACAATGGAAAAGTAACAAAGGCAGTGACCTGTACCGCAGCCGGAACAAAGACCTACACCTGTACCCGCTGCAAGAAAACACGAACAGAAACAATCGCAGCCACAGGCCACAAGGCAGTAAAAGACGCAGCGGTAGTAGCCACCTGTGAGACAGCAGGAAAAACAGAAGGAAGTCACTGCAGCGTCTGCAACACAGTACTCAAAGCGCAGACTACAGTGGCAGCGTTAGGCCACAGCTGGGACGGCGGAAAGATAACAAAAGCAGCAACCTGCACCGCAGCCGGAACGAAGACTTACACCTGTACCCGCTGCAAGAAAACACGCACAGAAACCATAGTAGCCACAGGCCACAAGGTAGTAAAAGACGCCGCGGTAGCAGCCACCTGCGAGACAACCGGAAAGACGGAAGGAAGCCATTGCAGCGTATGCGGAACTGTACTCAAGGCCCAGACCACAGTAGCAGCGTTAGGCCATGATTACGGAGAGTGGAAAACAATAAAGGCTGCAACTTATACAGAACCGGGACAGGCAGAAAGAGTTTGCAGGAGAAATGCATCACACAAAGAATACAGACAGCTTCCGGTACTGGAAAAAGCGAAGATTGATCTGTCAGCCTGCAGCATTCAGTTGTCAGAACAGACCTATGTATATGATGGAACCGAAAAAACACCGACAGTAACCATCACTTACAACGAAAAAACACTGACAGAAGGAAAAGACTACCAGGTATATTTCGCAGATAATGTAAATCCAGGAACAGCAAAGATCACCGTGATCGCCAAAACCGACAGCGATTATACAGGAACAGCCACAATAACCTTTGAGATTCGAAAATCACTTCCGGAAAATGCAACTGTGATCGAACCGGGCGCATTCAGCAACTGTACAAACCTGGTGGATCTGAATATCAAAGAAAACGTAACAGAAATAGGCGACAACGCATTTGCAGACAGCAAAAATCTGCAGAATATCTATTTCTACGGCAACAGCCCGAAACTCGGAAATAATATCTTCAAAAATGTAACTGCAACCGTATACTATCCATACACAGACAAAACCTGGTCCCTGGATATCCTCCGGGATTACGGCGGAAATATTACTTGGGTACCATGGGATCCAAAAACAGGCAGTCCGGCAAAACGAAGCCTTGCACTGTGCGATATCAGGATCACAGAGCAGAAATACACCTATGACGGAACCGAAAAAACACCGGAAATGGTTATCATGGATGGAAACTATACACTGCAGAAAAATACAGATTACACCGTAAAATGCAGCAATAACATCAATGCGGGAAATGCAGAACTGGAGATCACAGGAGCCGGAAATTACAGCGGAACCTATAAAGCAGGATTCCTCATCGAACAGACAGAGCCGAGCCTGAAATTTGACAAAAAAACAATAACTGTAAAATACGGCACAAAACCATTCCTCTGTGTGTTGTCTGAAAAAACAACAGACGGAACCATAACCTACAGCTCCAGCAATCCTAAAGTTGCTGTCGTAGATCCGACCACCGGTAAAGTAACCATCAAAGGCGGAGGAACCGCAGCGATCATGGCATACGCTGCAAAGGGAACTAATTATACCTCCGGTTCTACATTCTGCACCATCAAAGTAACGAAACGTAGCAATACCATCAAAGCATCCAATATCCGGCGTACCTGGTATGCAAAAGCCAGAAAGATCAGCATCAATGCAAAAGCTTCCGGAAAAGCTCCGCTGAAATATTCTTCCAGCAGTAAATCTGTAAAGGTAGACAAACAAGGAAGGATCACCATTGCGGCAAAATTCACCGGCAGTGCAAGGATCACGATCCGTTCTTCCGCCACAGCAGGATATAATGCCGCCACAAAGAGCATTACAGTTACAGTTGATCCGGCAGGAACTACCCTGACGACGGCAAAGAACCTGTCCGGCAGAAAAGCGCAAATCACATGGAAGAAAAACCGATACGTGACCGGATATGAGATCCAGTATTCCGTAAACAAAAATTTCAGATCCGGCAGCAAAAAAACAGTGTCTGGAGTATCCAAAACGAAATACACGCTGACAAAACTTCAGAAAAACAAAACGTATTACGTAAGGATCCGCACATACAAAAAATCAGGAACAAAGAAATATTATTCTTCCTGGAGCAAGGTAAAAGCAGTAAGGATCAGAAAGTAGAGGCATGGAAATGAGGATAAATAAAAAAATACTTGCAGGGATTACAGCTGTCAGTATGCTGACCTGCGGGATATGGATGGAAAGTGTTTTTGCGGCGGATACATTCAGTGCGGAGGAGTCAGCAGAAGTTGTATCGGATACTGTAACGGATCCGTCGGCAGAATCCATTACAGGGACTGAAACAGGAGAAGCTCCGGCAATGGACGCAGCAGAAAGTCCCGAAGCAGAACCGGAAAATAAATCTGAGATCTCAGAGACACCAGACATGTCAGAGGAACCGGCAGCACCGGATGATCTGGAGACACAAGATACATCAGAAATACCGGAAGAAACAGAGCTTCCGGAAAATGAAGAAGCGGACATTCCGCAGGAAATGCTCCCGGATGATCAGGAAACTCAGCCGGAAGCAGCATTTGAGGAGAGCGCAGCATCGGAAGATATGGAAACAGAAACCGATCCGGCAGGAGAAAAGAGTGGTTTTTGCGGAGCGGAGGAGAATACCGTATCTTGGAGCCTTGATGAAAACGGAGTTCTCGAGATCGCAGGACAGGGAGCCATGAATGAATGGCAAAATGAGGAAGAAGTCCCCTGGAATGGATACCGCGACCAGATAACAGAGGTTCGGATCGAGGAAGGCGTTACCAGCATCGGAGCTTATGCATTTGCAGACTGCAAAAATCTTGTAAAGCTTGACATTGCGGACAGCGTTCAGACTATAGGTGCATTTGCATATTTTAACTGCAGTGGCCTTTCCACACTGACCATCGGCTGAGATCATCGGGATCACAGGCCGGATCAGGTATAATAAGAAGCCCCGGAACACGAGGCAACTTCAGAGAAGTCATAACTTCAACTTCCTGAGGTCTGCCCGTATTCCGGGGCTTTAAGTTTTGCAGATATTCGAGGAGGCTTTTATCCATCTGACTACAGAGTAACTCAGTGGATTGCCATACCGGCTACGAAGAAATACATTACAACAAAATGGCACACACTTCCCAGCATCACAAAGACATGAAATACTTCGTGGGAGCCGAAATTCTTATGCTTCGCATTGAAGATCGGAAGCTTCAGAGCATAGATCACACCGCCGATGGTATAGATGATACCGCCGGCAAGGAGCCATCCGAAGCCTGCGCGGGGCAGATTGTGGAAAATCGGAACAAAAGCAAGTACACACAGCCAGCCCATTCCAATGTAGATCACAGAGGAAAGCCATTTCGGGCAGTTGATCCAGCAGCCCTTGAGGATCATTCCGATGATGGCAACAGTCCATACGAGGGCACAGAGGATATAGCCGATGCGTCCGTGGAGAACGATCAGGCATACAGGAGTGTAGCTGCCGGCAATCATCACAAAGATCATCATGTGATCCATTTTTTTCAGACGGCGGTTCACCTTGGCTGTAGAGTTTACGGAATGGTAAAGTGTGCTTGCCAGGTAAAGAAGGATCATGGTAAGGATAAAAACACTTACTGCAAAAACATGGAGAACGTCTGCGCTTCTGGCCGCCTTCACGATCAGCGGAGTGGCTCCGGCCACGGCAAGAAGCATGCCGATTCCGTGGGTTATGGCACTTCCCGGATCTTTTAATTTAAATTTCATATAAAAACACCTCCTGCAAAAAAACTGCTGTTTATATCATATGGACAACTTCATGATCAGTTCATCAATGATGGATCATAGTGACGTTTCACGATATAGCAATGTAGAAATTGATAAAATAACATGTAGTATTCAAAACTACATATCAAGTATA
>ERZ857750.3703-NODE-3703-length-12314-cov-3.834407_pt1 | contig 12314 bp, 10 predicted proteins | sample MGYA00519915_ERZ857750 | MGnify/ENA primary metagenome ERZ857750 (study PRJEB31778, sample SAMEA3449358) | human gut metagenome | biome: human gut; feature: human-associated habitat; material: faeces | place: United Kingdom | collected 2010/2012 ... | reverse complement strand
AGGCTCCTTTCGAAGCCCTATAGTAGTCCAGAATTTTGTCCGCACCCTCGACTCATAAAACATAATTAGAAAATTTGTTTTTAGATTCACCTGCTTTTTCTTTTTATTTTTGATACTTTTTAAGGTTTCAGACTTTTATATAAAGTTTGGAACCTTTCTTATTACACCAAAAAGAAGTCTTTATTGATATACGATTTTTGCTTTACAAATATCTATCTTAATAAAAACTTCTTTTTAATTTATGTTCTCTTTATATTAATCTTAATACCAATTCCATTCTATTTCTTTGGCAACTTAAATGAGCTCTTAAGTGATACGATTCTGTTAAATACAGGATGCTCAGCTGTATAGTCTTTTAAATCTGCACAGAAATATCCCTGTCTTACAAACTGGAATTTATCTTCAGGCTTAACATCTGCAATGTTTGGTTCAACATAACAATCTGTTAATACTGTCTTTGAGTTAGGATTTAAGTTAAGAGTTCCATCTTCATTTAACTTACCTTTTTCTTCATCAACAATGTTTTCATAAAGACGTACTTCTGACTTAACACCATGACGTGCTGAAACCCAATGGATAGTTCCTTTTACTTTTCTACCTGTAAATCCACTGCCACTTCTTGTTTCAGGATCGTAAGTTACATGTATTTCTGTTACCTTACCGTTCTCATCCTTCTTGTAATCCACACATTTAACAAAGTAAGCATTCATTAATCTTACTTCATTACCAGGGAATAATCTAAAATATTTCTTAGGTGGCTCTTCCATAAAGTCATCGCGGTCAATATAGATTTCCTTACAGAATGGTACTTTTCTTGTTCCAAGTTCAGGACATTCAACATTATTTACAACGTCAAACCATTCAACCTGATCTTCAGGATAGTTGTCAATTATAACTTTAATTGGATCTAAAACAGCCATTAATCTTGGTTTCTTAGCTTTTAAATCTTCTCTGATGCAGTATTCTAACATTGCATAGTCAACTGAGCTGTTACTCTTTGAAATACCACATAATTCAACAAACATCTTAATTGATTCAGGTGTAAAACCTCTTCTACGCAAAGCTGCAATAGAAACAAGTCTTGGATCATCCCAACCGTCAACAATTCCATCTTCAACTAACTGTTTAATATATCTCTTACCTGTTACAACATTTGTAACATATAACTTAGCAAATTCAATCTGTCTAGGTGGATTTGGATACTCTAATTCTCTTACTACCCAGTCATATAATGGTCTATGGTCTTCGAATTCCAATGTACAAATTGAATGAGTAACCCCTTCGATTGCATCTTCAATTGGATGAGCAAAATCGTACATAGGATAAATGCACCATTTATCTCCTGTGTTATGGTGTGTCATGTGAGCAACTCTATAAATAATAGGATCTCTCATATTAATATTAGGGCTTGCCATGTCAATTTTGGCTCTTAATACTTTTTCACCATCTTTATATACACCGTTCTTCATATTTTCAAAGAGTTCAAGATTCTCTTCGACAGTTCTGTCTCTGTAAGGGCTGTCCTTACCAGGCTCTGTTAAAGTACCTCTGTATTCTCTAATTTCTTCAGGTGACAAATCACAAACATAAGCCTTGCCTTTTTTTATAAGCTTAACTGCAGCTTCATACATTTGTTCAAAATAATTTGACGCAAAAAATAGTCTGTCTTCCCAATCTGCACCTAACCACTTTATATCTTTTAATATTGATTCAACAAACTCTTCCTTCTCTTTTGTAGGGTTTGTGTCATCAAATCTCATATTAAACTTTCCGTTATATTCTTTTGCTAATCCGTAATTTAATAATATTGATTTAGCATGTCCTATATGAAGATATCCATTTGGTTCAGGTGGAAATCTTGTCTGAACATGGTCGAATCTTCCTTCTTCTAAATCTTTGTCAATAATCATTTCAATGAAGTTTCTTGACTCAACTTTTTCATTATTTTCTGTATTAATGTGTTCCTTATCCATTTTTGCCTCCAGTATTATTACTTCATCATATCCATTTAATAAAATATGTAATTAATTAGAATATAATTGTTTTTAACCCATAGTGTAAAAATTATACACTAAATACAATATGTTTTCAAGAATAAATGGGCTGTACATAATAAAAAGTTTATCTTCACCTTGTTCACTAATTTAACCGAAATTTGAGAAAATAATCACTCAACAGTTAATTATGTATTCAATGTAAAAATAAACTTTTTATAATTATATATTTAGTGTTCTATCTTGCAACAAATACTTCTACGTATCTAACGCCCCACTGTAATGCAGCTGAATGTGAGCTGAAGAACATATCAATATGATTCCCTCTTACTCCACCACCTACATCTTCAACAGTGTAAGTATGACCGTTAATAACTACCTTTGTTCCCATTGGTAACTTTGATGTATCAGCGGCAATTGTTCTGCCTGCTGTTGCTCTCTTACCTGATGCAGTAACACCATTGCTCTTACCGCAACATGATGAACATGGGCAGTAACCTGTAATTTTAAAAGTACCTAAACTTCTTAATTTTGTTTTCTTCTTTGTTACTTTTTTCTTTGCTTTAAGCTTCTTAGCCTTCTTAGCTTTTAATCTCTTAGCCTTAGCTCTCTTTGCTTTAAGTTTTTTAGCCTTTTTAGCTTTCTTCGCCTGTGCTTTAGTTGCTGTCTGTTTGCTAACACCTGTATTTGGTGAAATAATAACCTTTTCTGTTTCCTGTGTATTTAAAAATAGTTTTGTTTCCTGTGTGTTTAAGAAATTTGCAGAAAGTTTTGAGTTTTCATTTAATTCTTTAACAACTTTCCCCTCTTCGTTCTGTGTAATTACTTCAGTATGGTTATTTGCCTGCTTATCACTTTTATTACCTGTTAATGTCTGTGCCTGTATTGCTACAATTGCCAAACTAAATATTATAAGTGCTGTACAAGTAACAACTTTTACTCTGTTCATAATATAACTCCTTTTCTGCGCAATTTGGCTGCGCAAGAAGTATATTACAGCATTTGTTACAGTTTGTCAATAAAATATTACATTTTTGTTACAAACTCATTTCTCTTTTTAACTTTTTTGACGTTTTTTGTACTGTATTTATTACATTTTGTAAATATGAATTTTATAATATATTTTCTAAAATTCTCTGAATAATTGTCTCATAACCACATACAACAACCGTATTTTCATTAATTATTACAAAAGCTGTTTTTCTAAAGTTAAGACCTACTCCCAATTCCATACCAGCTGACAGTTCTGCCCTTCTGACAATTTTATCTATTTCCCTTTTATTGTCCTTTTTTAACTTGCTTTTTTCGAATTCAATCATAGGAAAACCACCTCGGTAACCTACAAGTTTCAAATCCTTTAGTTCAAATTCTTTCTTCCACTGTTCAATCTTCTCGTCCATAATTTATCTCCATTATCAATTTCTTTGCTTTATAATACAACATTTTTATATTTTTTTCACTTTATTTTTTAATCTGCATAGTTTATACCATGGAGGTGAATATGAAACCTATTGCTATTTTATCCGGTGACAAACGTCAAAAGTATATTTTAAAATACCTTAAAACTCATGGCTATAACGCCTATTTAAAAAGTACAATGGATTTTAATAACGATGATATACTTGTATGTTCTACTCCTTTTTGCAAAAACAAAAAATTCATTAACTGTGACTTTTACTCCAGCTTTCCACTAAGAACATTTTTATCACTTTTAAAACCAAACCAAATTGTTTTTGGTGGAAATATTCCTACAGTCTGTAAAAAAATAACAAATATCAAATTCGTAGACACACTTCAATTAGATAATATAGTTTGGAAAAATGCTATTTTAACGGCTGAAGGACTAATAATGCATATCATAAAAAATACTGATTTTGCCATTGAAAATTCCGAAATTCTTGTTCTAGGTTACGGTAACTGTGGTACAAATATTGGCAAAAAATTAAATGCCTTAGGTGGCAAAGTCACCTTTTATGACCATACGGAAATTCACTTAATTGGTGCTAGAGCTAATGGTTTTAAAACTGTACAATTAGAGGATTTCGATACACACCTAAATAAATTTGACATAATAATAAATACAGTTCCACAGCCTATACTTTCAGATAAACATTACTCTTTACTTTCAAAAAACACCGTTCTTTTCGATGTTTCTTCTCAGCCTTTTGGGTTCAATAAAGATTTAGCATGTAAAAATCATTTATCTTTAATTACATGCCCTGGCATACCAGGTGCAACAGCACCAAAGAATGCCGGGGAATTAATTGCAAAAAGCATTATTTCATATTTAGAAAGGACTGAGATAAATGAGTCATAACTTTGTTGGTAAAAACATTGGTATAGGTATTACCGGTTCTTACTGCACTTACAAAAAAGTTTTTGAAGAATTACGTAGACTTGCAGACACTAAAGCCAATATTTTTACAATTTTTTCTGACAACGCTTCGACTACAGACACCCGCTTTGGGAAGTCAAAAGATTTCCTAAAACTTGCAAAGGAAATCAGCAAAAAAGAACCAATTACAACCATCCCCGCTGCCGAACCAATCGGGCCAAAATCAATGCTTGACATACTTGTAATTGCCCCTTGTACCGGTAACACATTATCAAAACTTGCAAACGGTATTAGCGATACACCGGTTTTAATGGCAGCTAAAGCACATCTTAGAAACAACAGACCTTTAGTTATTTTCTTAAGTACTAACGATGCTCTTGGTATGAATTTGAAAAACATAGGAATATTATTAAATACGAAAAATATTTATTTTGTGCCTTTTGGCCAGGATGATTATATAAAGAAACCAAATTCAATGATTGCCCATGTGGACTTAATTGAAGACACAATTGAAAAGGCATTAATTGGACGCCAAATCCAGCCTGTTATCAAAAGTCCACATGTTACTATTTTATAAAAAGGGAGAATTATATGTGCGGTATTGCTGGTTTTTATCAAATAAAGCATAATGTTTTTAAAGACTATTCTTACAAGCTTCTCACAGGTAAGCTAAAAAACATGAGGGACTCTATCAAACATAGAGGTCCTAATGATGATGAAATATTTATGGAAGGTTTTTGCGGTTTGGCTCATACCCGTTTATCCATTCGTGATATTAAAGGTGGTGCCCAGCCTATGACGAGAAAATATAACGGAAAACGTGCAACCATAGCTTATAACGGAGAAATCTATAACACTGATCAATTAAAAAATAAACTGGCTGCTTATGACATTGACTTAAGAACAACTAGCGATACCGAAATAATTCTTTACTGCTATCTTGTATTTGGACCAAAGATTTTCAAAGAATTAAACGGGATTTTCGCCTTTGCAATATATGAAAACAATAAACTAACCATTGTAAGAGATCATGTTGGTGTTAAGCCATTATTCTATTATTTTGATGGCTCTCAATTTGTTTTTTCATCAGAAATAAAAGGAATTTTTGCCTATGGTATCACACCCCGTTTAAATAAAAGCAGTTGGTGTGAGATTATCGGTTTAGGCCCAGCTCATACTCCGGGCAATGGAGTTTTTGAAAATATACATGAGGTATTATCAGGACATTATTTAACCATAAATTTAACACCAGATAAAAAGATTATTCTTGAAGATTATTGTTACTGGAAGCTTAGAAGCAAAATCCATAAGGATGACTACAATGCCACTGTTATGCATACAAACTTTTTAATAGAAGACAGTATAAAAAATCAAATGGTTTCTGATATACCTATTTGTACTTTTTTGTCAGGTGGCTTGGACTCCAGCTTAGTTTCTTCTATTGTAAATAAACATCTTGGTGAAAAAAGCCTTGCTACTTACTCCTTTGATTTTGTAGACAACAACATTAATTTCAAGGCAAATTCTTTCCAAACAACAAGAGACAGACCTTATGTGGATATTATGAAGGACTATCTTCACAGTAAACATCACTATTTAGAATGTAATAATAAGAATCAGATAGAATGTCTTTTTAAAGCTGTTGATGCCAGAGATATGCCTTGTATGGCTGATGTGGAATCTTCCATGTTATATTTTTGTAATCTTGTTTCCAGAGAATGTAAAGTTACCTTAACCGGTGAATGTGCTGACGAAATATTTGGTGGCTATCCCTGGTTTCACCATAAAGAAATGCTTGAGCAAAATTCTTTTCCATGGTCATACGATTTGTCTGCACGAACTTTTTTATTTAAAGATGATTTTATAAATGAGCTTAATATTGATGAATATGTGGCAACCGCCTACCAAAATTCAGTAAATGAATGTGAATTTTTAGAAGAAGAAAACGAAACAGAAACTTTAAGACGAAAGGTAACGTGGCTTAATATTAAATGGTTTATGATGACACTTCTTAACCGAATGGACAGATGTAGCATGTATTCAGGTCTTGAGGCAAGAGTTCCTTTTGCTGACTACCGAATACTTGAATATGTATTCAATGTTCCATGGGAATATAAATGTTACAAAAATCAGCCTAAAAGTCTGTTAGTAGAATGTGGAAAAAAATATCTACCTAACGAAATTCTTTACAGGAAAAAAACACCTTACCCTAAAACCTATGATCCTAATTACGAAAAACTCTTAGGGCAAATGGTAATGGAGGAGTTTGATTCTAATTCAGCTCTTCGTGATATTATTGACAAAGAAAAGCTTTCTTCTTTCATTAAAAGTCCAAAGGACTACGGCAAGCCTTGGTATGGTCAGTTAATGGCAGGTCCACAGATGCTTGCTTACGTTCTACAAATTGGCTACTGGTTACGAAAATATAGTATACAGCCGTAATGCATGTTGCCGCGTAACTATTTTTATTTCGTGGGAGCGTGCGTTCCTAGTTGAACTTTTTAATAAGAAATTCTAAAGTCTTTTCATATTAAAATATAAAGAGATAAATCAATCCAAAATCGGTGATTTATCTCTTTTGTCCAACTTTACTTAATCAATATTAATGTCTTTCAGCAAATAATTGTCTAACTTTGATTCTTTATTAATGCTCTCAGAAATCTTCTTATTTACCAAGTCTACTTCTTCCTTAAAATTCATAGCTGACATTCTAAGGGCGCCATGCCCCATAATAATTAACTGTTCTAAGGCATCAGAAGTTGCAACTGTAACCCTGTATTTATTAGCCATTTTATGGGTAGTTTTCGCAATATACATATCTGCAGTTTCAGCAGCTTTTGTAAAGATAACATAAACATTATTATGTTTATAAACTGTTTCCTTGTGTCTGTTCACATTATATGCGTCAAATACAACAATAACCGTATTATCCTTATAGCCCTGATAGTTTGACATAATATCAAGGAGTCTGTCTCTGGCACCATCTATGTTTTTCGAGGCAATATTTTTCAGTTCATCCCATGCAAAAATAATATTATAGCCGTCAACCAAAACACATTCAGGCAAATTATTATTTTCCTTGCCCTTATATTTTTTTGTAGGTTTATTGTATGTTTTAACTTTGGTTTCTGAATATTTTTTACGTTTAATCGGCCCAAAAGTTTTCTCGAAAATAGCCTCTAATTCCTTATCAGTTGCATATGAATCTGACTTTTTCCTGTGTGTAACATTTACTTTGACGTTATCTTCTACCTGATTGCTTTCATCTAAAACGTCATTTAAGTTAATTGAAGATTTTACGTGCATGTAATTTTCAACTTCATTCCAAGGCACATTAAAACCTGCACCATGGGCACAAAAAACTGAACCTGTAGGATTTGACAAGTCACTTTCGCTATCATAGCCTATGTTTTCAATTACTTCATCTGCATTATGACATGGTGCATAGCCTTTAAATTTCAATGTTAAAGAACCTAAACCATGAGTATATTCATTTACATCATTTATATAGTTCCACATTGTAGATACCGGCCCATAACCTGTAAGAATACACTTATCTCCCTTGGTTTCAGGGGGATTTACGTTGCCTTCCATATTGCTAATATCAGTCATGGCTTTACCTACATTCTCCTGTGGAACTGTTAAAACAAAATCATAATATGGTTCTAACAAAACTGATTTTGCCTTCTTTAAGCCCTGTCTCACAGCCCTGTAAGTTGCCTGTCTGAAATCGCCACCTTCTGTGTGTTTTAAATGAGCTTTTCCACCTATTAAAGTAATGGAAATATCTGCTATTGGTGAACCTGTTAAAACACCTCTATGATTCTTTTCCTGTAAATGTGTAAGAATTAATCTTTGCCAGTTTTTACTTAATAAATTTTCACTTACGGCTGTGTTAAAGGTTAAACCACTACCGGGAAGTCCTGGCTCTAATAGAAGATGTACTTCTGCATAATGCTTCAGTGGTTCAAAATGACCAATTCCCTCTACAGCTTCCATAATTGTTTCTTTATACAAAATACTGCCGGCACCAAATTCTATGTCTAAGTCGAAACGCTCTTTTACTATATTTTTCAGTACCTCTATTTGAATTGCTCCCATTACATTAGCTGTTAATTCCTGTTTTTCTTCATTCCAAGTGATTTTTAAAGTAGGCTCTTCTTCCTCAATTTCCTTAAGCTGTTTATAAACCTGATTAATGTTTATTCCACTTGGTACTATTATTTTATAAGCCAATACGGGTATAAGACTTGGTTCAATAAACTCATGTTCAAAGCCTAATCCCTCTCCCTGATATGTTTCATTAAGACCTGTAACGGCAACAATATCACCCGGTAAAGCCTCTCCTATTGAATCATATTTTTCTCCTGAGTAAACACGAATTTCATTTACTTTTTCACTCCACTCTTTTGCACCGTTTTGCCCTGTCAAAAGATCCTTTACCTTTAAACTACCACCTGTTATCTTCATGTGGGTAAGTCTGTTATTATTGTTGTCTTTGGTTATTTTATAAATTTTTGCCCCAAAGCTTTCATTATATATAGGCTCATAAGTGTAACTATATAAGCCTTCCATCAACTGCTCTATACCGTCAAGTTGCAGGGCCGAGCCAAAATAGCATGGAAACAACTCTCTGTTACAAACAAGCTCAGATATAGTAGTGTCTGTAAATTCCACTCCATTCATGTAATCTTCCAGCAAATCTTCATTGCACATTGCTATGTCTTCGTATGTTCCCACACCTACTGGAAATCTTACAATTTCATCTCCAAATTTATCTTTTAACTCGTGCAAAAGAAAATCTCCACTTACATTTGGCATGTCCATCTTGTTTACAAAAATAAAAGTAGGCACTTGATACTTGTCCAATAATTTCCATAAGGTTTCAGTATGTCCCTGAACACCCTCACTTCCACTAACAACTAAAACTGCATAATCAAGAACAGATAAAGTTCTCTCCATTTCCGCTGAAAAGTCCACATGCCCCGGTGTATCAAGGAGAACCAGTCTCATGTCTTTGTATTCCATAACTGCCTGCTTAGAAAAAATAGTAATCCCTCTGTCACGTTCCATTTGAAATGTATCAAGATACGCGTCCTTATGGTCTACTCTTCCAAGCTTGCGGATTTTTCCTGTTGTATATAAAAGTGCCTCCGACAATGTTGTTTTTCCACCATCTACGTGAGCCACAATTCCAATTGTAATTTTTTTCATGTATTAATTCCTCGTTTTATTTTTCATATAATTATTTGTGCTATTTTTCTATATGATTCTTATTTACTTTTTTATATTTCAGTATTTTCTGATATTTTCCTATAACATTTTAGCATAAAAACTTTGTTTTTTGCATATTTTTACTTTGTTTAGTTTTGTATTGACTTAATTAATTTAACAAATTTCCCTATAGAAACTTTAAATGTAAAATTTATGATAGTATATTGAAAACTAAAAAACATAAGGGGGAGATAATTTGACAATTTACATTATTTTTGTAGCCATAATTCTATTTCTATGTATTTTAGCAGATAAATTTTCAGGGCGTTTTGGCTTACCGGCACTTATTCTTTTTATGGGAATAGGAATGTTGTTTGGTTGCGATGGTTTTTTTAAAATTCAGTTTTCTAATTACACTATAGCTGAAGAAATTTGTACAGTGGCGCTTAGTTTTATAATGTTTTACGGTGGTTTTAACACTAAATGGTCCACTGCAAAAGCAATCGCTTCTAAAGCAATTTTCCTTTCAACCTTTGCCGGTTTAAAAGGTGCAGCTTCCATTGTATTCTCAACAATGATAAAACGTGCCAGGGATACTATTGTTCCAAATGGAGATACTGTAATCTGTGTACAGGATATCGTTATACTAAATGTGCCATCCTACGAACTAACAAAAGCCGATTCATACTTTGGTGTATGTCATCGGCTTTTATTATCTAGATTATATAATTATTTGGTGTATCTTATTATGTAATTATTTTGTGTATCCAATAATGTCTACACCTTTATCATATTTAAAATTTTCTAATTTAGTATTGTTAGTTACATCAATTGAATTTAATTTATTGTTATTACAATATAAAGTTGTTAATTCCTTGCAATTTGAAACATTAATATTTGTCAGCTGATTGTTGTAACAATAAACCTCCGTTAATTTGCTATTATTACTCAAATCTAAATTAGTTAATTGATTGTCATTTATAACAAGCATTGCCATCTCTCCATTCTTTGACAAATCAATTTGATTTAACTGATTATTGTAGCAGAATAACTTCGTCAATTTTTCGTTGTTTGTAACATCTAAAACTGTTAAATTATTATTTCCTAAATCTATGTATTCTAACTGCTTATTATTTGAAATATCCAATGCCAACAATTTATTATTGTTACAATACAAACGAGTTAATTTCACAAGATTACTTATGTTAAGCGTTGTAATCTGGTTATTATAACAATAAAACTCTGTTAAATTCTCACTGTCAGCAATATCAAGATTTTCTATTTTGTTATCACCACAACTTAATTTTGATAAGTTCTTGTTTCCTGAAATTTTCAAATCTGTAATTTCATTATTCGAACAGGATAACTCTTTTAATTTCTCATTGTTTGAAACATCTAATTTCTCTAATTTGTTAGAATCACAATATAGTTCTTCTAAACTTGCATTTCCCGAAACCTTAATATCAGTCAACAAATTATTGTTACAATTAACATCTTTAAGTGAATCCAAACCTGATAAATCTAATGTGCCCTTTAACTCTTTGTCTGTCCAATCTATACCAACCAGATTGCCACTTTCATCCCATGTGTAATCACTATCACCCATATTGTTGCTAATGTCTACACCACTTGATTTGATATTCTCAATTATATCCTTTAAAGCTTTTTTATCTTTTTCATTAAGCTTAGATTCGTCAATTGTAGGCTGTTCCGGTTTTGTTGTAACTTCCGGAGTTGTTGTTTCTTCCGTTTTCGTTGTAGGTTCAACTGTAGTCTCAGACTCTGCTGGCTTAATAACAGGCTTTTTAATATTAGATTTTTTGTTTCTCTTTTTCTTTACTTTAATTTTGCACTTATAAGCTTTCTTACCAACTTTAGCGGTAATTGTTGCTTTTCCTGCCTTAATTCCTTTTACTTTACCTTTTTTGCTTACCTTTGCTACTTTCTTGTTTGATGTTGACCACTTAACCTTCTTCTTATTATTTTTCACTTTCAATTTAATTGTTTTGCCAACATAAATTGTTGCCTTTGTTTTGCTAATTTTTGCTTTTTTTGCTGCAAAAACACTGTCAGGTGTAACAGAAAATGCCAAAACAATCACCAAAACAATAGCACATAGTTTCTTTAGCTTAGCCATTTTACTTCCCTCCGTTTTTTATTAATAGTATAATGCCCTGTTTATTATGATAGCAAATTGCTATTATAGGTGTAAAGTGTCATTTTTATAGAGGTTTCAAAATTTTATAGGGGTTCTTACATTGGGATATGAATTACAAATTGTAAAAAAGAAATCTGTATAATTTAACAAATATTAAAGTATACTCAAAAAGCATCTAACAATAGCTAGATGCTTTTACTTTTCTGCAACATCTGTCTTAAATCATCAAATGTTTCAGCTATTGGTGCTGTTCTTTTATTATTTACGTCATTCTCGGCTTCTGCAAGAATTTCCAAAAGTTCAATTCTCGATTTCATTCTTTTATATTCTTCATAGAAAAAAATAATATTATCACCTTGTTCATTTAACATTGTCAGATTATATATTAATTTTCATTAATATCAATTATAATCTTGTTACACTCTCCACACATATATGCTTCAACATATGTTTTTGTTAGTAAACTGGTAAGTTTTACACTTTTCACACTACGATTTTCTGATTTCCATTTCAAAGGATATCTGTCTTGATTTATTTCACCTTTCTCCATTTTCGAATTACAATACGGACATTTCATTTTTTACACTCCTTGTATTTAAATAGTATCTAGTTT
>ERZ857750.3699-NODE-3699-length-12339-cov-14.904673_pt1 | contig 12339 bp, 6 predicted proteins | sample MGYA00519915_ERZ857750 | MGnify/ENA primary metagenome ERZ857750 (study PRJEB31778, sample SAMEA3449358) | human gut metagenome | biome: human gut; feature: human-associated habitat; material: faeces | place: United Kingdom | collected 2010/2012 ... | reverse complement strand
GTTTCTTGTGATTGCCATACTGGTATGGACGTGTCTCACCGTTTTCTTTCTTGGATCCAGTTCCAAGTACTACATCGTAACCAGTTGCGTTTGCAGCAGCTTTGTATGTTACTTTGATAGTAGATCCGCTTACTTTAACGTTTGTGATAACCGGAGCATCTGGTGTGATTGCTGTTACAGAGAATGGATAAGCATTGGACCATTCACCAAATACTTTCTTACCGTTCTCATCACGTGTCCAAGCGTGGCAGTATGCATAGTACATACCCTGATCTACATATTTGAATGTAGTAGAAGTCTGTACCTGATTCTTACTGATAGATGTATAATCTTTGTTTGTGATGCAATCACGGTCTGTAGAAATTACATAATCATAACCTGCAGCGCCGTCAGCTTCACCAGAAAGGATAACAGTTGCTTTGTTACCAACAACTTTAACATTGCTGATTACTGGAGCACCAACATTTTCAGATTTCTTTACAGATACTTTCTGGCTTCCTGTATAGCTCTTGCTATCAGCTTTAGCTGTTACAGTAGCAGTTCCATCACCATTGTCTTTTACATCGTATTCTGTTGCTGGAACGATTACGCTACCATTAAGTACAGTAGTTGTTAATTTACCGTTTGTTTCGGAAATTTCAACTGTTGTATTAGCAATGTCTTTTTTAACAATCTTCCATGTTATATCAATAGTATATGTGTTTGTAGTGTCATTTACAACTGGATTGCTGAATACTCCAGTCCATTCACCTGTACCATTGCTCAGTTTATATCCATTTTTAAGCTTTAATGTAGCTTTTAATACTTTATTTGAAGCTGTAACATCTACATTGTTAGAAAGTCCTGTGAATTCATAATCAGTTCCTTCTACTAATGTTTTATCGCCAACCTTAATTATTACATTTGGTGTAACAGCTACACCACCAGCATATTCTGTGTCTGATACAGTAATATTTTTGCGACCTACAGTAACTCCTTCAATTGCGAAGTCCTGAGCTTTTGTATAAGTTACATCGCTTCCTTCAAATTTTGTAGAACCAGCATAGTTTCCAATACCTGTAACATAAACATATGCTTTTGGTCCGGTAATATTATTGAAATACTTGATTTCATAATCTTTACCTTCAACAAGATTCATAGTTCTATATTTAGCTACGCTTGGAACAAATTTAATGTCTTTAAATGTTTTTTCTGTTCCGTCATATCCAAATACATAATTTGTTTTGGTAAAGTCAATCTTATCACCGTTTTCATCAAATGCGTAGAATGTACCATTTAAATAGCTGGTAGTAAGTGCTCTAGGAAGAATCTTAAATCCAACTTCTTTAGTTTCACCAACAAAGTTAGTATTTGTTTTTACTGGTGCTAATGTTACTGTTGCATCACCAACATTTACATTTACTTTAGAAGTTGTTGGGTATGTAATTGCAAAATCAGAAGCGCTCAGTTCAACATCATTTAATGTGATTTTAAAATTAGAAGTTGTTGGCTTAATCTGACTTCCTGTATAGGTAAATGCTTCTTTTTCTGCGTCAGTAGTAGCTTTTACTTCAACTTTAACATCACTCAGATTTGCTTTGTTAATTGTAAATTTAGCTGTCTGAGTTCCAGAATAATCACCTTTTCCTACAACAGTTACTGTAGCTTCACCAGCATTTTTGTTGTTAGAGCAGGACTGGATTTCATAATCAATACCAGATGCCAGTTCTACACCATCAACTGTTAATTTTACAGTCGGTGTAATTGCTTTTCCAGTATAAGTATAAGATCCTACAACTTCAAGTTTTGCATTAGTATCAGCGATATCTTTGTTAGTTACAGTTGTTGTTTTGGAAGCAGTAACTTCAGTTGTACCAGTTGTATAGTTTTTGTTTTTGATATCTGTTTCTACTAATTTTGTAGTAATTGTTGCACCTACTGAAACAGGAGTTGTGCTTGAAGTATATGTTAATTTATATGCATCTGCCGGAACATCTTTTTTCTTTCCTGTAGCGCCTGCTTTAACAGTAACTTTTCCATCCATGTAGTCAGATGCGGTCTGAAGACTTCCATTGTACTGAACTTTTTCAGGAACAGTAATATCTGCAGCTTCGATTACTGCGGCATTAATTGTAAATGTACCAATTTTAACACGGCCACTATAGTTTCCAGTACCTACAATGTAAACTTCTACGTCTTTTTTGGAAACAGCCTTAGCATTTGTGTTATCATTTACATACTCTACTTTGTAATCACTTGTAGATAAGTTAACATTTGTAGTTCCACTAACAAATTTAACATCTTTAATATCTTTAGTGATTGCCTCACCAGTGTATGTTTCAGCTCCTAAATCTTCAGCAGAATTTGCTTGTTTATCTTTAGTTGTGCCAAGTGTATATCTTAATCCATCTACTGTAAGTTTATTTAATGTTACAGAAAGATTTACGGTTGTGTTTCCGATAACGTTTGTATTATCACCATTTACAGAAACAGATAAAGTTGTCGCACCACTTGCTAAAGTTGTTGGAGCAACAGTAATAGCAGAAGAAATATAAGATGTTACCTCTGTGTCGCCAATGTAGAAATGAATTGCATTCTTTACAGCTGTTGCATTAGATGCATCATCTTTTCCAATACTGTCAGTAACAATTTTGAAATCTGACATCTGATTAGCAACAACTTTAACTTTATCTGTTGTAACTTTTATTACATTACCTGTATAATTGCGATTTGTTTTTTCATCTTTATCTAAGGAGTCTGTAGCAATGCTCAATGTGCTTTCAGTGCCAACAGCAGTTAATCCACTTCCAGTAACTGTATATACAGATGTTGGAAGAGTTTCTCCTGTTACAGTGTCTTTAACTGTTACATAATCAGAAGAGATTTTAGATCTTTCTGCATAAGAAACAGTATTTTTCTTTAATGTTAATTCTAATTTGTCTGGATTCAGAGTACGTTTGTTAATTATAAAAGGTGCTTTAATCTGTCCTGTATATCCTGCTTTGTCTACAGTAGCAACAACCTGAAGTGTTTTTCCAGCAGGTGTAGCATTTACAAGATCGTCTCCCTCATATGTATACTTAAAGTCATTATATGAAAGACCTGAAATACCAGCAATTGTAAATCCAGCAATCTGAGTATCACTAAATGCCACCTGTTTACCAGTATAAGCTACAGTTGCGCCACCAAGATTTAATGTCGCAGATGAAACATCTACACTCTTAATTTCAATGCCTTCAATTGTAGTTTTAAATCCAGCATTAGCACCCGTTCCTGTAATCTCTACAGATACAATATGACCAGCATCAGTAGATACAAAAGTAGCTGATGTTAATTTACTATTTAAATCAGCAACACTTGTAGCACTTCCAGTATAAGTTCCTGAATGACCAACAACTTCTTTGCCATCAATACGAACTTTATAATCAAAGTTTGCAACATCAGTGCTACCATCTTTAAGATCGCCAGATACAGCCAAAGCGCCTGTCCAATTTGCTAATGTTAATTTAGGTGCAGTTGCAGTTGCAACATCTGTCACGTCAGTAGTATTTTCTACAACCGGAGCTTCTGTAGCATCATCAGAAAATGTTTCAGCAGCCGGAGCTTCAGTCTCAACAGCAGCATCTGTACCATCGCTGAACTCAGCAGCCCATACCGGCACATTAGAAGTAGCAAGCATTGCAACAACAAGTGACATACTTAATGTCTTTTTTGCCATGCCCTTCTTTGTGTTTTTAATCTTTGTCATGATTATAGTTCCCCTTTCCTTAATATAACTATTTCTTTTTGGGTAAAGATTCCTAGACATAATCTGTCTGTTATGGTTAATAATAGTGCTTTCACCACTTTTTGTCAAGGGTAATGCTCAAGAATTTTACAACTTTTTTAAATTTCGTACACTTCTAAAACATTTATTTTCCTTGATTTTCCATGTCTGAAATCTATAATTTGTTACAAATGTGGTGAGTTTTTCATCTTTATCACAAGATGATGTATAAGCTCACATATAAGTTAAAAAGTGGCAGAGAACCCTGTCCGATTCTCTGCCATTTCTAATTTCATAATTGTTGTTTCTGATTTACCATTAATGCCAGTTTGATTTTCTCAGGAAGCTGGCTTACAATCTTTCGGAAGTTTCCAGTTGTCAGATATGTATCTTTAAGTTTTTTCTTACTATATTCATATATTGTATTTCGTGTTTGTTCTATTAAATAGGCAGTGTAAAACTCTTCCCAACTGAAATACTCTCTACTATCTGCCAGTTCATAAGTCTTTTCTGTTGCTTCTGAGGTTCTGTCTATAATATTTGCTCTTAACAACAAATACTCAAATGATTCCGGTGCGTATAATACGATTTTGTTTCTGCTATCTCTTATATACTGCATTACATGCTGCATCTCTGGACCGAATGCGGCTCCGTCTACAATTGCAAGAATTTCTTTCTCATGGCTTTTCTGCAGATACGAAAGTATGTTGCTTTTTCCTTCTGCTGAGCAACACGTTTCTCCGAACAATTTATGATAGAATTCGTATCCTGAATTAGAGTCTTCTGTTATGATCAGATCTGGATGGATATCTTCATTTGCCTGCAAATTATATAACTGATAAGTTTCATTATATATCCTTCTGGCGTTCTGATATTTCTGGCTATCCCGTTCTTGTCTCATACCGTAAATTTCTTCAATACTATATGGCAAATGTTCCAGACTGTCCCTTGTGACCAGAACAAAGTAATTATCGCTTCCTTTCACCATCTTAGTAAACTCTTTACTACGTAAGAATAGTGCCCCTTCATCAATAAATATAATACATTGCTGTAGCGTGGCAAGTCTTTCTTTCCATGAAGCGTTTTCTATTACCACACATCTCTTTTCACATATTTCAGTAATTCCTGATGATATGCCATTGTTCTCATAATCAGAAATCATTCTAAGAAGTTCTGTTTTTCCTGTTGCGGAATCTCCCTGAATAACGGTGATATTTCTCTTTACGGTAAGATGATAATGAACTCGTTTATTATATATTTCGATATCATACTTTCCTGTCATAATTTATTATCCTCTCAACAATCGGTTTACAATGATTTCGTCATCAAGTTCAAGCATAGTGTGTACAGTTTTTCCTGTATTTACAATATAGATATCAAATGGCTGTTTTCCAAAGTCCATGATATATCCCAGGCGAATTGTAATATCTTTTTGTTCTGCCAGTCTTAAAATCCATTGTGCACAATTATTTCCACAGGCAGATGCATTAAAAATATGGTCTGGATCATTTTGCATCAAAATCAGGGTTTTTACTCCTCCCGACAGACGCTCTGGTGGAATCGGGCCGAGAAATGGGCTGTCGATCATACATGGTCCTTTTACTTCTGATCCATCTATATCTTTAATCATTTTTCTGGAAGTCTCTGATGTAATCCACTCGTCTTCATATGTGTTATTAAAGAACACATCGGGATTAAAAATATAATTGCCTCCCGGGTTGTCCCCAAAGAATATTTTCAGCATCTTGTATTCCTCCATTCTGTCAAAACTGATTATCTTTCCTTATTCTATCAAAAATACATTCTTATTACCAGTATTACAAAAAACAGCAGGGAACTTTCTACTGTTCTCTGCTGTTTCTTTACTATTCCTTTCAGAATGATAGCCTCTACTATCATGGGCCTGAAGTGAACGTTTTATTTCTTATTATAATCTGTTCATTATTTCTTTCTAACAATAACCTTATCCAGATGCCAGATATCATCTACATATTCCTGGATGGTTCTGTCAGATGTGAACTTGCCGCTGTGGGCTGTGTTGAGGAGTGCTTTCTTAGCCCAGCCTTTTTCATCTTTGTATGCTGCTTCTACGCGTTTCTGTGCGTCTGCATAGGAACGGAAGTCTGCGAGGATAAAGTAGCGGTCTGCTCTGTCTGTGTTCTTTGTGTTGAGAAGTGAATCGTACAGGTCACGGAAGAGTTCTGTATCATTGGAGAAGGTTCCGTTGATGAGCTGCATCAGTACCTGACGGATTTCTTCGTCTGTGTTGTAGATCACGTTTGGATCGTATCCGCCGTTGTTTTCGTAGTTGATTACTTCGTCGGAGCTTAAGCCGAAGATGAATGCATTCTCTGCACCAACTTCTTCTACGATCTCTACGTTAGCGCCGTCCATTGTTCCAAGTGTAGGAGCACCGTTGAGCATGAACTTCATGTTACCTGTACCGGATGCTTCTTTACTTGCTGTGGAGATCTGCTCGGAAACGTCTGCTGCTGCGAAGATCCACTCAGCGTTGGATACTCTGTAGTTTTCGATGAATACAACTTTGATCTTGCCGTTGATGGAAGCGTCGTTGTTTACTACGTCTGCTACGGAGTTGATGAGTTTGATGATCTTCTTGGCTGTTGCATAACCTGCGGATGCTTTTGCACCGAAGATGAATGTTCTTGGATAGAATTCCATTTCCGGATGCATCTTGATCTGGTTGTACAGATAGATAACATGCAGAATGTTCAGGAGCTGACGTTTGTACTCGTGAAGTCTCTTAACCTGTACATCGAAGATGGAGTGCGGGTCTACTTCTACGCCATTGTGCTCAAGGATGTATTTAGCCAGACGCTCTTTGTTCTTGAACTTAATGTTCATGAATTCCTGGAGTGCTTTCTCATCATCAGCATAAACTGCCAGTTTCTTTAACTGTGGAAGGTCTGTAACCCAGTCCGGTCCGATGTGCTCTGTGATCCAGTCTGCAAGGAGTGGATTTGCGTGGAGCAGGAAACGTCTCTGAGTGATACCGTTTGTCTTGTTGTTGAATTTCTCAGGCATCATTTCATAGAAGTCTTTTAATTCCTGATTCTTCAGGATCTCTGTATGAAGGCGTGCAACACCGTTTACAGAGTAGCCTGCTGCGATTGCAAGGTGAGCCATCTTAACCTGTCCGTCATAGATGATTGCCATCTTTTTGATCTTCTCATAATTTCCCGGATATTTTGCCTGGATCTCAAGGATGAAACGACGGTTGATCTCTTCGATGATCTGGTATACACGCGGAAGCAGTCTGGAGAAGAGCTCGATCGGCCATTTCTCAAGTGCTTCGGACATGATAGTATGGTTTGTGTAAGCAACAGATTTTCTTGTTACTTCCCATGCTTCATCCCATCCGAGTCCTTCTTCGTCCATGAGGATACGCATTAACTCTGCTACTGCTACAGTCGGATGTGTATCGTTCATCTGGAAGGTTACTTTTTCATATAACTTCTTGATGTCGTCATGTTTCTTTTTATATTTTGCGATTGCAGCCTGTAAACTTGCAGATACGAAGAAGTACTGCTGTTTCAGTCTCAGCTCTTTACCTGCATAGTGGTTGTCGTTCGGGTAAAGGACTTCTACGATATTGCGGGCAAGGTTCTCCTGCTCTACTGCTTTCTTGTAATCACCTTTGTCAAAGGAATCCAGCTCGAAGTCTACGATCGGTTCTGCATCCCAGATACGAAGTGTGTTTACTACATCATTGTCATATCCTGTGATCGGCATATCATAAGGAATGGCTTTTACTGCCTGATATCCTTCATGGATAAATTTGTTTCCGCCCTTTTCAGGATCATACTCTACTCTTACATATCCGCCGAAGTGTACTTCCTTGGCGTATTCCGGACGACGCAGTTCGAATGGGTAGCCGTTCTTTAACCAGTTATCCGGTACCTCGATCTGATAACCGTTCTGGATTTTCTGTTTGAACATTCCGTAGTGGTAACGGATTCCGCAGCCATATGCTGCGTAATTTAAAGTTGCGAGAGAATCAAGGAAGCATGCAGCCAGTCTTCCCAGACCACCGTTTCCAAGTGCAGGATCCGGTTCCTGATCCTCGATGCAATTAAGGTCAAATCCCAGTTCCTCAAGAGCTTCTTTTACTTCACCGTAAGCGCAAAGGTTGATCAGGTTGTTTCCGAGAGCACGTCCCATCAGGAATTCCATGGACATATAGTATACGATCTTCGGATCCTGTTCGTCGTAAGCTTTCTGTGTTGCAAGCCAGTTATCAATGATAACGTCTTTGACTGTGTAGCTTACTGCCTGGAAAATCTGCTCCTGTGTAGCTTCTTCAATTGTTTTTCGATAGAGGAATTTTACGTTGTCTTTTACGCTTTTCTTGAATGCCTCTTTCTTGAACATTTCGTTTGTCATTTCATACCTCCCGTAATGGTTTCACGGTTCACTTTATTCTCAGCAATACACCTTGCGGATATTGCCGGTGAACCTCTTCATTCCGTCAACTCTTCTGTTTTCTTCATATCAGAGAAATTGGGGGCAAAGAATCTCTGCCTCCAATTTCCTCTCTGAAATCAGACTGTCAAGGATAATGATACTCTTTTTTCGACAGTCTGTCATGTGTATAATTGCCGAATTTTATAACATTTTTTTGTTATCGTGCATTGCGAAAGTAGTATATTTCCTGTGAAATACCTGTAACTTATCAGTACCTTGTCAGTAATTGACCGAATGTTGTCAATTACAGTTTCTTAACACCCATAGTTACTGCTTCTTTGTTGATGTTCCACTCTTTCACATAACCATCGGTCTCGCCAAGTACCATTTCGTCTGCAAGTACTTCTGACTTGATCTCATCTTCGTGTGCTTTCATGACATCCTGGATCTTGTCGTTTCCGTGAGCGTATACTACGATCTTGTCCATAACTTCGAAGCCGGCTTCCTTACGCATAGTCTGGATCTTGCTGATGATCTCACGTACAAATCCTTCTTCGATCAGTTCAGGTGTCAGGTTTGTATCCAGGACTACGGATGTTTCACCGTCAGATTCGGATACATAGCCTTCTGTCTGTGCTGTTTCAATAAGAAGGTCTTCTTCTGTAAGTTCTACATTGTTTCCGTTGATATCCAGTTTCAGGACACCGTTGGTTCTCAGCTCGTTCATTGCTGCTGTTCCATTGATGTCTGTGAGAGCCTGTCTGATTCCTCCAAGGAGTTTACCGTATTTCGGTCCTACTGTACGAAGCTGTGGTTTGAAGCTGTAGGAGATAAAGGATTCTACATCATCTGCGAATTTTACTTCTTTGACATTCAGTTCGTCTGCGATGATGTCAGTGTAGAATTCACTCATTTTCTTCTCAGCTTTTACATACATGGTTCCGATTGGCTGACGATTCTTGATGTTTGCTGTATTTCTGCAGGCACGTCCCAGAACTACGATCTCCAGAAGCTCTTTCATGTCTGCTTCCAGATCTTTGTCGATCCATGCTTCGTTTACAGTTGGGAAGTCACAGAGATGGATACTCTCCGGAGCATCTTTATCCACGCTTCTTACCAGGTTCTGATAGATATCTTCTGTCATGAACGGGATCATCGGAGCTGCTGTCTTGGCAATAGTTACCAGTGCATGGTACAGGGTCATGTAAGCATTGATCTTATCCTGCTCCATTCCCTTTGCCCAGAAACGTTCACGGCTTCTTCTTACATACCAGTTACTCATCTCATCTACAAATTCCTGGAGTGCTCTTGCTGCTTCCGGGATCTTGTAGTTAGCCAGGTCATTGTCAACTGCCTGAACAGTTGTGTTTAATCTGCTGAGGAGCCATTTGTCCATTACAGGAAGCTGGTCATAGTTCAGTTCATATTTGGTCGGGTCGAAGTTGTCGATGTCTGCATATAATACGAAGAATGCGTAAGTATTCCACAGTGTGCTCATGAATTTACGCTGTCCTTCCACAACTGCCTTGCCATGGAAACGGTTCGGAAGCCATGGAGCACTGTTGATGTAGAAGTACCATCTGATGGCATCTGCGCCGTATTTGTTCAGTGCATCGAATGGATCAACTGCATTTCCTTTGGACTTACTCATCTTCTGTCCGTTCTCATCCTGGACATGTCCCAGAACAATTACGTTCTTGTATGGTGCTTTATTAAAGAGCAGTGTGGATTCTGCAAGGAGTGAGTAGAACCATCCACGAGTCTGGTCTACTGCCTCGGAGATAAAGTTTGCAGGGAACTGCTGCTCAAATAATTCTTTGTTTTCAAATGGATAATGATGCTGTGCGAAAGGCATTGCTCCTGAGTCGAACCAGCAGTCAATAACCTCCGGTACACGATGCATTTCTCCACCGCACTCCGGACACTTCAGTGTGATCTCATCGATGTATGGGCGGTGAAGCTCTACTGTCTTTGCTTTCTCGTCGCCGCTCATTTCGAATAACTCCTGACGGCTTCCGATGGAATGCATATGTCCGCATTCACACTGCCAGATGTTCAGTGGAGTTCCCCAGTAACGGTTACGGCTGATACCCCAGTCCTGAACGTTTTCCAGCCAGTCACCGAAACGTCCTTTACCGATGCTCTCAGGGATCCAGTTGATTGTATTGTTATTTCTGATCAGGTCATCTTTGACTGCTGTCATCTTGATGAACCAGGATTCTCTTGCGTAGTAGATCAGTGGTGTGTCACATCTCCAGCAGTGTGGATAATCATGCTCGAATTTCGGAGCATCGAAGAGCTTGCCTTCTTTGTCCAGATCTGTGAGGACCATAGGATCTGCTTTCTTTACGAAAACGCCTGCGTATGGTGTCTCTTTTGTCAGGTTACCCTGTCCGTCTACGAACTGTACGAATGGCAGTTCATAGTTACGTCCGATTCTGCTGTCGTCTTCACCGAATGCAGGTGCGATGTGAACGATACCTGTACCATCACTCATAGTAACGTAGTTATCACAGGTTACGAAATGAGCTTTCTTTTTCTGTTTTGCTGCTGCCTCTCCTGCACATGCGAAAAGCGGCTCGTATGCTTTGTATTCCAGGTCTGTTCCTTTGTAGGTTTCCAGAACTTCATATGCTTTCTCGCCTTCTTCTTTTGCAAGCTTGCCAAGGACTTTGTCAAGGAGTGCTTCTGCCATATAATAGGTATATCCGTCTGCTGCCTTTACTTTGCAGTAAGTCTCATCCGGGTTTACGCAGAGTGCAACGTTGGACGGAAGTGTCCATGGTGTTGTTGTCCATGCAAGGAAGTATGCATCTTCACCAACAACCTTGAATCTTACAACTGCGGAGCGCTCTTTTACAGTTTTGTATCCCTGGGATACTTCCTGTGCGGAAAGAGGGGTACCGCATCTTGGACAGTAAGGAACGATCTTGAAGCCTTTATACAGAAGCTTCTTGTTCCAGATTTCTTTTAATGCCCACCATTCGGATTCAATATAATCATCATAGTAAGTTACGTATGGATGTTCCATATCAGCCCAGAAACCAACGGTAGATGAGAAATCCTCCCACATTCCTTTGTATTTCCAGACGCTTTCCTTACACTGTTTGATGAATGGCTCCATACCGTATTCTTCGATCTGCTCTTTGCCATCCAGACCAAGTTTCTTCTCTACTTCCAGCTCTACCGGAAGTCCGTGGGTATCCCATCCTGCTTTACGCGGAACCATGTAGCCCTTCATTGTACGGTATCTCGGAATCATATCCTTGATAACGCGGGTAAGTACATGGCCGATGTGCGGTTTACCGTTTGCAGTAGGCGGTCCATCGTAGAATGTATAGGTTTCTCCCTCTTTTCTGTTCTCCATACTTTTCTCAAAGATATGGTTCTCTTTCCAGAATTCTTCTACTTTTTTCTCACGGTCTACAAAGTTTAAGTTCGTATTAACTTTCTGGTACACAGTAATTTACCTCCTGTTTAAATTATTTGTATCAGACACCTGAAAATATGCAGGACGTTTATATACGCTAAAAAATATTTCCAGTGTCCTTTAAGAACGAAAATAAGCCCATAAAAAAATCGCCCTTTTGTAAAAGGACGAAGGTTTATTGACGTTCGCTATACCACCTGTTACATTGTACGGGCATCCTCTGCCGATACATGAATCTTTTAACGGGGATTTCCGTCAGCTCTTACCTGTCTGTACACCCTTCAGAGCTGCAACTCCGGAGTGATCTTCACTGCATTTACTCACCACCGGGCTCACACCCTCCCCGGTTCGCTGTCTGCTTTCCCCTGCAGTTACTCTCTCCATCAACGTTTTTGTGGACATATCATTTATTTAACTATGCGGATTCATTATAAGGTCACAAAATTCACTGTGTCAAGTATTTTTTTGAATATTAGGGTAATCCTGTTACTGTTTAATAACACTGGTTACTGTCAAACTCCCGAACAGTAACACACTGTTAACATACTATCATATAAATTTTACACAGGCATTGTAATTAATGATATAATAAGGTAGAATATTTTGTCCGAACGTCATTTAAAACGATGTACTAGAGCGTGTCTAAAAAATCATTCCCGCAATCTGCACGCCCCACTTTGCGGTATATTTCACCCGAATTCAGTTGCCGTAGCCCGCTACGGCGCCCTCATCCGGGCAA
>ERZ857750.3690-NODE-3690-length-12371-cov-10.617489_pt1 | contig 12371 bp, 10 predicted proteins | sample MGYA00519915_ERZ857750 | MGnify/ENA primary metagenome ERZ857750 (study PRJEB31778, sample SAMEA3449358) | human gut metagenome | biome: human gut; feature: human-associated habitat; material: faeces | place: United Kingdom | collected 2010/2012 ... | reverse complement strand
AAGAACCTGTCAATACATACAAGGAATGGTTGGACACAGCATAACCATAAAGCTGCCTCAATCCCCAAACAGCCTCAATGCCAGCCCAAACAACCAATGTCCAGGAAATCACAGAATCCAACGTTATCAAACGATTGCGAGTCATAAAGAAAAATACCAGCAGAATACATCCTGTCCCCCAAAGAGAAGTCTTGTCAAAGTGCACCCATTGCCCGACTGTTTCTCCCGGAAGGAGACCGGAGGCATCAAAGCCAACCAATGAAAATAAGGTCATAGAGACCATCCAAAGCATCACCCATACAGTTATCTGCCTAACTTCACTCAATCTATTTCCTTCCATACCCGTTCCCATTTTATACTTCCTGACCTATCATCCTTCAATTTCCAAATGCGTAGAGCCCTGCCTACAATAAAAGGTTCAGGCAACAATCCCCAATAGCGTGAGTCTTTCGAGTTCTCCATCTTGTCACCGGATACGAAATAATAATTCTCACGGAAACAGTATCTGCTTATAACACTGTCTCCCAATAATACAGTATCCCTCTTGAACGTCAGTTTCTCCTTCTGTTCCCATTCTATCAGATTTCTATAAAGCATCCGGTTCAGTGAATCCATCTCTACTACACTTCCTTTAGCCGGTATGTACAATGGCCCAAATTCGGCAATGCTCCAGCCCAGTTCTTTATCAAAAGGATAACTTTCAACCACTATTCCCCTATTCACAAATTCCTCGGAGTCAAGTAATTTTTGCAATTTATCTTGTGCAGCAGTATTCCCCAAGTATCCGTCATGCCCTTTCACCCTATAATGGCAGTCCTTGATTTCCAAAGTGTCTCCCGGAACTGCTATACAACGCTTTACATAATATGACATTACATCAAAGGCAATGCTGTCCCATCTTCCCGGATAAGGGAAATTGAATACAAGCACATCATTCCTCTTGAATTTCCTCCACCCAGGCATACGGTGAATTTTCACCTCCTTCTTTTCCAATGCGGCAAACACATCGAACAGCCTCGCTCCTTTTGAACATTTATCTACCAATATACAATCACCCGTCTGCAAAGACGGTTCCATCGAATCGGAAGGAATCTTGAAGGAAGTAACTATAAAGACTCCTGATACCAAATATACCACAAACAACATACAAAAGAAGAAGATCATATTCAACAATCTGCCTCCCCACACTTTCAACCAACTTTTCTGTCTATCGTTCGTCTCCATTTTCTTTTTACATCAACAACATTTCTCCATCTTTATAAACAAAAATCCGGCCAGTATATTCCTTACCATTTCCCATGTGTCTGTCCAACCTGAACAACCCATTTCCCGGCACATTTTCAAAGAATAAAACGCCACACTTATCCCCTTCCCGTTCTTCCAACAGTTGCCAACCGCTTTCTTTCCATATATACAGCCCATATACACTGTCGTCAGTTATCTGCGACGTCACATAAGGGACTATCACCACCGACGTCAACCGGCATGTTTCTCCCAAGTCTATCTCCAGAACTTTCTCCTTTACTTTTGCCCGAAAACAAGTGGCAGTAAACCTATCGAACACAGTTTCCATCCTGGTTTCCGACAAAGGCTCCAGAGCAGACGAAATACGCGGATTCTTCACCCGTCCCTCCCGGGTATAAAAAGCGAGTTCTCCCAATGCCATGCTATCCGTCGGCAGATGCATCTTGAGAAAACGCACCCCGGAATCATGACATATATCGTATACCATACGCCTTGCCGGAAGTTCTCTGTCAAAATTACACAACGTGTCTTCTTTTCCGTCCTCAGCCTGTACCGTGATACTTGCATCTCTCAGACATTTGGCGTACCTGCTATTCCAATAAGGTGTCAACATCATATTCCTTACTGCCAATGTGTCTTCTCCCGGAGTCTTGCCATCCAGCAATACCGTCTCCCCATCCGCCTTCAACCACAAAGGTGGAGCGGCAGGCAGTATACATCCTTTCCTATAATAAGCAGGTAAGTACACTATGTTCCGCCCCATATCCCTGAACACAGCTTTTCTACCCTCTATTTTTCCAAATTGTACCGGAGCCCATCCTTTAGAATCAGATACACACAGATAGGCATATTCAGCATCTTCCGGTGTGCCCTCTGTCAGCTCCACCTCTACGTCAGTCCCTTCAAAGTATTGTGCCGAAACATCTATCATCTTGAAATTCCTAAACAACGAAGGGATATCCTCCATCGCAACCCCTTTGTCCAGCAAGGTAGCCTCTACATGTGTGGCATAAGTCTTCCTATACACTTTTGGACAGCGAAATTCTCCCAACCCAAACATCGCATGTAGCCCCAGATTAGCGTAAAGCCGATTGTGGAACCAATTCCGATGTGTCACAAAGGGATCAAAAGCATAATGTTTCCCATTCATCACCAGCACATTCCACGAATGCTCGCCCGCCCTATTTCCCCACAATGGTACAAAATCGACTGTTATAGGCATACCTAAAGCAGAAAACAACAAAGAGTTGAATACCCCTTTTTCGACACATGTCCCACCACCCATTTTTTGCAGCGCTCCACAACTGACAGCCGGCACATTCGCCCCATTAAAAGAAGAAAAAGCGATCTTTGCTTGCAGACGCATCAACGAGTCCACATCGGCATTGAATGTACTGTTATTGCGGGAAAAGAATCCTTTATACTCATTTGCAAAATCAGCACGCGATCCGTCCAGCACAAAACTGCCTCGATAGAAAGGAAGTATGTACTCACAAAACTCCTCGAAAGGGCAATCCCGTGAATATACATTCTCTTTCCAAACACGAAAGGCAAGGTCAATCTCGGCTATCATCTGGCGTGCCGTCACCACCTGCAAAAGAGGTACAGTACTGATGTCGACATTCCTTCCATCCCGAAAAGCACTCCACAAACTATCCACCCCATTCACCCAACGCATCCGCTGCTTGTCCTTGTAAAGCTCCCGCAAGGTGTCGCATTGTTCATAGAAAGGAGCAAGCCGTTCTTGCACAGCAGAATCCACGACATAAATACCTACCATATTTGCTATCAGAAATTCAGCAGCCTCACGCTTCTCCGCACTGTCTACATAATGCTCCAGCACTTTCTCCAATTCCGCACGATTACTACCCGACAAGGCAAGCATTTCTTCCACTCTGGCTGGATACCGGCTGCACGATGCCACCATGAAACATATCAGCAAACATTTCGTAATCCATCTCCCTATGTAAAAATCCTTATTCTGCATTTCCCGTTTGCCTTATTCTATTTTCTTCCATACCCGTCCCCATTTTATACTTCCTGACCTATCATCCTTCGATTTCCAAATACGTAGAGCCCTGCCTACAATAAAAGGTTCAGGCAACAGTCCCCAATAGCGTGAATCTTTCGAGTTTTCCATCTTGTCACCGGATACGAAATAATAATTCTCACGGAAACAGTATCTGCTTATAACACTGTCTCCCAATAATACAGTATCCCTCTTGAACGTCAGTTTCTCCTTCTGTTCCCATTCTATCAGATTTCTATAAAGCATCCGGTTCAGTGAATCCATCTCTACTACACTTCCTTTAGCCGGTATGTACAATGGCCCAAATTCGGCAATGCTCCAGCCCAGTTCTTTATCAAAAGGATAACTTTCAACCACTATTCCCCTATTCACAAATTCCTCGGAGTCAAGTAATTTTTGCAATTTATCTTGTGCAGCAGTATTCCCCAAGTATCCGTCATGCCCTTTCACCCTATAATGGCAGTCCTTGATTTCCAAAGTGTCTCCCGGAACTGCTATACAACGCTTTACATAATATGACATTACATCAAAGGCAATGCTGTCCCAACTTCCCGGATAAGGAAAATTGAATACAAGCACATCATTCCTCTTGAACTCCCTCCATCCGGGCATACGATGAATCTTAACCTCTTTCCTTTCCAATGCGGCAAACACATCGAACAGCCTCGCTCCTTTTGAGCACTTATCAACCAGAATATAGTCTCCTGCCAACAAGGAAGGTTCCATCGAATCAGAAGGAATCTTAAAGGAAATGGCAAGCAACAACTGAGCCAGCAGTCCCCCAAAAGCCACAAAACACAATCCATTGACTAAATTAATGCCCCAAGCCAACAACTTACGCAAGAATAAATTATTCCGAAACCTCATTTCCCAAAATTTGATATGAAAACCTGCTTTCCGTTCTCAATCCGAAATACTTGCTCCTCTTTGCCACGTGTGATGTCATGAAGATAAAAAAGTGCGCCCCTAGGCATGTTGTCATACACCAAAAAAGTATCGGTAGCCTTTTTCTGTCCCAACGAAATCCATCCATCTTTTCCCCCATGATAAAACAACTCATAAACATCGCCTATACGGACAAAATTATCATCATTTCTGGGCATATACATCAATTCATTGAAACATATCTCCTTACCAAAATCAATCACCATAGAAGCACCTCCCTTTTTAGGTAAATAGTAAGTAAGCACGTCACCGTCAATAATATTATCTATTTTAAGATACTTATTTTCCGAAACATCTCCTTCTATTTTCAGAGGATTCACCTTCACTCCATCATAACTGAAAGACAACTCGGCCAATTCAATACGTATATCTTTTGGCGTAGAGAACCTAACATACCGTCCTTTCACCGGTTCTGGCAAATGTATAAAAGTACGGTTGGTATGTGGGGTATCGCAAATACAATAAAATGGTTCATTCCCTGAAAAATCTTTTCTATTTGACACCTCAAATTTACTGCCTACCATGATATTGAAACAGTATCTAATCCAGTCAAAGAAAGCAGCTTTTCTTTTTAAAACGACAGTATCCTTTACAGACAAATCAGGAATGTAAGGATGTGCCTCCTTACCGTCAAAGAAAAAGGGATAACCTATGGGCTTATAGGTTGAATTCTCATAAGCAAGAGGCATATATATCATTTTAGCCTCTATATTATTGAAAGTCGCTTTTCCTTTCCTCAATTTAGCTATATCCACTCCCTCTCCTGCCGTTTGCGGACGAAATACTCCCAAATATACATAGTCGTCTTCTACATCACTTAAATCCAACACCAAATCATCTTTAAAATAATCTTCAGAAACATCCTTCACAAAACAATGTCTGAACAAGGGAGGTATCTCATCTTTCACACTCAGAAACTTCAGTTTCTCTTTTTGTAGACCATAACAATAGCGAAATACCTTCCCTATCCTTCTTCCGTCCACGTCCCACTTAAATTTAGCCACATGGAAAGAGTTTATATTAACAAAATTTCCCAAAGAATCTCTCACTACATCCCAGATATGGCCCATTCGGGATTCCGATTCAAAGAAATACACGTCTGCTGTGGCCGGAATTCCTAATGAGCGCAAAACATAAAGTCCAAAATCACACATGTCCACACATTTTCCGGCCCGATGCTCCAATAGGAAAAGAGCACCCATATGAGGTGAATCAAAGTCATTATTAAACCGAAATCCCCTTTCCCTTAGGTTCTCCATAACAACCTTCGTGGCTTCCATTACATCTGTTCCTATATAAACAGAGTCCAATAAAAACGAGAATTCCTCGCTGTATACACTCCGCCAGTCTTCAAGCGTTTCATCACCGATACGATAAGGAAGAATCAATTCACAGAAATCATCAAAGGAAAGATCTTTATTCCAAGGCCTTTTCTTCCAGACCACAAAGGCTTGATCTATATTACGAATCAGATAATCAGCAGTTATAACATGAATATCATACTCTTTATTCATCATCGAAGCCGGATATTTCTCCCATTTTGCTACTTGACTACTATCAATGATACCAAAAGAATCCGTAGTTGCTTTCCAATATCTCAACGTATCTATCAGCCACCCTTTGTAACTGTAACATTTAGGCATATTCTCAATCAAAAAGCAAGCTGCTTTATATTTCTCCCCACTATCTTTATAGTGGATAAGTACCTTTTCTAACTCGCCCCGATTACTCCCAGCCAGTTCAAGCGCTTTACTCAAACGATGGTTGTTCACACAAGAGCAAAGAAGCAATAATGTAAACAACCACACAGATTTCCTCATACCTTATTAATTTTCGTTTTTACTTTTTTAAACACTCACTGTGCATTACCAGAAACCGTAAGTATTATCGGAGATGACTCCGAATTACAATGTATTCTTACTGTTTTACTAAAATGTTCAGGATGTTCTGCCTTATAAATAATAGACAAATTCAAATCCATTCCCGGACGAACCGGCTCTTTAGAGTACTCTACAGAAATACAGCCACAAGACGTATCCACCCCTTCTATTGCCAACAGTTTATCGCCTACATTTTTCATGATAAAAGTAACCTTCTGTTCTTTTTGCCAGTCGAAATTCCCCATAGATGTCGAAACTTTATCCACATCAACAATTGTTTGAACAACATTGTCTTCATCATCAGATTTTACTTCTCTGCCTTGTATAATCTTCAAATAGAGCTCTCTTACTTTCAAATTATGGATAGGATTACCCATAGCTACAACTCTATTATCATTATCCAACAAAAAAGTTTGAAATGCCATATCAGCAGGAAAATGATTCAACTTATTCAAGTAGTCTCCTTCATCAATACAAATCGGATGTTTAAACCTTTCCACCCGTAAAGTTTGATATATCTCCATTCCATTTTTAGGACACAAGAAAAAAAGGAACTGTACCGTATGAGGTCGTATAGAATCGACTACGGTGATAAACTTTTCCCATTCAGCAAGTTTCAATTTACAACTGGTACAACCCGTAGAATCAATATAAGTCAATATTTTATATGTGTTTTGAATGGAATATTCTACCGTATCTTTTCCTTGAATCGTAAAAACCGACCTAGCAGGCAAACTCAATTCTTTTCCTATCCATTTCTGTAACAAAGAAAAAGATTTGTCTTTATTGGATTTTCCACATGAAGCAAATACCACAAAACCTAAGATTATTATTATAAAATTCTTCATAAGTTATCATTTATAAACTACCTTCAATCAATTATCTAATAAATCCATCTTGAAGAATCGTGTACTTTCATAATCAGAGCAACTTCCACAAAGAATTTTTCTCTCTTCATCTACAAATATATCATTGATAAGCACACTGAAACGATATTTAGCGACCAAATTCCCTTCCCAATCCAAAACCAACAAATTGCAATGCGGAAGCAAAGGCCCCGCACCCAACTGATTCGGATTTATCAAATAAATATACCTATCCGTTACAAACGGACAACTAAAATGCCAATACTGCTCTGAAGGGCGAGCGGGAACTACCTTGTAATTTCCCAGCCCACCTTCCAGAAAGACGTCATGCCGCAAATTTTCATTCCGATCATAGATCCGGATACGTCTCAAAGAAGCGTAAGTAACCACAAAAGCACTCCTATCCGGTTTCATCATCAGATAATGATAATAAGCCGATTTAAAGCTTTCCAAATTCTTAAAACGAATATCATTTTCCGGATAATTCCCCCCTGAGACATTCCTTCCCGTCTGAATATCTGTCACATGATATTCAGACACTCCCGGATGTTTTCTCCTATCTGCATATATATACACCCCGGGATTCAACTCTTGCACCGTCCCAATATTTTCACTTACTTTATCAATAAAAAAAGAAGATGTTTTACACAAGGAATCACTTTTCAAGGTATAGGCATCCACTTCTCCTCCCGATTCAAGATACAAACAATCTTTTCCTTGAGAAACAGAAAAACGACCGGGAAGCACCATTTTCTTTATGAATTTTAAATCGGGGTAATCATAGATTCCTACTTCTTCATATCCCCCAAAAGCAATCACCCGATTGTTGATTCTATTCATCCGAGCGGGACGTACCAATTCTTCTGCCGGATATGTCTTAATAGGAAGCATTGTATCTATAGGAAAATGTTCTTTATAGACGACAGCCACAGCATTACGCTGTTCCCCACAAGCCACACAAAGAAGTAGTGCAACGCAAATAACGATTAAATGCCCTATCTTATAATTCATATTTCACCAAGACAAAATCCGGATTCACCCCTATGGCATACAACGTATTACTCTGTTCTTCAGATGCTATACGCATTACGGGAATACCCAAATCAACAATCTTCACTAAATTTCCATCATAATCATACAAGAAAACAGTACGAGGGCATTTGCTTGCATCCCTTCCCACTGTAGATTCATCCGTATCATCTTTACTACGGTCTCGTTGCAATGTAATAATAAAATCCTTACTCATACAGAGTCCCCGGACACCTTTTACCCTGCGGTCAAAAATCACCTCATTGTTCCGAATCTCGTATTCGTCACCATCCGTTCGCCATTCCCATACAAATGAAAATTCATCCTCACCCTGCTGATACAATGCTAAATAAGGGAAATCATAACAAGAACAGACAAATACTCCACGAGATGCATTATATCCTCTCTCTCCCCCTAAATATTGTTTCACCTGCGGAATGGGATAATTGCCAAACGAAGAAGTCTGCCCATGCAATAGGGTTTCAAAACAATGTTCCGCACCAGCATCCGCAATTCCAATATACACATTCTTGGCATATTCAGCCATGGCAGGACGCGATAACCGTTCCTCTTCCGTCATAGGAATAAACGCATCTTTACCTTGCGACAAGCTATCAAGAGACAAGAAGCCACGCGTCTTTCCATTAGCATCCACGGCAAAAAAACGATTGTCGATACATGAGCCATTTATACCTCCTGTGATAAATTCACGCGGACCTTCTCCTACCTTTCCCATCACTCCCACTTTACGACCGGTCTCTTTTTCGTGCACATGTACAAAATAGTCGCGCGCAAAAGGGTCCTCCCACACCAAAAAATCACCGGCTACGCGTAAGGTTCCCGGCATGGTAGTTGCTATTTCATCATCCAGCAACTCATAAGTTGCACTCACATATTCTACATTCTGTTTTTTCTCATTTGCACAGCCGTACAAGAAAAAAAGTATAAGCAAATAATAATATGTTTTCATTATATACTATTTTTTATTAGCGAGCACCGCAAAATAGTTACATAATCCAACGAATTTTATAAATATTCTACAGTGCTCTATTTATAGTCTTTAAGCAACCATTAAGCTGTCAAATTCCACTAATAATGACAATTCTTTCGAGTTTCACAACTATTTTTACCATTAGCATATGCATATGTATGATGTACATTAAAGCAAACACAACATTCTCTATCCCAACTGGGGTCACAACCTGGATTCGATATTTCACTACCTGCCAACGCTTCCACATTAGCCAACATCAAATCAGACATAGCTTCCGATTGTTGGTTAGCATAAACACCATATCCTGCCACTGCCGCAAATGCTGCAACAAAAGCTATTTTCATTATCTTTTTCATTGTTTTCTTTATTTTTCTTAATCAATAATATTTTGTTTTGTCTTCCATATCTATCCTTTCAATGGAAAAGCATACATTTTGCTTATTCAATCCAAATCCGTATCTTTGCCTCGACCTCCTTTCTGGGTGGGTTATGGAACGGACGGCTCATCATGCACCAACAAGACGTTTGCCATCCGTTCCTCTCCATTCCTATTTATATTTTTCTTTTATTTCATTGTATACTCTATTATCGGTTCATCCTTGTTTACATCCGTAGCAAGAATCGTCCCTTTTTGCTCATTTACAGAGATGCCATAGATACAATGGTCGAGTACATATTTACAGAGAGGTTCTCCTTTCAGGTTGAATACATAAATATATTGTCCACCATCCACCTGGATGCTTTTCCGTGCATTCTGGGCTATTTCTTTAAAAGAACGTCCGTGAAAGACGGCATAAATGGCACTGTCCGTCACTTGCACATCGCTGAAGCCCATGATGCCCGTAGGAATGCCATAACCTTCTGACAATTTGAATTCCGGCTCGCCATGAGGCCCGATACGTACCACGTGCGTGCTGTCTTTCAAGTTAAAGACTTCAAGCACTTCGCCCAGTTGGGTGACCGCCGCCAGCACTCCGTTTCGGGGATTGTAATCGATGAAGCTGCGCCATGCCTGCGCCAATGCAGGACGAGCATGCTTCATGGCATCCTCATTGGAAGAAAGGATTGCCCCCATTTTATACAACAGTCCGCCTTGCCTGTTCACCCGACAAAAACGGTTGTCTCCCGAATAATCGGGAATAATAAAGGTAGAATCATCCACCATCACAAAGTCCAAAGCCCGAAGAATATCTTTATCCAGGTTCACTGCTTCTTGACGAAACAGTGAATCACCGGATAAATCACAACCAAACCGAGTTAATTCAGACTTGTTGGCATCGAGAGACCACAAAGATTCCCCATACCACCGGATATTTTCGACAGAAATCTGCTCATCGGGAGATTCTCCCCGCTTGCCGAAAGAGGATATGTAGTGAAATTCCGGATAACTGAAAGCATGACAGAAATAGTCTGTCCCATGCAAATCCATCACCACAGCCTTATCTCCCTGTATCCGAATACGGAAAGGGTAACGGAACAAAGCTGTATCCAGCGGAATAACTGTTCCTTTCAGTTCCCGCGTTTGCGAGAAATCTGTATAAGACAATCCTTCACAGTGGGGAGTAGAGGTACATGCCGTTAAAGCAATGAACAAGAACAATATGTTAATAAAGTTCTTCAAAGTTATATTTCGTTGCTACATATTGTACCTTACTATGATTGATCGGACAATCCACAGAACCAACGCCAGCACATCTATAATCGTTCCCCGATTCTCCGGATGCCAAAGCTTCTATATTCTCCAATATCAAGTACTCTAATTTTTTACATTTGGTATTTAATCGAAAGGATGCGACGACTGCTACCAAAAACAAACCAATAAATAAGATTTTCTTTTTCATGTTTTTCATATTAATAACTGCAATTTGAATGATGGTGACAAAGGTGTAGAAAACAAAAGCTTCATCCAAATTTTCGGGCTGACAATAACTGACAATCAAGTAAAAACAGGCATTGTCAGTTATTGCCAGCCTATTGTAGAGAGACTACTTACTCTGGGATTTCTTCGATGAAATGGGGATTTTTTAATTGGTAACTGAAGTTTTTATTTTCTATCTTATAATTTGAAATTCGAGATAAATATCCACGTAATCTTTTGATATTTGTATGCAGATTATTCAAAGTACCGTTACCATCCGGCCATAGTAGATTCAGAATTTCATCATTAGACAGTTTGAAGTCTTTGGCATCCAAAAAACCTCGCAGCAATTTGGCCGATAGTGGAGTCAACTTCACACACAAATCACCGTTTTTCAACATATCCAAATCAGCATCAAAACGTAATCCATCCTCCAACCGATAAATATGTAATTGACTTTCATGGCAGACAATTACCGGAACTTCCTTTTCTACAACGACAGATATTTCCTTGACAAAAAGACGATGATAAATCCGACTCATATAGTCGTGCACAAAGTACAGCAAAGTGCAACAGACAATCAAAGCACCCAGCAAAAACATATCCTTCCAAGAAAAAATCATCCACCAAGGACCATAAAGGTATCCGGTGACACCCACTTCGCATCTATATCCTAAATAATGAGTATCCAAACTATCCGATTTTGACAAATAAAGAGAGTCTTCGGAATAACTACAAGCCTCATGCTCCCACCAATCCGTCACAGATATGCGTACTACCGTTTTTCCGGGATACTCAATCTGCCCCAACAATTCCTTCCACAGCAAGTTCAAGGAGTCGGCAATCAAAGGGTGGTCTTCAAGTACAATCGAACGTATTAACCTCCAATCAGAAGGACGCTCTATATTATGAATATGCTTTTCATAAGGTATGATGAAACTTTTTTCTCCATATTTACTTATCATAGATACCTTTATCAGTTCCTTCTTTCGGTCATTGGCATCCATGATGGATAAGTCAATATTCTCCTCCACATAGAAAGGTATCTCCATATTTCTTTTCTGCAACTCCTCTCCCAAAGCCACACGAAAAGTACTCCGTGCCTGCGTTTTCCAGAACTCCATCCGGTTCTGATACAAGAACCAACCGGTAATTATTGCTGCAATAATCCCTATAGCAACGCATGTCAATAGCATTTGTCGTCTCTCTCTTTTCTCGTCCATGTGGTGTGTCTAATACTAATCCGCCCCAAAGTTAAGCATTTTTTTACAAGGGACACCAATCTTAATCTTCTTCTTACCGTGCTCGCCTGATAAGAAATGGTAAGATACCATTGCGCAGCAGATAAAATACTTGAAGAAAAACGAGAAAACCATAAAAATATGGCATAAGCATACTTACAAGAGTTTCTAATCAGCTTTAGCTATTTTCCACCCACCAATCGTCCGCGTGGCACTGTCAAAATTCACACCAATCTTGACCACACGCCTGCCGTCCGCCCGGTAAGGGATGGCATACTGCTTGC
>ERZ857750.3678-NODE-3678-length-12408-cov-17.937505_pt1 | contig 12408 bp, 11 predicted proteins | sample MGYA00519915_ERZ857750 | MGnify/ENA primary metagenome ERZ857750 (study PRJEB31778, sample SAMEA3449358) | human gut metagenome | biome: human gut; feature: human-associated habitat; material: faeces | place: United Kingdom | collected 2010/2012 ... | reverse complement strand
ACTGTATAGGATGCAAGTTATGTTATTCTGTCTGTCCACAAAAATGTATTGATATTTCGAAAAAGCCAGTTGTAATAAATCAAAATAATTGTCTACACTGCGGAAATTGTGCAGAAATATGTCCAAAGCAGTGTATTGAAAAAAGAAACTAAGATTTATCAGCAATGTGTACTCGTTGACAGTGCAATAGCTATTTTATATAATAAAAGGCGAAAGAGAGGTGTTTTGTATGCAAATTTCTAGCAGATTTACACTTGCAGTTCATATATTTGCCTGCATCGATACATTTAAAGATGAATATAAGATAACGAGTGATTTTTTGGCGGGAAGTACAAATGTAAACCCTGTTATAGTTCGTAAAATATTAGGACAATTAAAAGCTGCAGGTCTTGTTGGAGTTGTGAGAGGGAGTGGTGGTGCATATATTACAAAACCACTAAGCGAAATCACATTTTTAGACATATATAGAGCTGTGGAATGTGTTGATAACGGGGAATTGTTCCATTTTCACGAAAATCCAAATACAAAATGTCCAGTAGGTCGAAATATTCATTTTATATTGGATGATAAACTTAAACAAGTACAAGATGCTATGGAAAGAGAACTGGCATCGATAACTTTAGAAGATGTGAAAAAAGATACAGAGAAATATATTGAAAAATAGCAGTTTGAGACTTGAGGAGATAAACTTGGGTCTCAAATTTTTTAATAAATTTTGTTGTAATGATTATCATTACAATAAGAATGTATAATACTATAATAAATAAGAAAGATAATATTTTAATAATAACTGTTATAACGATAATATAACAAATGATATAACTACAGTTGGATGTAATAGATTCAAAAAGGGGTTGATTATTATGAATCAAGGCGAAAGAAGAATATTTTTAATAAAAGAATTATTAAAAGAAGACAAAAGATATAAAAATATCGAAATACCTAAAAATCCTACAGAGCAGGTTGATTTGCTTAGAGCACTTATGAATGTGCGTATGCCGAAAGAAATAAGCGAGGAATTTTTAAAGGTGCAAGATGAATATTTAAAAGAAGAAATAAACAAAAAAGGAATTGTGGATATAAATGACTTGGAGCCTATAAAAGAGGTTATAGATATAAGTAATTTAGAGTCTATAAAAGGGAGTGCTGATATAAATAAGTTAGAATCTATAAAAGAGATTTCTGATATAAATAATGTAAATCCTATGCAAAAGGAGATTTATCTTTGGCAGGGCGACATAACAACTCTTCGTTGTGACGCTATTGTAAATGCGGCAAACAGTGCAATGACTGGGTGCTATGTTCCAAACCACAGATGTATCGACAATGCCATTCACTCATTTGCAGGGGTAGAGCTTAGACTTGAGTGTGATGAAATTATGAATAGACAAGAGCATGGCGAGCCGACGGGACAGGCAAAAATCACAAATGCATACAACTTGCCTTGCAAATATATAATCCACACAGTCGGCCCGATAATAAGTTATAAATTGACAAGTGAGGATTGTGAATTGCTTGCAAGTTGTTATAGATCTTGTTTAAACTTAGCAGCAAAAAACAACTTGGAGAGTATTGCGTTTTGTTGTATTTCGACAGGCGAGTTTCACTTCCCAAATGATAAAGCAGCCCAAATAGCTATAAAAACTGTTGAGGAATTTATGAAAAAAGATACTAGTATAAAGAAGGTGATTTTCAATGTTTTCAAAGATATGGACAAAGAAATATACAGAGAATTACTCAAATAATATAGAAAAATTGAAAGAAATATTAGAAGATGCCGACGCTGTTGTGATTGGGGCAGGTTCTGGTCTATCAACATCAGCAGGACTGACTTATAGTGGTGAGAGATTTGAAAAATATTTCTCTGATTTTATACAAAAATACAACATCCCAGATATGTATAGTGGGGGATTTTATCCATATGAAACACTTGAGGAATATTGGGCGTGGTGGAGCAGACACATCTACTACAACCGCTATGTCGACATACCAAAACCTGTTTATAAAAATTTGTTGGATTTAGTAAAAGACAATGACCACTTTGTGATTACGACTAATGTGGATCATTGTTTTCAAAGAAGTGGGTTTGATAAAAATAGATTGTTTTATATGCAGGGGGATTATGGCTTATGGCAATGTAGCGAGCCATGTCATCAAAAGACTTATGACAACGAAATACAAGTAAAAGAGATGGTAAAAAGACAAAAAGACTTAAAAATCCCAAGTGATTTAATCCCTTATTGTCCAGTTTGTAAAAAGCCAATGACTATGAATTTAAGATGTGACAATACATTTGTCCAAGATGAGGGATGGTACGAGGCGATGGCACCGGACGAGATAAAAAGCCAGTCAATCTGTATTGATGGTGATATAGGGGATGTTATATTATCGATAATATAATATTAAAAATGAAAGTTGTTTATAATAAAATATTAGAATAAAAGCCATTGATAAAGTAGAATTTGTCAGTGGTTTTTGTTTTGAAAAATCACCCGGGTGAAAACCTCCAAACATCAAGTTATAACCCATAATTTAAACTATACTATAATTAAATAGAAAGTCTATATCTAGTAAAAATATTTTATTTAGGCTAATCAAGAAGGATACTTTATTTAGACTAAATAAAAAAGATATCTTATTTAGACCTATCAAACAGGGGGGATTTTAGGTGAAGAGATTAACTGTTATTATATTATCATTAGTATTATCATTTGGTGTGGTTGGGTGTTCATCAAGTAGCAATGATGATAGTACTCAAAACCAAAAAGACGAGCAAACTCAACAAAAAGATACATCTACAACTTCGGAAATATCGACATTATTAAAAGATATGTATATAGTACTTAAGGATTCAGACGGGGGAACGAAAGATTGTAAAGATAAGCTAGTTAATTACGGAAAAGATATAAATAATGATATGTTGGCGAATAAGGACTATGGTCAAGATATGCAAAAATTAAAAGATGCTACAGAAAATTATGATTTAGAAAAAATAGCTAAGTATGTGTGTGACATTTTAAATAATATAGAAGGAAGTGACAAGTACAGCATAGAGATAAAATCAACAGATAATACAGATAAATCGAATAGCAATCAAAATACAAGCAACAAGTCAAATAACACAGATAAATCAAATAGTGATAAAAACACAAGTAATAAGTCAAGTAATACAAATCAAAATACAAGCAATAATACAAATAAAAATACTACAAATAAAAATACTACAAATAAAAATACTACAAATAAAAATAATAACACTAATAAAAATAACGACGACGAATATCAAAGTGGTGACTACGGTGATTATACAAAATGTCCACAATGCAAGAAAATGACATTCCATCCTGATGGATATTGCGAAAACTGTGGTTATAGAAAAGCAGGTAATGAAGATGGAGCTAACCATAGTTCTAAATGTGCAAACTGCGGAAGTGCAACTATAAATGCAGATGGAACTTGTCCATATTGCGGATATAAAAATTAGAGGGTATTTGATGAAGATGTGCTACATTAAATAGTGTGAAAAGCAAGCAGGGTATATAAATAAGGAGCATATATGCTCCTATTTTTTGTGGAAAATTTTAATAAAGAAGGCTAATACAAAGAGTGAATAATATATAATTAAAATATAAGACTTAAAATAAACAAAACTGAGATTATATATTTTTTAGAAAGGGGTTTCAAAAAGGGGATATGGAATATATAAAGCAATATAATACGAATGAAGTCTATGTGAATGAGAAACTTACAGAAAAAATAGGGAAAATAAATTCATATCCGCTTACTGTGGTCGAGGCACCGATGGGATATGGAAAGACAACGGCGATAAAAATATATCTGAACAAATTCCATACGAATTACTATTGGAAGAATATCTACACTGATTCGGATATAGCATTTTGGCAAGGTTTTTGTAGAATAATAAGCAAGATAGATTCAAATGTTGGAAGTCGCTTGGAAAACATAGGCTTACCAAAAGATAGTATAAAACTTGAAGAATGTATTGAGCTTATAAATTCTATTTATATAAAAGAGGAAATAGCGATAATTTTAGATGATTATCATTTAATAAATAATAAGAATTTAGATGAGCTGATATACAATTTGGTGAAAAGTATGGACAACAAAATTCATCTCATAATAATTACGAGAAATAAGCCAAATATTGAGATTGAAGAACTCCAACTAAAAAAATTAGTCAATTATATTACGAAAAACTGCTTGGAATTTGAAAAGGATGATATAAAAAAATATTATAAACTTTGTGGTATAAATTTAAATACTTTAAATATAGATGATGTTTATAAAAAGAGTGAGGGGTGGATAAGTGCGATATATTTGCTTATGCTAAATTATATCGAATACAATACGATTGAGATAAGTGAAGATATATATGAACTTGTTGAAAAGCTGGTATATGAACCGTTTGAAGATAAGTTTAAGGACTTTTTGCTTAGATTATGCATATTTGATCAGTTTACATTGGAGCAAGTCAAATTTATAACTGGGGACGAAAATGTCGATTTATTGATAAAGGAATTGACTCAGGTTAATGCATTTGTGAAGTACGACAAGAAAAACAAAGTATACTTATTCCATGCGATTTTTAGAACTTGTTTGTTGGAAAAATTAAAAGAAAAAGACGATAATTATAAAAAAGAAGTATATAAACAGGGTGGATTTTGGTTTTATAAAAACAAAAAATACGTTGTCAGTATGGGTTATTTTTATAAAGCTGGAGATTATGAAAACTTTTTAGATGCATTGGTAGAGGACAAGGGAAACAGCATCACAGGAGAAATCAAGGACAAATTTATAAGATGTATGGAAAATTGTCCAAATGAATTTAAACAGAAAAATCATTTGGCGTTATTGGTATACGCAAGAAGATTGTTTACTTACAATGAGATGGACTTGTTTGGGAGAGTTTGTGGGCAATTTTATGAAAATATAGCAAGAGATAAAAATATAGATGTTAAAGAGAAAAATCAACTGCTTGGGGAGATGAAACTTATATTTAGTTTCACAAAATACAACAATATAGAAGAGATGTCAAATCTTCATAAACAATCGTATGAGTTGATGTATAAGCCTTCCACAATTATGACAAATAAATCTACATGGACTTTCGGTTCGCCGTCGATTTTATACATGTATTATAGAGAGAAGGGCAAGCTACAGGAACAGCTTAGCATTATGAAAAATGCCATGCTTTATTATTATAAAATCACCCAAAATCATGGGATAGGTGCTGAGTATATTATGGAGGCCGAGGTCTGTTTTAATCAGGGGGATATATTAAATGCAGAAATAGCACTAGATAAGGCTATGCTTTTGTGTGATAAGTATTCGGGGGTTCTTTGCTGTGCTTTATTTTTAAAGTTGAGGATACTTATACATAGGGGTAGGTACGAAGAGTTTAGAACTTTGATGGATGAGATTGAAGAGAGGATTTATATAAATGATCTTCATATGTTTTCTGATACATTGGACATTATAAGAGCATATATATATTCCAATTTAAAAGAAGAAAACAAGATTCCTAAGTGGATTGTAAATGGGAATTTTGAAAATACTAGATTATTATTTCCGACGATTTCTCTTGTGAATTTTATTTACTCAAAAGTGCTTATAACGAAAAAGGAATATGTTAAGGTCGTTGCACTTTATGAAAAATCTATAGCTATGGCAAAGATATTTCCCAATTTAATTTGTGAAGTTTTTGAAAATATACATATAGCAATAGCATACGATAATTTGTCTAAAAGAAAAGATGCAGTTGAAAAACTTGAAAAAGCGTTGGAAATAGCTCTAAGTGACAGACTATATATGATTTTTGTGGAAAATTATACTGATATAAAAAGCTTGTTAGATGAAATATACGAAAGAGGAAATTTTAAAGAAGCAATAGATGAAATTAGAAGATTACAAAAGCCTTATGAGGAATTTTTAAAATTTGTTAAAAAAGAAAAATCTAAAGTTGTTGAATTATCGGAAAGAGAGCTAGAAGTTGCTAATTTAGCGGCACAAGGATTTACAAATAATGAAATAGCAAAAACATTATTTGTATCAGTAAACACAGTCAAAACGATATTAAAAGCCGTCTTTAAAAAATTATGTATAAAATCAAGACAAGAAATAAAAGATATTATAAAAAGCCAAAATAACAACTAAATCTAAGTCATAGCTACATTTTAAAAAACTTTTTTTGACAAAAAATACATCAAATTTAGATTATATCAAACTGCGATTTGGGATAATCTATTACTAAGTATTTTTTTATAGAGAGGAGAAGTAAAATGACTATTAGAGATAAATTTGAAGAAATGAAAGAACATCATGAAGGTAGAAAAGAATATAGACATGAACTTAGAGAAGAAAGAAAATTAGAACATGAATTAAAACACGACGTTAAAAAAGAAATAAAAGACATAACAAAACAAGATAAAGAATTAGGCCACGAAATAAAAAGAGAGGCAAAAGCCGATTATAAAGAATTTAAGAAAGACGAAAAAGAAGCTGAAAAATACGCAAAAGCAATAAATAAAGGGATGAGAGAATTAGAAGACGAAGAAAGAAAACAACAACATGAATTCGCTGAAATGTTGAAAAAACAAATGGAAAATGAATAAGACTTACGATAAACAGTTTTTATTATATATTTAAAAGAAAAAATTAATATTATATATATAAAAAGTTGCCACAAATTAATGTTGTGGCAATTTTTTTTTGAAATTATCATAATAAGATAAATAAAAAAATAAATATAGTGTATAATTGAATAAAAACCGTAAAATAAAGATTTTATTTTTAAAAATGGAATATTTTATTTCGAAAATGGAAAAGATTAAGTTAATATTCTATATTTTAATATATAGTGAGGTAAAAGATTATGATGAAAAGTGTTATATATTTAAATAAAATAAGTATAAAAAATTTAAAAAATGTATATAATGGCTCTATTGTTTTTAATAAAGAATACAATAAAGAATCTCTAAAGCATATAACCGGCATATATGGACAAAATGGTTCGGGAAAGACATCTATTATAGATGCACTAGTGTTGCTGAAAAATTTGATGTTAGGTAAAAGATTATCAAATAATTTTCTATATCTAATTTCTGCTGATAAAGAAAATATGGTTTTAGATTTTGAATTTTTTATGAATTATGAAGATAAAAGTTATAAGATATTTTATGAAGTTGAACTTAGTAAAACAGATGATTATTTAAATAAGGCAAACATACAAGAAGAAGATAACGACAAGGAAAATTCGTTTATAAAAATAACTAAGGAAAAAATGAGTTATTCAAAATTTGATAATGAAAAGTGGACTAGAAAATGTGATATTTTAAATTATGAATATGAAAATAAAAAGATTCCATTTACGCCTAAAAAGACATATGAAGAAATAGTTAGCAAGAAAAAAGATAATGAACTAGATTTAAGATTCCAAAAAGAATTTTCTAAGCGACTTTGTAAATCATATATATTCAACAATGATAATATAAAAATATTTGAACAAACTTTAACGGAAGAATCTGAATTAGTAAAAATTATTAAAGATATGCAATATTTTGCAAGATATAACTTATTTATTGTTGAAAATGATGAAACTGGGGTTATAAATACATTTGGAATAATGCCATTTAGTTTTAGAATAGAAGATCAAGATGGAATATCAACAGGTGTTATTGCTATAAAGCTTTTTGATGTAACAACAATAGGCAAACAAAAACTAGATACATTAAATAAAATAATATCTCAAATTAATATAGTTGTTGGAAGTATTGTACCAGATTTAAGCATTAAATTAAAAAATTATGGTTTAGAAATTCTAAGGGATGGAAAAGAAGGCTATAGGGTTGAATTACTTTCAAATAGAGGAGAAATAGAAATACCACTTAAATATGAATCAGATGGAATAAAAAAGATAATATCAATATTAAGTGCATTAATAGCAATGTATAATAATGAACAAATATTATTGGCAGTAGATGAACTTGATGCAGGAGTATTTGAATATCTATTAGGTGAAATCCTAGATGTTATAAAAGATAATTGTAAAGGTCAATTTATATTTACATCTCATAACCTCAGAGCACTTGAGAAGTTAGACAAGGATTCAATTGTCTTTACTACAACAAATCCAGAAAATCGATATATTAAATTTACAAGTGTGAAAAATACTAATAATCTTAGAGATTTTTATCTTAGAGGTATATTATTAGGAGGACAAAAAGAAGAAATCTACAATGGGACTAATAAGGCTTATATTTCACGCGCATTCAGAAAAGCATGGAGGGGATAAGTATTATGGCTAAAAAAAGAAAAGTCATGTTGTTTCTTGTAGAGGGAAAGTCAGAACGAGAAGCACTTGAAATATTAATATCGAATATTATAAAAAATGAATTAGTCGTATTTCAAGTTATGGAGGGAGATATAACAAGTGATAAAAACTCAACTCCACAAAATATAAAGAAAATAATAAATGAAAAAGTTAAATTTTATATGACAGAATCAAAAGTGAAAAAATCAGATATCCTAAGTATAATACATTTAATGGATATCGATGGGGCATATATTAAAGATGAAAATAATGATTTTTTATAGGGTATCTCCAAGTACTGTTTGTGCTTGGGGGTATTTTTATGTATAAATAGTGATAAAAAATTAATAGCAAAATATAGGTATTAAAACCTAATTTAGGATAAATACTAACATTATAGTAATATAATTGTATCTTGGAGGTACTATAATGATAGAATTTATAATTGATTTAATGGTTATAATTTGGCTTACAATATTAGTTTATTTATTTTTATCAGAAGTATATTTTAGAAGTAGAAGGTTTAAGGGAATTAAAAGAAAGATTGAGGTATATACAAAGGAGTGTAATGAGTTAAATGATCATATAGAGGGTATGAAGTATGTAGATCTAGGATTTAAAACGACCTATAAAAGTTATTTAAAGTATTCTGGAAATAGAAGAACTAAAGGCAAAAAAAATCACCTACATGATTTAAATAAATATGGTGCAACAACACATATATGTTCTCGAGATGTTCTTAGAAATGCAATAAGTAATCCAATGCCATCGATATGTAGACATTTCACAGTAGAAGTCAATGAAACAACTTTAGAAAGACTAGAAAATATTTTAAATGATTTTTCTGCTGTTGAAGAAGGGAAAGTTTTATTAAAAAAACAAAGAGATGAAATAATAGAAAGTATTAGTAATGAATTACCATACTTTATTAGAACTTTTACAGGAATACAAAGATTAAGTAGAAAGTTAGGATTTAAAGATATAGATTTAAAGGATTCATATTTTCCAAAACTGACTTTTAGATACATAAGCAATGCTGGGCATAAAAATGAACCATATGATTTTATATTTGATATAAAACATTTAAATGAATTTATAGAATTTTTATCAAAAAAGATAAAATTCAAGAAAAGTATAGAAGGACAAAGAGCATTGATGACACCAAAGTTAATGGAAAAAATAAAAGCAAGAGATAATAATACTTGCCAAATTTGTGGATTATCTACAAAAGATGAGCCTAACTTATTATTAGAAATAGACCACATAACACCTTTGTCTAAAGGTGGAATGACAGTTGAGGATAATTTACAGACTTTGTGCTGGAAGTGTAATAGGACAAAGGGAAATAAGATATATAAGCATATATAAGAAAAATAAGGAGTGGATAATTTTAAATATTATCACTTCTTATTTTTCTATTAATCTAAGTATATTATACTTAATTTATAAACAATTTATAACTCCATCTTCTAGTAGGAAATCCTGTGATGATTTTTTTATATCAATATTCATAAATACATCAAAATTATCTTTTAAATATGGTAAAATTTCGTTTATACATAAAATTATATTCTCACTACAGACATAAATTACTTCGGATATTAAGATAGCTAAATAATCATATAAGTGACCTATATATGTATTAATATAATTTTTTTGTAATAATGCAGAGTGGGCAATTTCATTTCTTATTCTATAAAGCCTTTGAATTTGCCAAGATACAGTTTGATGATGTTTTTCTATTTTTTCTCGTAAGCTTTTATTATTTTCTAGTATATCATGTAGTTCAATTAATCTGAACTTTAATAAGGAATTAACAGAACATAAAGTTGAAATTTTATTGTAAGAAATAGGATCCTTTATAGCTGCAATTAATAATTTAACTAATTCTTGTTTCTTTTCACTTTTTAGATTTATATTTAAATATTGTACGTTAAAGGAAACTTTACAGCGTATACAATCTTCAGCGAAGTTTCTTACTAATTTATATATATATCTTTTACAAGTGATAGCAGGAAGGACCTCTTTTATATGAGAAATAATATTGCCATACTGTCCTGTTTTCATAAATGATTCTAAAGCAATCCATAAGTTAATAAACTTTTCTTCTGGAAAAACGGAGCAAGAACTTATATTGGCATAGTTAAAAACACATTTAAGAGCATTTTGTGTTGTTTTTATATTAATGTTTTGATTAGAATATACATTCATGGTATTTTCAAAAACTTTATTTGATGAATCTAAAAAAGCATTATAATCATACAAATCTTCTTTTTTTACTTTGATAACCTTAGAATTATTATTTTCAAATAAATAAATTACAGAATCATCTATTTGATTATGCAATTTATTATAAAAAGATAATATTGTTATTTTACTGTTAATATAATTTACTAATTTATGTGATGCAGCATAAAAGTCTTTTGCAGTAGTACTCCAGTGTATATACTTAGTATTACTTTTAAATTGAGAAATAGGATGTTTTTCTTTAATTTCATCAGTAGTTAATACTTCTAAATTTGATCTTTTCATTAAGGTAATAAATTGATCTGGTGAAGGGTTATCTTTAAGATGGTTAAAAGAAATACGAATATACATGTCAAACTGTTTATCTACATCTAAACTAGCTTTAAATAATAGCCATAAGTTATTTAAATTAAATTGTTCTTCATCCTCATTAATAGAAATATTTTTAAAAAACAAATTTTTAACTAAGTTTAAAGCCCCATGAGGAGTCCAACCTTTATGTATGCACATACTAGCTAATAATTTTGTGTATGCTTCAATACTTTTAAAATCATTATGTTCTATAGCAGTTAATAAATCTTCCATGATATAATTTTGATATTTAGGTTCTATTTTTTTTAATAAGTATGAATATTCATTTTTCAATCTAAGCAGTACTGGTCTATTATCTATCGATTTTACTTTAGTTGCTAAGTGAGATAGTAATCGATTATATATTCCCTTTTCATGGTTTATTAGTATAGAATCATTTTTAACTATTTCAAGGAGTTCATTTGAACAGGCTTCAAAGTTACCAAGAGTAGTAAATGAACCATCTAAAGTTTTATCTATTATATCTAATATTTCATGTAACCCAACTATAGAATTAGTTATATAAAACTGATATGAACTGATTGTTTTAGAAGCAAATAACTCTGTCCAACGTTGAACAAAGAAAATAATACCTTCAGAATTAATATTTTTATTATAAAATAAATTATTGTTATAACCTTTTAGCAATATATAGTCCTCCTATAATTAATTTATTTATTGACATATCTAATATAATATTATACAATAAATAGTAATAATAAACAAAAATAAATAAAAAAATATGTATACAAATTATAGATTTGAGCATAATATATTAATGAATACAAGAGGAGCGTTCTTTAGCTACGAGGCTTTGTCCCGTACGAAAAGAATAATCCTCTTTTTTATTGTACTATATAGGATTTATAATAAAATGTTACTTAGCTTATCATAGAAAATAGCGGAATAATAGTATGTATACTTTTAGGTTTGAATTAGTCTCATTATTTGCAAGAGTATTTAAGATAGTAACGATTAAATTCTTAATACTGATACTAGTCATAAGAATTATATTTATAAAATAAATACATCTAAAATAAACACCAATTCAAAAATGGAAGAGCAAAATTCTATGAATAAGAAATATAAAAGCCAAGGTTGTAATATACATAAATTATAGTAAAAAATGAGGGAATACTACAATGTTAATCACACTTGTGAGTATTGTATTTATAACTTTAGCTTTATTTTTATTTTCTATAGGCAATTTTAAAGGGACGAAAGTTGTGGTTCCGATAGTTGTTGTAGCTATGGGTATGGTACTTATAAAAGGAAGCTATGATATTGGCACAAATCAAATTGAAGCAAAACAAGTTGAGAAAAATGAGGACAAGGACAAAACAGAGGAATTTAGCAGCGATGTGAAAGATAAGTATTTGAAAGAGTTGGATGCTTTGAGTGAAAAGGGTAAATCTAAACAGATTTAGAATGATGAAATTATGGGCTACATTGATTTATATCGGTGTAGCTTTTTAATTTGT
>ERZ857750.3672-NODE-3672-length-12435-cov-2.944346_pt1 | contig 12435 bp, 12 predicted proteins | sample MGYA00519915_ERZ857750 | MGnify/ENA primary metagenome ERZ857750 (study PRJEB31778, sample SAMEA3449358) | human gut metagenome | biome: human gut; feature: human-associated habitat; material: faeces | place: United Kingdom | collected 2010/2012 ... | reverse complement strand
ACTCTGAGGTATTTTCAATTTTCAACATCCACGCTTTTTATTATACAGGAAGCTCCTTATTGGCGTTTCGCCAATATTATATGTTAATGTCTCACACTTGTCAATATCTTTCTTCACACAATAATGTCATATTTTATCCTACAATTTTCTATCTTTATTCATCATATAATACTATTTCTGCTTGAGTTAGATCAAATTCCACCAAACTATATTCTGAATAATATCTTCCATCTGAACGATATGTCTTATTCTCTTCCCATTCGCACACTTTCCAGATCATTTTTTCATAGGACTACTATGTACTGTAGAATCCCAGTTTTCCGGATTATATTGGGCACACGGAAGCGAACACCCATTCTTTTATTATCCTGATTTACTAAAATCTGGATATATACTGCATCCTCCAGCCCAGCAATACACGCTGTATTAAAAGTCACACTGTCTCTTCTGATAACCACTGCAGGTTCTCTCAAGTGTGCAAAAAGTTCTCTTCTCACAACCTGATAACCATCGTAACTAAAATCCTGTGCCAGTTCCAGTGCTTTTTGATCAATATTTTCCTTTTGCTGCTCTGCCGTTATTTCACTCATACTGCACACCTCATTTTTTCAATCAAATCCTGCGTCTCATCATTTATTTTTTTCAGTATTTCCTCCGATATAAGATCCATACCTTCTATCACCTGAGCCGGACGAAGTACATCCCAATTTCCACAACAATGTATGCGCTGAAATACAGTTATTTCATCAGTCCTATTTCCAAAATGTTTTTTCCATTTTTCCGGGTATAGAGTCTTTGTCACTGTATTTGCTTGTCTTTCTTCTATTTCTATCGTTTCATTTTCAACTGTATCTAATGTACTTTCTGCAGATAAAATATCTTGTAACTCTCGTTTAAATATTTCTGGTTCTTCCAAATCAAATAATAATATTTGCTCATTATCTTCTTGAAAATACTGACCTCTGAAACGATATTTGCACTCATTCTTCCAGTCCATTAACTCATATAACGGTTCTGAGAAACCTCGACAACTTTTCGGTAGCACTAACCACTTACCATCTTTTATTCTTCCCCAGCTGCTTCCAGTCGTGGTTTCACCGTATCTTCAATACCATCTTCTGCTGCCTGATAAATCACATTCCCTGGTATACCCTCACCACTTCCATCCGGCATGAGTTTTCCATTGGTAATAAGTGCAGCTATCTGAATCATCATTGTGGACTTTCCTTCTCCCAGGTCACCCTGTACAATTGTAATTTTTCCATATGGAATATAAGGATACCACAACCATTCTACCTTCTTTGCAGATACTGTATCATAATATGTAATTTTACAATCATTGGGTTCCGTTTTTGTATGAGCCATTTACAATCCTTCCAGTTTTTTGTTCTTCTCTGTCATATTTGCAACTAATTCTGCTACCATCTGTATCTCTTTCGGTGTAAGTCCCGATACATCAACTGTTCTTTTGCTTTCGCACCCTAAAAGATAATCTGTACTCACTCTGTAGATCGTTGCTAATCTGACCAATATTTCATAGGAAGGTTGCCGGACATCGTTTTCATAGGAACGCATAGTATTTTTATTTACTCCAACCAAACTTGCTACTTGATCCTGACGCAAGCGATTGTTCTGTCTTAATTGCCGTAATCTCTTTCCTAATGAATCCATCACGTGCATCACCTTTCTATGCACTATGAAAATTTACGATGTTACAATATTTTTATATATTTTATCAATTTTAAGTTCTCATTTGGGGAACTGTGGTTCCTCTTTCGAGAGCCAAACCAATATCTACTCCATAATGCTTTATACTATCGTTAATTCATAACTATTGTTCTTTTTTCCTGTACATATTTTGATTATATATCGGATAGTAAATATATTCACTACATTATCACTAATTCCCATATTTATAATTAGAAATCAGGAATTTATTTTGAAGGGCGGGAACAATGTGATTGATTACAGTCCATTATGGAAAACAATGGAACAACGGAATATCTCTCAGTACTATCTCGTCAACAACGGCATTGACTACCGTACTATGCACCAGCTAAGAAATAATAAAATATTACAGCGCATACAATCGAAAAGCTCTGCCGAATCTTGGATTGCACACCGAACGATATATTGACATTTACAAATGATGACACAAAATAAACCACTGGAACTTGTTATAATCCCAGTGGTTTTCCTATTTGCAGACTTGCGGCCTTGCGGTGTTGCGGTCTTGGACAAGCACATTTCTATAGTATGCTCTACTAACCCTCATCACGTTCTGGATAACCAAACCACGTTACATCTTCTGGCTTGAAGTCCAAATATACCTTAAAATCAAATTCATATGCAAAATATTTTCTTTTAATGCACTCTATTGCTCTTTTCCTATCTAACAGAGCACCATCTACATAATAATATTCCTTATATCTTTCAAATTTCTCCAAACGCTCTAAACATTCACTTTCATTTAAATATCGCATTCTTGCCTTTGATGGAAGAAATTTAAAATAAAAATCACTACTTTTAGCATATATATGTTCATGGATAAAATTCATTGTACATAATTCTATTTCATTTTCCTTTTCACTCAATTTTTGATATACATCCGTTCCTGAATATTTATCAAGAGCCATATCTAAAGCATAAGAAAAATTTTTAATTGAAAAATTGTTATCCTCAATACATTTTAAAACCTGCTGTATACCTTCCATATTATAGGTCGGTGTAATTTTTTTACACTTATTTTTTATAAACCAATTAACCGCATCGTATCCATAGTTTTTTATAAAATGGGCAACAGTTTTTTCATGTACAATGCCAGCGATATTTTCATAATGCATAATTGCTTTCATGTCACTATACTTTATATAAAATTCTATATTTCTGTCTGGCTTCCATCCATATGCTCCATTTCTTTTTATATCATCGTTCAAATATTTTGCAATTTCCTTAGTATCAAGTCTTCCCTCCTCATCCACCTCATTCTCAGACATTTTGATATCAATCAAATTTCTTTGCTGCTCTTGAATAAATTCATATATCTTTATTTGTTGTTCTTTCTTGATTTCATAATTATGATTATATAATTCAACAAGTTGTCTACACTGTGATAAAAAGGCATCATTCAACAATCCAGAATCTTTATCAAAACATTTTACAAATAGCTTTACAATCTTATTCTTTGTCTCATTAGTATATTTGTCCCACTGTAAAAAGCTAAATACACTGTAAATTCCAACATGATCATAATACATGCAATACATCATAAAGAAGAACTTAACATTATATTCTTCTGTCCATATTTTATATTTTACTTGTATAAAATCGGCACTTGCTTCAAAACTATTTACTATCGGTAGATCTTTAGGAATTCTATAGCCAAAACTTTTCAGAACTCTTTCAATATCTGCTTCAAGAAGAAATGAAATCTTTAAACCATTAATCATATTATCTGAAACCACAGTATCTACTAATTGTCTGATGTTTTTTCTATATTTTTCTGTGCGAACTTCTCTCTCTAAATATACGTAAGCATACAACACCTGAAACATAATAGACAAAAACAAAAAATAATCCTTACTTTCTCTATATTGATTATGCACCGTTATATTTCGTAGAAACATTGCATATATTTTTTTCTGTTCTTCCATGTTATTCAGATTCAGTATATAATTGAGAATATGTAAGGCGATTTTTTCCTCCATTGAAAGATCTATGCCTTCACTATTTCTTGTAAAATTTAACAGCTCAGCCAAGAATTTGTTGAGGATCTCATGCTTAATTTCTTCTGTACATGATTTGTTCTTTATGAGTGAAGAAAAATATTCATATAAAATATCTTTCCAATCATTGTCAGTTATAAAGCCGGCTTTATATTCCTTTAGAACACATATTTCCAAAACTTGATTTCGATAGTCATATTTTTCTAATTTCTCATCATCGTAATATTTTAAATCTGAAATTGGTTGTAGATATAACTCCGTTTTCCAATAATCATAATTAGATATATCACAAAACATTTTTGTAATTTCTTCTAGCATTTTCAGATACCCAAAGGCTCTACTAATACTGCAACATACTTCCTTAAGTTTCATTCTCAAAAAACTGCTTTGTCCCCATTCAACATCACTCTTTTTATCAACTATTTTTAAAAGGATTGCATATAATGAACAAATTTCTTCTGTTTCTTCTAAATTTCCACTTTCAGCAGCATTTATAAGAGCATTTGACAATGTCGTTACATGGTGCAAATATTTCTTATTTTTATTCAAATCTGTTTCAAGCAAACTTCCATATCCTTCTTCTAATATATCGTATACTGCTTGATTATTTACCATAATATCAAAAATAGAATATGCCATACAACCAGCAGAAAACACTGCTGATATCAAAAGATAAATCATAGAATTGACACAACTCACTCGAAAAAAAAGGCTCAAATAGAGTATTCCCAAAACAACTTGAACAAGTGAAACTATAAGATATTTACGCAAATTAATCCGCTTTCTTATCCCTGCAAATACTAATAATTCGCTTAATTTGTATCCATAAAACTTTTCCTGCAAAAGTCCAGAAACTAACGCAATTAATGAAAACCCCAACAGCCCTACCGATACTATTGCAGCAAAAAGGTAATCCATATACGATTCACTTACTGTAAATAACGCAAAACCAGTTACTTTCACACCGACATCACACCCAAAGCCAATCCCCATAATACCGATAGCAATTGGCAGCCAATGGCAATATATTTTTTCTTTCATGTATTTTCCTCTATTTTCATTCAATATAGTAATTATTCTATTGTATCTATTACCAGTTTTTATTTTACCACAGCTATATTATGTAAAAAACCACTGAATACAATTTTTTATCATATTCAGTGGTATCTATTAAAAATTATTTTCGAACATTTCCAGTCCAACCATCATTAATTCTTCATCTATATCCAATTCACTATCTTCTTCTCTCTGTTTCTTTTTATTATTCTCAGCACTGGCAATTTCTTTTAACTGTTGCAAAAAATCCACATCATGTAACAATTGCATTTTCACCTCTTCGATATCAATAGATTCATTATTATAAGAAGCCACAGCACCGCTTTCTTTATGCAACCACGCATGCACCAGCTCTGTTATTAATGCCGTCTTGCACCGTTTTTGAGATTTCAGGTACTCTCCGATTTCTTTCTGTCGTTCGTTTTCTTCATTAAACAATAACACTATTCGTATTTGTCCCACAATCGCACCTCCTATCTTCTCTGGAGACGCATAGCAGTCAATTTTTCATATCCTATAGCATTAGCTCTGACATCTTCTATGAATTCAATATATTTGAAATTCGATGATTTTTCTATCTGAGGCTTTAATAGCAAACTGCCGCCACCAAGAAATATCGTTGGGTTTGTTCGAAAATCTGGTACATATGCATGAAGTTTATTGATTATTCTCTGCATCCAGTCTTTTGCCATTTTCTGAATCTCGCAAACTATATCTTCATCCAGAATTGTCGCTTCCTGCATCAGCACCTGTTCCACATCTGACGATTCCAAATGAATGCCAAAGTTCTGCTGAATAACATTAGATATTTCCGAACGAAGGATTGCTGTTTATGATACACTAAAATTACCAAAAAAAAGCGGCAAAATTCCCTAAAAGCGGCAAGGGATTTTCCTCAAAAAAGGCGGGACATATTGTATCCCCTTCACAATACAGATATCCTTTGTGTAGAGACCAATCTATTCAAAGGAGGAAAGGAAGATGTACACTATGTCCCAGATCAATCATATCAAAGATTTAAGTAATTGTGGATACCGAATCAGTGAAATTTCAAAGAAAACTGGTGCTGATCCTAAAACGATTCGCAAATATCTTTCTCAGGAGGACTTCTCTCCGGTACCGCCGGTTGTCCAGACGCAACCATCCAAGCTGGATCCTTTTAAGCCTGTTATCCAGGAGTGGCTTGATGAGGATAAAAAACACTGGCGCAAACAACATCACACTGCACAGCGGATATATGAACGCCTGGTTGAAGAACAGGGATATACAGGCAGCTACAGTGTTGTCCAGCGCTATCTGAAAAAGTGCCGCTCCGTTCAGACAGAAAAAGCAAACCTTGAACTGGTATGGGATCCCGGCCCCGCCCAGGTTGATTTTGGAGAAGCTGATTTCTATGAAAGTGGAAAGCTGATCAGGAAGAAATATCTTACCTTATCATTCCCTTACAGCAACGATGGATACAGTCAGGTATTCGGCGGTGAAACGGCTGAATGCGTCTGCCAGGGGCTGGTTGATATCTTTGAGTTCATTGGAGGTGTACCTCCACTGCTGATCTTTGATAATGCTACTGGTGTTGGACGCAGGATCGGTGATGTGATCCACGAAGCAGAACTTTTTTCCCGTTTTCGTGCCCATTACCACTTCCGTGTCCGGTTCTGTAACCCTTACTCCGGATGGGAAAAGGGAAATGTGGAACGCAAGGTGGATTATAACAGGGCAAACCTCTTTGTGCCTGTTCCGCACTTTTCAGATGTTGTCCAGTATAATCATAAGCTGCTTTTAAAGCATGAGCGGAAAGCTTCTGAGCTCCACTATAAAAAACAGGTTCCAATCTGTGAACTCTTTGAGGAAGACCGCAAAGCGTTGCTGATGCTGCCACCTAAACCTTTTAATGTATGCAGATATGAATGGCTGAAGGCAGATGGTTTACGAGCAGGGTCGGTGTCACCGTTGCGCTCACGGAGAGCATTATAATACCAGCCTAAGAAGCGACCAACCTTATAGGCGTGATCCGCTGTTAATGTAATTCCGGCTTCTCCACGGAAGCCGTCTGTTCCAAAGTATTTTCCCATGTTATATCTTCCCCAATCACAGTTCTTTTTCCAAAATGTCAGCAATTCTCTCACAGGCATGACCATCTCCATAGGGATTACTTGCTTTGCTCATCACATCATACTCGTTCTTGTCAGAAAGTAACCGGCTGAACTCGTTATAAATCGTTTCTTCTTCTGTACCAACTAATTTTAAGGTACCTGCTGCAATACCTTCTGGACGCTCCGTTGTATCACGCATAACCAAAACAGGCTTACCAAGAGAAGGGGCTTCCTCCTGAATTCCGCCAGAATCTGTGAGAATCAGATAGCTACGGCTCAGGAAATTATGAAAGTCCAAAACATCTAAAGGCTCAATGATATGGATACGATCATCATTTCCTAGATATTCATTTGCAATCTCACGCACGACTGGATTCATGTGAATCGGATAAATGGCCTTAACATCCGGATGTTCGTCCATCACGCGCTGGATAGCTTTGAACATATGACGCATCGGTTCGCCAAGATTTTCGCGACGATGTGCAGTTATCATAATTAGACGGCTGTCTTTTGCCCATTCCAATTCAGGATGGGTATAATTTTCTCGAACAGTTGTCTTTAAGGCATCAATTGCTGTATTTCCAGTTACATATATACTTTCCGAGTTCTTTCCCTCTTTCAGTAGATTCTGCTTTGAAAGCTCTGTTGGTGCAAAGTTAAACTTACTGATAATCGAAACAGCTTGACGATTAAATTCCTCTGGATAAGGACTATAAATATTATACGTGCGCAATCCAGCTTCTACATGACCAACCGGGATTTGAAGATAAAAACAAGCAAGTGCGGTCACAAAAGTTGTAGATGTATCGCCGTGAACAAGTACCACATCTGGCATTTCTTTTTCCAAAACTTCTTTAATACTATTTAAGATATTTGTTGTCACATCAAATAATGTTTGTTTGTCTTTCATAATGGACAAATCATAATCCGGTATAACATCAAATGCCTCTAAAACCATATCTAACATTTGACGATGCTGTCCTGTTACGCAAACCACCGTTTGAAGACCTTTGTGTTTTTTCAATTCATTAACAAGAGGGCACATTTTGATGGCCTCTGGTCTTGTACCAAAAACGAGCATTACTTTTTTCATTTTAATTTCCTCCTTGTTTCGCTTTTTTAACGCCAAAGTACAGCAAAACTGTCAAGCTCACTTCACCGATTGGCGCTGCAGCAGAAACGCCATAAATACCCAAAATCAAGCCTAATAGAACATTCAATCCGACAGTTATCAGTGAGCCAATCGTAAACGCACAACTGTATAATTTCTGATTGCCGCTGGCCACCAAAAACTGTATTCCCATAAAGTTATTGATTACACTAAACAGCATCCAAAGGACGAGCGGAATTATGATTGCGGAATATTCAAGATACTCCTTACCAAACGCAATCAAAATCAGCTGTTTTCGAAGCAATATGATTGCAAAACCAGCTAGTGCGAAAGCAGGAATCACAAGTTTTGCGGCTTTGACTACTGTTTTACACCCATTTTCAAATGAGTCTGAAAAACGGACACTAATGTGAGGATAAAGAGCTTGGCTGATTGGACTAAAAAAAAGCACCATGATATATGGGATTTTGTAAATAGCCGAGTAAATTCCAACAGCGCTAGCAGTTGCAACCGCTCCCAGGACAGTCGTTCCAATGCCGCTGAATATCTTAGACATGGCCTGCGAAATAAACAGATACCAGCCATCTTTGATTTCGCTAATGGCGTCTGCAATCCTACACAGCCTTACTTTTAGACCATATTTTTTTCGAGCCAGCAGGATGCCAAGAACGGCAGAAAGTAGGAAGGTTATGGCATAACAAATGCAATACAGATACAAGTGATTTTCGCTGTGTACCAGTGCAAAAACCATCAGTACCGAGAACATGCGCGATGCCGCATTGATAATAGCAATCAATTTCATGTCCTGTTTGCCTTGAAAAAGCCATGTAAGTTGAAATGCAACGCCCAGAATAATCAAAAAGAGGATGTTCATACTGATATACTGTGCCCTGCTTACATGCAATACTGCACTCAATATATTCATCGTCAAAAATGTTCCGAACAAGAGAAAAATCCGCGCCGTTATAATTCTACTGTACAGTTCTTGCAGACCTTCATCCCCATGAATAGAAACTTTACGAGCACCCGTAAATCCGAAGCCATATTCTACGATTACCTGAAAGTATGTAACCCAGTTAAGCGCAAGAGAAAAAACGCCATAATTTGATGTTCCAAGAACGCGCGTAATATACGGCAGGGTCAGAAGAGGAACGATGGTGTTGAACACCTGCAAAATAATCAGCCATGCACTATTGGCTAAAACCTTTGATTTGAGCAAATCTGCTAATTTTTTATTCATCTAATATCTCCAAACTTGGCTGCGGATTTTCTTATTTCTTCCATTCGGCAATCAATTTCTTTATAATCTAAAGTGCTACATATTTTCAAAGGGTCTTCGACATTCTGATATGCAGCAGTTGCACCAACACTTTCCAGCAATCCTTTTTTTCGAGTATCATGCAGGTTTTGCTTTGTATCCAAACTAGAAAACTGCTTATGGAACACCAAAGAAAAGAGGGTGCCATGAAAGGAATCGGTACAGACGTAGGAGGCGTTTGCTATCAAGTTTACAAACTCTCCCGGCCCAGCATCAAAAATTGTACCTTTACGGAAGCTATTCGGGCCAAATCTTGCATTAATTACTTTCAGCTCTAAGCCACGCTCTTTTGCAATTTTTTGTGCAATCGCAAATTCTTTACAGAACAGTTTTTTATGAAGAAAGTAGCAAATTAGATATGGTTTTTCAGACGGATGTTCCATCATATTGTTCCAAGCATCTGCCCGCAACAGCATGACAGGATCGCATACGACAGACAACCGCGCCGCTATTTTCGCATCAAATTTTCCAATATCTTTCTGTTCTCGAATCGAAATTTTTACAAAATCATCCAAATAGTGTTGAATCTTCCTTATATCATCTGGTGAAGCATTACCTGTACTGGCCGCATATGTGATTTTTTTAGCTATTGTTTTGAACGGAAACAAGAATGCCAGTTCAAAATCATCAATATTAGGATTCAACACCTGATCGCTTCCAGAAATAATTGCACTGTATTTGTTTTCTGCTATATATTTCTGCATTGACTCTACTGTAGAAAAATGCTGTGTCAGTTGAAGATTTTTTTGGCAGAAAGTTGCAAATCTAGTATGTTTTTTTCGGATGCTGTGTGCAAACGGTAACAGACAAATATTTGCAACCGCAGTTTTGACTGAGCATCCATGCTTTACAACATCATTGTTCTTTCGCTGCTTTTCACTGACAAAATCAAAAACTGTGACTTCATATCCTTTCTGGGACAAATATGTTTGCAACGCATAGCACTGAAGTACAGCGCCATAGTTCTTCGCAAAATGGTATGTAATAATTCCTACTTTTTTCTTTTTCATTTTCATTTTCCTTTTAAAAGTCGCTTGATATAATATTTCCAACAACAGAGGACTGTAACGCTTTTTGGCGGTATTCCGTGGCACAGCAACTTGTAACTCCAAGCTCTACACTTCGGTCGTTTGACTGGATGATGATACGGAATGTTGTCTTTCAAAGCGGTTTTGGAATCAATTTTTCCAAGCGAAAATACCCTTGTTTCATCTAGAAAGCGTTTAGCTTTTGAGGTATTGCAGAGCAAAACCGAGCATCCATGCTTTATGTCCACTCCCTTAATATCTGTTTGCCATAGATCACCCGCTGTAAAATCGGTAGTTCGTGCTTCATTTGCATACTGGCACCTGTAACAAGATTCCCTCAAAAAAATCTGTCGCTGAAAAGATAACGAAAGCGGATCTTCTTCTCCAATCAAATACACAACTTTGCCGTTATTGAATTGATAGCGGTTCAGATAATTTCGACCAACATAGCGGTCTTTTGAGCGGAAAATATGGTTTTGAACCAATGAACCATGTTTTGCAGCCGTTTCAATGTAGAATTTTTCGATAACAGTTTTGCTCGGAACGCCTTGACACAGAATCTCAAAAGTAAGCAGATTTTTACGATTTATGCCCTGGAGATTCTGAATCGCCGCCACCATGCAGGGCGTGCCAGAAACCAGTGTAAGACCTTTTTGTGTGCTTGCAATGATTTCACAATATGTTTCCTCTGAAATAGAGCACTGATAATACTTAGAGCCAGTTAATTCATTCAGTTCTTCCAGAGTAGCTGTTTTTTTATAGAATAGTTTTGTGCCTAAATCTTTTACTCCAAAAACTATTCCGTTTTGTTCTAACACAGTTTGCGCAATACCGTAAAATGCGCCGCCGGAGGCACAGTGTTGTAATGCAACTTTATCTTTCAACTGCACTGCATAGCAACCAATAGTCTCTCCAGCCGCAGGCTTATTTAATGATGGGCAGACTTTATTACAAAGGTCGCAATGCACACACAACGAGCTGTCTACTTCTGGATAGAAAAAGCCTTCGCGTGATGCCTCCATTTTAATTGCCCGCTTCGGGCAACTATAAGTGCATATTCCACAGCCTGTACAATATTCTTTTTTACAATTCAGCATATAGTTGTCCTTTCTTGTTAACGATGTATAACAATGCGTACCATTCGTCCCTTAAAAAATTTAACCATAATATTGATAGCGATAAGGACAACAACTAAAATAAGGTATACATCCATGCTCTGTGTTAAAAGAACCATCGCTAAAATAAGTCCGATAGATTTAGTATCTACGTCTCTTGACCTATCAATCATTTTACAAATCCAAATCAACAAGATAATTCCAGCTGCAAATCCCCAAAAGCCAAAATTGCAAATCGTCATTTCTAACAGAGAAGGTGTTGTTCCTGCGGGCAGATTGTGAATATCCAAGTTCAATATAGAACCAGTTAAATACATATAATGAGGATATGGTTTGTTCGGCCACACTTTTCGTGGAATAAAAGAACCTATCAGGCTTAAAAATGTCTCACCACGATACTCTAAAATGCGTTCACCGCGAATAATTTCTTTGTTGATTACATACTTGATAACATCATCACGTCCAAAGTCAACTCGTAGCATATCGTAGATACTCAATGATGATGTTTCCGCCATTGGTCTAATTACTGCCAAATAAAATACAGAGAAGCCAATCAATACAATTCCCAATATTGGTAATATTCTATATATTTTCTTTCGGCCGTTGACATCGATGTCCATGTTTACTGTATAGAATATAAATAAGAGCAAAATATTGGCAAGCATAAAGCGTTTTCCTGATATCCAAACAATTGACACCGAATATAAAAACGTTAGGATGATTTTTTTCATGGTTAAATTGTTTTTTAATACTGTACCAAAATAAACAATCATGCTAATTAACATACATGGTGTCATAAGAGCCATTTTGTTTGATTCTGTTAATCCTCTTGCACTCGAAACGGCATAAGTCACATAATACTTCCATGAGCCCGTTAACGCGATATAAATGACGGGAAGGAAAATCAAAACAGTTGAAATAACTCTGTTATTACACACAATTGAAGTCAACGAGTTATATTGTGTTAATACTATTCCCCGATTTTTTCG
>ERZ857750.3669-NODE-3669-length-12450-cov-7.515288_pt1 | contig 12450 bp, 9 predicted proteins | sample MGYA00519915_ERZ857750 | MGnify/ENA primary metagenome ERZ857750 (study PRJEB31778, sample SAMEA3449358) | human gut metagenome | biome: human gut; feature: human-associated habitat; material: faeces | place: United Kingdom | collected 2010/2012 ... | reverse complement strand
TCGAGGTGATCCGCTCCTGCATCGCGCCCATTTCGGTAGCCAGCGTCGGCTGGTAGCCGACGGCCGACGGCATGCGGCCCAGCAGGGCCGACACCTCCGATCCGGCCTGCGTGAAACGGAATATGTTATCGATAAAGAACAAAATGTCCTTGGTCCCCGTACCGGCATCGCGGAACGATTCGGCCACCGTCAGCCCCGACAGAGCCACCGAGCTCCGGGCTCCGGGAGGCTCGTTCATTTGGCCGAACACGAGCGTCGCCTGCGATTTCTCGACCTCGGCGTAATCGACCTTCGACAAGTCCCACTCGCCTTTCTCCATGCTTTCTTTGAAAGCCTCGCCGTAACGGATGACGCCCGACTCGAGCATCTCGCGCAACAGGTCGTTGCCCTCGCGAGTACGTTCGCCGACGCCCGCGAACACCGAAAAGCCGTGGTGTCTTTTGGCGATGTTGTTGATCAGCTCCATGATCAGCACGGTCTTGCCGACGCCCGCCCCGCCGAACAGGCCAATCTTTCCTCCCTTGGAGTACGGCTCCAACAAGTCGATCACCTTGATTCCGGTGTAAAGCACCTCTTGCACCGTCGTCAGTTCGTCGAACTTCGGCGGCTCGCGGTGAATGGGGTAGGCGCCCTTTCCGTCGAGCGGCTTCATGCCGTCGATCGCCTCGCCCACGACGTTCATCAGGCGGCCCTTGATCTGCTCGCCCACGGGCATCGTGATCGGCCGGAAATACGAGACGGCCTCCATACCGCGGCGCAACCCGTCGGTACTGTCCATCGCCACGGTACGAACCGTATTCTCGCCGATGTGCTGCTGCACCTCGACGATCAGCGTCCGGCCGTCGTCGCGGCGGATGTCCATCGCGTCATGGATGCTCGGCAGCACGATCTCGTTCTCCGGTCCCTCGAACGCCACGTCCACGACCGGGCCGATGATCTGCGAGATATGTCCCGTGATTTTACGACCGCCGGCAGCGCCTACTATTTTTTCCGATTCCATACTCTATATCCTGTTTAAAACACGTTCAAAGGTACGGAGTTGAACGGGACAAAAAAGTCCTGACACGCCTAATTGATGACCTAAAAGTCGTTTTCGGGCTTTCGTTCCGCTTGCAACTCCGCTACGGTATGACTACCTTTGTTCCGATTCGTTTCCAATTTAACAAAAGTCGCCTCAATGGCAAAAAAAACAGCGCTTCCCACAGTCCGCATCGCCCAGCTCGCCCGGCACGAGAGCGGAGGGTACATGACAGCCAATTTCGCCGTCTCGGACGACGGATGGAACGGGCTGGAACCGTTCGACCGCCCCGTCCGGCTCGGGGGAGGAGCGCTCGTGCTGTGCGCCGGCGGCCGATGCCGCATTTCGATCAACCTGAAAATCTACGAGATCGTCGAAAACGACCTAATCGTGCTGTTTTCCGGCTCGATCGTCCACGTATCGCAGCGAAGCGACGATCTGAGCCTGCGCGCCGCGGGATTTTCGACCGACTTTCTGAAGGGCGTTCCGCAATCGGTCGTCCCGCTCTACCCTTATATGTTCCACAATCCGGTCCTCCTGCTATCGCACGAAGACGCCGACATGCTGGCGGACTACTTCGACCGGCTGCGCGAAAAGGCAACGCGGCAGAATCATCTCTATACCCGCGAGATCACGCTGCAATTGCTGCTGTCGATGTTTTTCGAGATCAGCGCGCTGTATCAGGCCAAACATCCGAAGGACAACCGCAGGCTGACCCGCAACGAGGAAATCTTCAAACGGCTCATGCAGCTTATCATGCGCCACTACCGGGAACAACGGGCAACGGCTTTCTATGCCCGGGAACTGTGTCTGACACCGAAGTACCTCGCCTCGGTGGTCAAGAAGATCAGCAACCGGAGCGTGGCCGAATGGATAGCCGAGGCGGTGATTCTCGATGCCAAGACCCAGCTGCGTACCTCGCAGATGACCGTCCAGCAGATAGCCAACTACCTGAATTTCCCGAACCCCTCCTTTTTCGGCCGTTTTTTCAAGAAGCATACCGGAATGACGCCGAAAGCCTACCGGCTGAGCGAATAAGCGGTATGCGCCGCCGCCCCGTTGCACGACATCGCGCCGCCGGCCCCTCCGACATATGTTCTGTCGGCCGGGAACGGCGTCGGAAAAACAGGAAACCGCCGGCCGAGCGCCCGACGAAATCCCGATGCGCGAAACGCCTACAAGCCGCCCTTGCCTTTCCCGCCGAAAAGCTCGTAAGCCGAAACGGCCAGCGTCGCCATGCTGACACGGCAGGCCGGAGCGGTCCCGACGATCGCTTCGGCGCAGGCCGCGAGCGTAGCTCCGGTAGTCAGCACGTCGTCCACGAGCAAGAGATGGCGGCCTGCGAGCGATGCGGGGCGACGAACCGAGAAAATGCCCTTCACGTTGTCCCAGCGTTCGCTGCGATCGGCCGTTCTGGCCTGCGAGCGGTTGTACCCGCTTCGGACGACGCTGCGCGCGTCGAGCGGAACTCCCAGCGCCTCGGCGATTCCGCGCCCGAAGTATTCGGCCTGATTGTATCCCCGGCTCAGCAAGCGCCGGTAGTGCAGCGGAACCGGCACGACCACGTCGACATCCCCATAGAGCCCGCTTTCGCGCAGCTCGGTCCCGAACCACCGGCCGAGCCGGAGCGCCGTCCGCCACTGCCCCCGGTACTTGAATCCGTGAATCATCGAACGATAGGCATTCCCCTGCGTAAAGAAGATCATCGAGCAGGCCTCTTGCACCGGCACAAGTCCCCAGAACTTCCGCGCTACCGGATTGTCGTGCTCGGCGCTGTAACCCGTCAGCGGCATATCCCAGCGACAGCGCGGGCACAGCAGCCGGGCTCCCTCCGGGAGCGAGCGGCCGCAGGCCGCGCAACGCTCGGGATAGAACAGGCGGAATATCTCGTAAGCATAATTCATAAGTCGACATTTCAAGTAAAAGACGGACTTATCGATATTCGGCAACCGCCTTCAGCGTATCGTTTTCGAAAATCAGGACCATCCTCTCGAGGCCGATCGTGTCGGTTTCGAAATCCATGTACTCGTACAGCCGGTGCCGACTAAGCAGCCGTTCTACCTCGGCCTTGCTCCGGCAGGCCCGGTTGACTATCTCGGCGACGGTTCTCAGATCGGCGTCCGTATCCGCATACGATTCCTCCATATAAGCTATCGTTACCCCCTGATCGATCACGACGTAACTCTTCCACAGAAACAGAAGCGCCCCCGAAGCGAGGCAAATCCAAAACGCAGCCTTCCATCGGCCGCCGTCGCGCCCTCTCGGACGGAATCCATCGTTCGCTCTCATTCCGAAATCTTTATCGATTCGGAATAAAAATACAAAAAATGCGATAACCGGCAATCCGCCGTTTTTCAGCTTCCGCCTTGCAAAGGCTCGGATGCCGTCGATTTTTTCTCGGAGCGGTCGTCGAACCGCTAATGCTTTTCACGATCCATGCGCCTCCCGGCCGCTCATACGCTCCGGAAAACCCGGTTCCGCAAACATTCCGGCTCCACTTCGCAGGCACCGTTCATTCCGAGCAGGGCGACGGGACAAAACCGGACGACCGGCGACAAACGCGTTACATCGGATCGACGTCGGCCGCGACCTCGACGCTCCGAAACTCGGTCCGGGCATGCAACCGGCCGAAAAGCTCCTGCAGCAGCCGCTTGGCCTCGGCCGACGAGCTCCGGCGCTCGATTTTCAGCAGGAAACGAACCAGGAAGCGGCCCCGGATACGGTCCACGGGCGGAGCCTCGGGACCCAGCAGCCGGCGGCCGAACACCTCGCGGGCCGAGTCGGCGAACGCCCCGGCGGCCCGCCATAGCAGCTCCTTGTCGCGGTGTCGCATCACGACGGCGATCAGGCGGCAGTAGGGAGGATAGAAAAAAGCACGCCGCTCGGCCAGCTGCGATCGGACCATCGCCCCGTAGTCGCCGCGAAGAACCTGTTCGATCACCGGATGCTGCGGCTGGGCGGTCTGGATGACCACCGTTCCCGGCTCGCTGCGGCGGCCGGCGCGGCCTCCGACCTGCGTCATCAGCTGGAACGCCCGCTCGCCGGCCCGGAAGTCGGGGTAGTTCAGCAGGTTATCCGCATTCAGAATGCCTACGAGGGACACGCCTCCGAAATCGAATCCTTTCGTAACGATCTGCGTGCCGATCAGAATGTCGGTCCGCCCCTGTTCGAACGCTTCCACGATCCGGCGGTATCCGCCCGCCGACTGCGACGTGTCGGCGTCGAGCCGGTCGATCGCGGCCTCGGGAAAAATGACGGCGAGTTCCTGCTCTATTTTCTCGGTTCCGAATCCGCGCGGCAGCAGGCTTCCCGTCCCGCACGACGGACACACGGCAGGCACGGGGATCCGGTAGCCGCAATAGTGGCAGCGGAGCGAGCCGTCGCCTTTGTGGTAGGTCAGCGACACGTTGCAGTCGGGGCAGTGGGCGGTCCAGCCGCAGTGACCGCACTCGACGTAAGGCGAAAAGCCCCGCCGGTTCTGGAACAGGATCGCCTGACTGCCGGCCTGCAACGCCTCGCCGATCCGGTCGAGCAGGACTTTGTTGAAGTGCGAGCGTTTTTCGCCCCGCTTGGCCGCCCGCAGCGTATCCGAAACGATCACGCGGGGCAGCACGGCGCCGCCGTACCGCTCGGCAAGCGTTACGAGCCCGTATTTTCCGGTCGCGGCGTTAAAATAGGACTCGACCGAAGGCGTCGCGCTGCCCAGCAGCGTCTTGGCGCCGCAGAGCGCCGCGAGCATGACGGCCGTATCTCGCCCGTGATACCGGGGAGCCGAATCGGCCTGCTTGAAACTGTTCTCGTGCTCCTCGTCGACGATCACCAACGACAGGAGGGGGAGCGGCAGCAGCACCGATGAGCGAACGCCCACGACGAGCCGGCCGCCGCTTCCTCCGATCAGGCGGCGGTAAACGTCCGCCCGACGGTTGTCGGTCAGCCGGGAATGGTACACGATCACCGCATCGCCGAAATGATCCCTCATCCGCCCGATCAGCTGGGCGGTCAGCGCGATCTCGGGCAACATGTACAGCACGTTGCGGCCCGCACGCAGCTCTTCGGCGATCAGCCGGATGTATATCTCGGTCTTGCCGCTGCCCGTCACCCCATGCAGCAACACGACGTCCTTTCCGGCGAACAGCTCGCCGATCCGCTCGAAACAACGTTGCTGCGCCGGAGTCAGTTCGGGCAGGTGGAACCGGACCGCGTCGCCTTCCTTGCCGACGGCCTCCCGACGGACGGACCGGAGCAGGCACTTATCCGTCAAAGCCCTCAGTACGGCCGGAGAAGCCGTCAGCAAACGACGCGGCACGAATTTCGGGTCGTCGAAATCGGGCGGGCCGGTCCGCTCCAGATACTCGGTCATCGCCCGGTACTGCCCCCGGGCCCTCGACAGCGAATCGAGAGCGGCATGCAAATCCGCCTCGTTGCGGACCGACGGATGCAACGCGACGAAAGTCTCCTGCGGAGGCGAGTAGCTCCCGTCGACCGCCTCCTGAACCGAGAGTCCTCCGGACTTGAGCGCCGCAGGCACGGCCGCTCGCATCACCAGCCCGAGCGGACACATATAATAAGAGGCCAGCCAGTCCCACAGCCTTAACTGCACGGACGTCGCCGCAGGACGGTCGCCGACCGTCCGCTCGACCGGCTTGACCTTCGCGGCGACAGGACGGTCGCCGTGTATCCGGCGGACCACGCCGGTATAATACTTGCGAGCCCCGAGCTGGACGATCACGCAACTCCCCTCGGCCAACTCCCCCGCCAAATGCTCCGGGACAGAGAAAGTCATCGCCGGAGTGGCCAGCGGAAGAATCACATCGGCATACAGCCGCTCGTCTGGTACGGAATCGCTCATGGTCGCATGTCTGAACTGATTCTGCAAAGATAGACGTTTTTGAATCGGCGCGTCGCCTCCGTCCGTTTTTCGACGGCGGGCGAGGAAGCCGGAAAAGAGAGAAAAGTGTTGGCGGATTGAAAAATGTTGACGATATTTGAATAGGAAAACCGCAGCAGCGGGGAATGTCCCGGGCGAGCCGTTTCCCGCCGGACCGCGACAGCGGCCGGGAGCAATCCGACGAAGCCAGATGAAAGGAAATTTCTCAAAAACCGACCTGTTGAAGATTTTCAAGGAGTACGGGCTGATCTCGATCGGCGGACTGATGTACTCGTTCGCGTGGACCAGCATCCTGATCCCCGCCGGCGTCATGGGCGGCGGGCTGAACGGAATCGGCCTGTTGATCTACTACGCGACCGGGGGAACCGACGGCGGGATTCCGCTGGGCGTGACCTTTCTGGTGCTGAACGCCGTGCTGGTCGGGGTCGCATCGCTGCTGATCAGCCTGAAGTTCGGAGCCAAGACGATCTACGCGATCGGCTTCATCTCCGTCGCGATGGCCGTCATGCAGCAGGCCGTTCCCGGCAACGTGCTCGGACTGGCCGACGACAAGCTGCTGTCGGCCATTCTGGGCGGCGCGCTGGCGGGAGCCGGCATCAGCATCTGCTTCACTCAGGGCGGCAGCACCGGCGGAACCGACATCATCGCGCTGATCATCAACAAGTACAAGACCGTAAGCTACGGCAAGGTACTGATGCTGTGCGACTTGATTATCATCGGCTGCTCGCTGTTCATTTTCAAGAACATTACCTCGGTTATCTACGGCTACGTAATGGTCGCCGTGTTCGGCTACACGATCGACGCGGTGATGGCCGGCAACCGGCAGTCGGCGCAGATACTGATCGTCTCGCCGAAGTACGATCAGATCGCCGAACGCATCTTCAGCGAGATGCACCGCGGCGTCACGCTGCTCGACGGCGAGGGCTGGTACACGAAAACGCCGACGAAGGTAGTCATGGTCGTCTGCCGGAAAAACGAGACCGGCATCCTGTTCCGCGTGATCAAGGAGGTCGATCCGCATGCCTTCATGACTTTCGGCAGCGTCATGGGCGTATACGGCCTCGGATTCGAGGCGCTGAAAAAATAGCCTCCGGAATCCGTCCGCCGACACAGGGTGCGAGGACTGCCGAACGATTTCCGGAAGAGCCGACAGCGAGGAAAGCAGACCGACCTGTCCTTTCCCGGCGCGGCAAAGCGCGGCATCGGGCTTGCAAAGACCCGAGCGGAACAAAGGCCGACATGCATTCCCTGCCGGCGGGGGAAAGAAGAGAGCCGGCTCAGATCGGAACGCCTTGGTCCCGAATCGGTTCCTCCGCCGGAACGAGCCGCGTCGCGGGTAAGTTTCACCTCACGGAAACTACGTCTGCCCCCCCGAAAAGGAAAATTCCGCAACGGGCGGACGGTGCAAAAAAGCGGCGGGCTGCGGCAGACCCGGCTGCCGGAGGCAAGCTGTTGTCCGCCGCAGCGCAAGCGATGCCTTCGACCGGACAGAGAAATGTTACGAATCAAAAAGATAGGTCCGTTGCCGCGCGTCGCGCTGGCGATCGCGTTGGGAATCTTGTGCGCCTTTTGGATGCCGTCCTCCCTGTCAAGGGTATTCGCCACATTCAACGAACTGTTCGGCAACTTTCTGGGTTTCGCCATTCCGCTGATCGTTTTCGGTCTGGTCGCCTCGGGGATAGCCGAACTGGGGACCGGCGCAGGCCGGCTGCTGGGAATCACGACGCTGCTGGCCTACGGATCGACGCTGCTGGCCGGATTTTTCGCCTACTTCGTATGCCTGTGGTGCTACCCGCCGATTCTCGGTTCCGAGGCTTCTCTCGGCTCGCTCGAGACGGCCGGAGTATCCCGGCTGGTCTCGTACTTTACGGTCGAGATGCCTCCGATCGCAGACGTGACGAGCGCGCTGCTGCTCTCTTTCGTGCTCGGTCTGGGTACTGCGCGCGGCGGCGGGAATACGCTGAAAAAAGGGTTGTCGGAGTTTCGCGACGTGATCGGGCGGATCATCGAGCGGGCGATCGTTCCGTTGCTGCCGCTCTATATCTTCGGCATTTTCCTGAAAATGGGGGCCGAGGGCCAGGTGGCCGGCATTCTGTCGCTTTTTCTGAAAATCATCGCGCTCATTTTTGCGATGCATCTGCTGTTGCTGCTTTTCCAATACGGTCTGGCGGGCATCGTCTCGCGCCGCAACCCGCTGAAACTGCTTCGCACGATGCTGCCCGCCTACATGACGGCGCTGGGGACGCAATCGTCGGCGGCGACCATTCCCGTCACGCTGGAGCGAACGATCCGCAACGGCGTGAATCCCGAGCTGGCCGGATTCGTCATCCCGCTCAACGCGACGATTCATCTCTCGGGCAGCATTCTGAAAATCGTCGCATGCGCGCTGGCGATCATAGTGGATGACAGGCATGCCGATCCATACGGGTCAGTACGCCGGGTTCATCGCCATGCTGGGCGTTACGATGATCGCCGCCCCGGGCGTTCCGGGCGGCGCCATCATGGCCGCGCTCGGCCCGCTGCAGTCGATGCTCGGCTTCGATGAAACGCTTCAGGGACTGATGATCGCCCTCTACATCGCCATGGACAGTTTCGGGACGGCCGGCAACGTCACCGGGGACGGCGCGATCGCGCTGATCGTCGACCGCATCTATCGCAGGCGCAAAACGCCCGATGCCGAACCGGCCGGCCGAACGGATAGCGGCGTATAACCGGGCAAACGGCCCTTTCAGCGATAACCCGTTCTCAAGGCTTGTCCGCGCAGCTCCCTCTCATCCGATCGGACCTCGTTCCCTGCCGTCGGGCGATCTCGACTTCGCTTTTCCAACGCCGCAGCGACAGTATCCGGGTCCGGACGCACGTCGCCGCCGTGCCCGAAAAATTCCGCCGACAGACGGCTTCCCGACCCCGGACGAGGAAAATCCGCCGAAAATCCGTATCTTGTCCTCAACCAACCCGAACCGATTTTTATGAAACCGACCATTCTGCTGCTCGCCGGCGTATTGATGCTGGCGCTTTGCGCCGAAGGCAAATCCTCCCGGCGCGTTCCCGCGAACGAACCCGCGACGCTCCGCGTCCATGACGCGCTCTCCCCCGCTCCTTACGGAACCGTCCGTATCGGCGGTTATCTGGGCGAAAAGCTCGACCTGTGCATCGATAACCGGCTGATGGCTCAGGATATCGAGCGTCTCGTGCAACCTTTCCGCGACAAGCCCGACGGCAACTGGGGTTTCCGTTCCGAATTCTGGGGCAAGTGGTTCACCGCCGCGATGATGGGCTACGGCTACGCGCCGAGCACCGAGCACCGAGCGACGGTCGACCGGGCCGTCCGCGAACTGATAGCCACGCAAAGCGCCGACGGTTACATCGGCACTTATCCCGACAGCTGCCATCTGGGCGACTGGGACATCTGGGGCCGCAAGTACGTGCTGCTCGGCCTGCTGGCCTACTACGACCAGACGAAAGAGACCGCCGCGCTCGAAGCGGCCCGGCGCGTGGCCGACCACCTGATCGCCGAGGCGGGCCCCGGGAGCGGGACGAACATCGCCGCGACAGGCTGGATCGGCTGGAAAGGACTGGCCTCCTGCTCCGTACTCGAACCCATTACGCTTCTTTATCAACGGACCGGAGAGAAACGTTACCTCGATTTCGCACGGCATATCGTCCGCTCGTGGGACGAGCCGAACCGACTGGCACCGGCGGGCCTCCGCCTGATTCAGGAGGCTATCGGCGAAACGGCACCGTGGAAGATGAGCGGGGCACCGAAAGCCTACGAAATGATGTCCTGTTTCGAGGGACTGTGCGAACTGTACCGCGTCACCGCAGAGCCGCTCTATCTGGAAGCCGTGCAGCGGCTGGTCGACGCGCTCGTCCGCGACGAGATCATGATCGCCGGGTCGGGCTCGGTAGCCGAAATCTGGTGTCACGGCGCCGTGCGTCAGAGCGAGCCGCTCTATCAGGGCATGGAGACCTGCGTCACGGCAACGTGGATGAAACTGATGTATCAGATGCTGCGCCTCACCGGCGACAGCCGTTGCGCCGACCGGCTCGAGACGAGCCTGTACAACGCGTTGCTCGGGGCCATGTCGCCCCGCGGCGAGTGGTGGGCCTATTACAGCGGCCTGATGGGCGAGCGGGTGCACAGCCACCAGCAGTTCCCCGACGTGGTGATGAGCTGCTGCGTGGCCAACGGTCCTCGCGGACTGATGATCACGCCCTCATGGGCCGCCATGACCGGCCCGGACGGCGTAGCGCTGAACCTATACGCCCCGCTGCAGGCCGAGGTCGCCACGCCGGACGGGCAATCGCTGAAAATCGATATGCAGACGGTCTACCCGGCCGACGGCCGCGTACGGATAGCCGTCGGCCTGCCTAAAAGCGAGGCTTTCGCGCTCCGCCTGCGCATCCCGCAGTGGAGCGAACGGACCTCGCTGCGAATCAACGGCGCCCCCTACGACGGCTATCTGATTCCGGGAACCTATGCTTCGATCGAGCGGACATGGAACGAGGGCGACCGGATCGAGCTCGACCTGGACATGCGCGCCCGGGTCGTCGACGCTCCGTCGGGATCGGGCGACCGGGCGATCGTCCGCGGACCGGTCGTGCTGGCGTTCGACACGCGCCTGATACCGCGGCGCGACGGCGTGAGCGAGCCGCCCATGTATCGCTACGAGTTCGACTGCGATGCCGACGGATACATCGACGCGATGCCGACGGAAAGTCCCGTCTTCGGAGTCGCCATGACGTTCGACGTTCCCTGCCTCGACGAAGCGGGCGGACGGCATCTGCTGCCGATGTGCGACTACGCCTCGGCGGGCAACTCATGGCAGGAAGGCAACCTGTTCCGCACATGGATCCCCCAGCCGTTCGACTTCCGCCACCTGTACATCAACAACCTCGACTGGCACACGAACGTGACCGTCGGCGTCGAACGACCCGAAATCCCGGAGCTGTACCGTAAATGACGAGAACCGCACGGCATCGGATCACCACCGCACCTCGACACGAATACGGGTGTAGCGGTCGCCGATGCGTACATAGATACCGTAGTCTCCGGAAGCGACGGACATCGTCGCGGGCCTGATCTTCAGCACGCGGCCCGAAGCCTCCAGATCGAACGCCTCCCGCCCCGGCTCGCAGACGGCCTCGAAGTCGGAAGATGCGAGCTCGATCTCGAGCGACTCGGTCGACCAGTCGATTATGCCGACCGGATCATCGTATCCGGGCAATCCGTCCGCGGAGACCCGGTCGGAGAGATACTTCACGACGGCTCCCTTGTCCTCGGCGAGCCACGAGTCGACGTAGACCTTGCAATACTCGGACCCGACGACTGCAGCCGTCGTCCCCGAAGGGAAGACAAGCAGCGCATCGTCGGCGAAGATCATGTAGCCGTGACCGGGCATTACGGCCGCCTCATCGGTCAGCCCGCTCGTCGCGGGACCGCCGAGCGAGCCGATCCCGCGTACCGGACCGACGTCGGCGATCCGGAACGACCCGTTGCCGTAAAAATTGTCGGCCTCGTTGATATAAAAGCCCGTGCTTCCCAAATAGGTCTTTCCGTTTTCCGCATCGAGCATGTTGAGCGTTACCGTTCCGGCAGGATCGGAAGGCGCGTCGTCGTCCGAGCAAGCGACAAGCGACAGCGACAGCACGGCCGGCGCGATCCACCGCAGCATTTTCGTTTTCATATACAAAATCCGTTTTTCGTCCGGTTCGTTCCGAACGGGCCAAAGATAACGATTATTCGCGCATCGCCGCGTTACCGGTCCGATTCGACGGACTTTTCGTATCCCCGTCCGGGCAGAGCCGACGGCGACCAGAGAGGACCGGCATTCCGCCAGTCCGGGCAAACGCGCTGGCCCGATCCGCCCGCTGCGGACTCCCGTCCGAACGGCCGCACGGAAAACCGTCCCGAACCGCCGACCGGAACCGTGCGGTATCCGAATGCCACGGGAGCGCATACGCCCGACGGGACACTTCCGGCACCCGGCACCGTGCCGGAACGACCGCGAAGAACGCGGGACACAATCGGTTGAAACACGAATATGGAGTGCAAGCGAGCCATGTTTGCCGAAAAATTCCTAACTTTGTCGGGAATCGACACATCACTCCGAACACATGAAAAAATTCAAACGCTATCTTGTCACCTCGGCCCTGCCGTACGCCAACGGACCGGTCCATATCGGCCACCTCGCGGGCGTCTACATCCCGTCGGACATCTACGTGCGCTACCTGCGCCTCCGGGGCGAGGACGTCGTCTCGGTCTGCGGATCGGACGAACACGGCGTTCCGATCACGATCAAGGCCCGTCAGGAAGGGGTCACTCCGCAGGATATCGTCGACAAATACCATAATATCATCAAGAACGCGTTCAAAGGGCTCGGCATATCGTTCGACATCTACTCGCGCACCACGTCGCCCGTGCATCACAAGACAGCCTCGGACTTTTTCCGCACGCTGTACGACAAGGGCGAGTTCACCGAGAAGACGACGATGCAGTATTACGACGAGGAGGCCGGACAGTTTCTGGCCGACCGCTACATCG
>ERZ857750.3662-NODE-3662-length-12496-cov-3.018166_pt1 | contig 12496 bp, 28 predicted proteins | sample MGYA00519915_ERZ857750 | MGnify/ENA primary metagenome ERZ857750 (study PRJEB31778, sample SAMEA3449358) | human gut metagenome | biome: human gut; feature: human-associated habitat; material: faeces | place: United Kingdom | collected 2010/2012 ... | reverse complement strand
AAATTAATAATATTTTTAAATGGCCACTTACTTTTATTAAGTTGAAGTTATTACTTTATTTTCCAATCATTTGCGAATATATCTCCTATACTTGGAACCCACATTGCATGTGATCCATCAGCATTCTTGATTTGTAGATATGGATTAACTTTAAATAAATCACCTTCATTTAAATCCCACGCTTCGGCTGTCTGCTTATTACAAGGTATTCCAGCTGGGTATCCCTTTTGTCTAACTACAAACATCCCTCTACCATTCCATCCTTCTCTATATGCTTTTTTACCTTGTTTTATCAGAGGTAGAACTTCTTCAAATGATAAAGTATTATTTTTGTTATTTATAACATCTTCATATGTAGCCTCAAATATATCAGGCTTACATGGATATATTTCTCCTTTAATACCTTTGATTATATAATCTCCTACATTAGCTATATGAGTACCTTCTAATGTTTCTATAAGCATTATTGGATTAGAATCATTTTCACAATCTACTCCAAACCATACTATATTATTTTTTATAGCATCTATAATCCATTGTGGATCTTCAATTTGATCTTGCCCTCCAGTCCATTTAAAGGCTTCTATTACCACAGGTTTTTTCTATATTTCATTTACTTCACCCCTTTAACAAATAATCAGCTTAAAGTATTATTTTTTTATTTCAGCAAGTATACTATCTAATTTAGAAATAGACTTATTATTACTATCGTCTTTTACTCCTAACTTAGACTTTAGAACTTCTATTCTAAGTTTCTGCTCTTCTGTAACTAAATCCCAGTTAGCGTGGATCATCTTATCATATGTTTCTATCATTTTAGTTACAGCTGTCATTGCTCTAGATAAAGCAGTCATGTTGCTATTTTCTTTGTCCCATGCAAATTGAATTTCATATTCTGTAGAGTTTGTATTTCCCTTAGATACTTTTTTAAGTTCTTTAGTAATATCTTTTTTATTCTTTACATGGGCTATTTTTTGCATTGTTATTATTCTCGCACTCTGAACTTGTATATGCATCCATAATAATTCTAAATGCGTATATGAATATACATTATTTTGAATAGTTTTTTTAGTAAGAGCCGGCAAACCTTCTATAAACCTATCATTAGAAAGATATTCACCTGTCCTTAATCCGTTTAAATTTCCTATCGGAGCTCCTCCATTATTACCTACTGCATTTTTATTATTCTTCTGACCACCCTTTTTTCTCTTTATTCCTAAAGCATTATCCCAGCCATCATTTTTCTTCCAAGAACGTATATTACTTTCTTTTTCTTCTAATATCTTTGCAATATTAACAATCTTTATTTTCCCTTCATTTTCTTTATATATTTCAAAAGCCTTATCTCTATTTGGATTTCTAGGTCTAGCTATAATACTCACCTACTTTCTAATAAAAAAAGCTAACTATTATAAGTTAGCTTGCCTCTTTTTATTCTCTCTAAGTAAAGTTGATTTTGATATACCTGTCATTTGTTCTACTTGTTTATATGAATTATTCTTTAGTAAATCTAAAGCATGATCTATTTGTTTTCGACTAAACTTTTTAGGTCTTCCTTCTCGAAAGTCTGGTCTTTGCTTTGCTATTTCTTTCCCAGCCTGAGTACGTTCTATAATTGTATTACGTTCCATTTCAGCAACTGCTAATAAGGTTGTTAAGAAGAATTTACCCATTGATGTATTTTCTAATAATCCTACATTTAAAACATGTACCGATATATTTCTATTAAATAGTTCTTCCACTATAGATATCCCTTCAACAGTATTCCTTGCTAATCTATCTAGTTTCGTAACAACTAATGTATCTCCTTCTTCTAACTTACTTATTAAATCTTGAAACTTCGGTCTATCAGCTTTAGTACCTGTATATTGCTCTTCAATTATTTTAGCATCTTCATATTTACTTTTAATTTCTTTTATTTGTGCTTCTAATCCATTACCTTCAAGTTGAGTTTTAGAACTTACTCTTGCATATCCATAAATCATATAAGTACCACCTTTTTTGTATATTTTTAGGCGTCATTTATGAATATAAGTTTTGACACCTCTCTATACATTGATAATACTATATTAGCTTTTCGGTGTCAATACCGTAAAGTTTTGGATATGTTTTATAATTTTAACGAACGTTTTAACGAACGTAAATATTAGTTTTTATTGAAAAATCAATATATACACGACTTATTCGAGTTGCATAGACCTACTCGTTTTCATTCTAGTTTTTTATTATGCTCACATACTTTGTTATAAAATAGGCTTTACCTATTGAAATAACTAACTTTTATAAAAAGTACGGTACTTTTACATATGTTCCATAACGATAATAATTACCCCTATTTTTAATAGGCCTTTTTTTAAGCATATATATAGAAGGAATTTTTTCATTTAATCTTACTTTGCGCACATGCTATTTATTTGGAGCATATAACCTCTAAAAAAAAGAAATCATGTTAGACATTATGTTAGCTGCTTTTTTTCTATCAGATTTGTTCGCTCCAATATATAGTAATGTAGTCTCTGGATTTTTATGACCAATCTGCTTTGCTACAAAAGCTATGTTACCTGTTCTTTCATACATCCATGTTGCATAACTCTTTCTTCCACTGTGTCCAGATATATTTTCTAATCCTATATTTTCTCCAGCTTTTCTTAGAATTCTACTAAATGATTTAGCTGTTATATAACCAAATTTGCCATTAGAAGGAAATGCATATTCACTATTTTTCTTTCCTTGCACATAGCTTTTTAACATTTTTTCTAAATTAGATCTAGGTTCTATTTCAACTTGTCTTTTAGCTGGTTTAGGGCTATTAGATTTTGGATTATTTTTCATGCGAGTCATCCATGATTTCATCTGTTTTTGCTCTTGTATCAAAAAACTACCATAGTATAGAGCTTCTCTTATATCACCTATAGTTAAAGGGGTTAAATCTTGCATTCTATATCCAGTCCCTATTTGAAGATTTATCAATACTTTATTACGTTCTGGATAATCTCTGCTTACTTCTTCTAAACTATATATAAATCGTTTATATTGATCCTTAGGTATAGGATTAGCTCCATCTCTTAGATCATCTCTATCTATACTTTCATCATAATAATATTCTTCTTTCATATCATCACCTTTCTAAGTAGGCAATAAAAAAAGAGCATCACTTAAATGCTCTTTTTTGTTTTCCCTCATATGTGTGGAATATAAAGGGTACTATGTCTGATGTTCTGATGGAAAAATTATTTTTGAATATTTACTTCATTCTCAAAGTGTGATGTAAGTCTTCGCTTACTTCACACTTTGTTACAATACTATATTAACATGATTTCCAGGAACAATGTTGGAAATGTTTTGGAATTTTTTTGGAAATATATTGGAAATATTTCGGAATTTTTTAAATAACTTCTCGTACTCCATATTTGTATTCAGCTATTTTACGTATAGCAGAGTTACGCCACTTTCCAATTACTCTCCCAGTATAATTAATTTCTCTAGCTATTTTTTCATCAGATATTTTTTCTTCAAGTAAATTTTCAAAATATTTTTTCTTAATAACAAATAGTTCTTTATTATTAAGACATTTTAAGTAAGATTCATATTCCCTTAACTTATAGTTTGTATGATCTATATTACTCTTTAATGTATTTAATCTAGTCTCATCTCTATCAACTATATCATCTATAGTTATTGTTGAATTAGATTGTATTCCTAATCCTAATCCACCTTTTTTATATGCGTTTATCTTCTCTTCTAAAACACCTATTTCTATTTTCCACCCATCCATGTCCCTTAAATTTTTCCTTAGGGTCTTTAGATCATGTTTTACTACATTTATATATTCTTCTTTTATAGACACTTTAACCACCTTATTTCATATCTATTTTATTTAATCTGTAATAGATAACATCAAGTTTTCTATCTTCTTTTTCATAAATCCATTATTTGATTTGTCAAATTCTTCATAACACTCTTCTAATAATTTGAACATATTACTTGCATTTGCTATCACTTTAAATGTTGCTATTTTTTCATGTATATCTATATCATTTATTATTACAGATGCTATCTCTGTATCTTCTTCTAATATGTTTGAATACGTATTTAATGTTATAAATCCAAATGTATTAGTTTCTTCTGATATTTCTTTTATAAACCATTCATTTCTATAGTGGTCACTTTCAAATTTCATTTTACACCTCATAATTATTTTATAATAACTCTATCTTTATACTTACTATATACATCTTCTATTTCTTTTCTAAATTCTTTTTTAAGTTCTTCAATTTCAAATACATTGAATTCATTAAAAGGTTTACTATATTTTATTTCATATTTAGATTTCAATCTAATCATTATCATATCGCCTTCTGCATGAATTTTACTGTTTATAAAAAGAACTTCATGCATATATGATAAATCTTTTATCTGATCTGAATAAACTTCTCCAATTTTAATTATTTCCATATCCTACAACTCCTTTTAATTAATAAATGTTCCTCTATCTAATAAATCTCTAGTATTATCCTTAATATCATCTAAGTAAAGTTCATAGATTTTAACTTTAAGTTTATACTTTTTTATCTTCTTTTCAGTTTTATTTATTATCCATAATCTTTGTTTCAATATTAAATGATACAATACACGTTCTAAAAAAGAATACATTCTATAATCTCCATCTATTTTTAAATTCTTTATCAAATTCTTTATGACTTTTTATTATAGTTCTGAAAACATATATAATAAATCCAAATCCAAATATTCCTGCTATTACGTTCCCTATTAAATAAAATCCTGCAAATCCTTTTGCATAAGGTAATAATTCTTGTATTATATTTTCCATATTTTATCTCCTCTTATTGACTTCTCTTATATCTATACCTTTTAAATGCTCTTCTAGTTGTTTCTTGCTCATCTTATAGCATTTTACTTCATTGTCATATTCATTTTTATATTCATATTTTAACTTTGTAGTTTCTTTTGACCATCTACCTAAGTTAATGCCACTTAATTTACTTTCTTCTATAATACTCATGATTCCCCTCACCTTTTTCTAAAATGGTATATCATCATCGTCTATTGCCGTAAATCCTTGTGGATCTAGTCCTTGCGGTGGTTCAAAACTCGGTTCAAATTCCTTGTTATTTCCTCCAGTTTCTTTTGATTTGTTACTTTCTAATGATTCTATATTCTTTGCTGCTATTTTTGCATATGTTTTAGCTTCATTTGTATTTTGATCAATATATCTATCAAACCTTACTGAACCTTGTATAGCAACTAACCTTCCTTTGTTTAAATAATTCGCAGTATATTCTGCAGGTTTACCCATAATCTCAAAAGGTATAAAGTCAGTTTCTTTAGTTCCATCTTTTTTAGTATAGTCTCTATCAACCGCTATTGAACAACTCGCAACTGCTGTTCCCGTTCCCGGTATATATCTAAGTTCAGGATCTCTTGTTAATCTACCAATTATTACAACATGGTTCATATAATTTATCTCCTTTTTCTTTTTTCAGCTACAATAGTAAGAGCATCTAATGCTCCTACTATCGCAAAACTGATAAATAATAATATAAAAAAATCTTTCATCTAAATTGGCCTTTCTAATTAATTTCCTTGGAAGAATAACTTCCCTGTACTTTCAGAAACGTGTATTTTTCTTGTTAATTTTACATTGTATATTCTCGTAAATTCTTTTAGATACATTTCTTTCGTTATGTAATCACCAATTCTACTTTCTTTGTTTTTCACTAAAAGTTTTTCTAGTCTAGCTCTATCAATTCCATCGAAAAAGTACATTTCAATATAGGCTAATATAAATGCTCTGCTTCTATACTTCTTACCTTCTCCAAATTTCAATATACTAGATATAAATTCTAATACTTCTGACTTTTGTCCAATTGTAAGTTTTAATTCACCACTATGTATTTCTTCTTTGATTTCATTATTCTTTTTTCCTGTTACTTTTGAGATTATAGTTTCAAGTGTAGACGTCTTAACTACACCTTTATTTATTATATGATTCAAGAACTCATATTCTTTATTTTCCATACCAGAGTGACTATCAATAAAATCTGACGTTTTCCACTTCTCACTCACCGTATTTGCTTGTATTACTTCCTTAACTCCATATTCATGTACTAATATAAAGTAAACTGGTATTTCTAACTTTTTACAAACATAAAACCTATGCTGTCCATCTACTATTTCCATTTTCTCATTAACAGTTATTGGTATCTCTAATTGTTTCTTTTTCATACTTTCTTCTAATCTTTTTAAGTTTTTCTTATTTAAAGATCTATTTCCAGCTATCTTTTTAAATCTTTCATATTCATAAGTCATATATACTACATTTACCTTTTCTACATCAAAATCAAATCTAACAGCTTTCATTTTTCTTCCCCGCTCTCTTTTTTTTATTTATTTGATAGATTTCTGAATAACATATCTTACAATAAGCAGTTAATCCATCTTTAGATGTTCTATTTTTTCGAAAATTAATCTTTTTAAGTTTTTTCTGACATCGCCTACAGATCTTGTATCCAACATAATTTACTATTTTATTTTTTTTTATATTTTTTTCTTGACTTTTTTTTGCTTCTTTTTTTTGACATTCTTTGCAAACATATTGTAATCCATCTTTAGATGTTCTTTTTTTATAAAAACAATTTATATCTAATTCTTTTTTACAGTGTGAACATATTTTAGTTTTTATTTTTTCCACTCTATTTCTCCTATTTCTAATAATCTCTTTTCTGCTACTTTCAATATTTTATTTTTGTACTTAGTTTTTACTCTAGCTTTTTTACATCTTTTCTTAATAGCTAATAATAACTCAATCTCTGCATCTCTATATTTGTTATCTAAATCGTTATTTGCTTTTTCTAAAATTTTAATCATTTGCTTATAATATTTTTCATTACTTTCTAATAAATCTATAGCATTACGTTGTATAAATATATTTCCATCTTTACTTTTAAGTTCTATATTTAATCCATTTATTTCAATATCTTTTGAAACTATGATCTTCCTCATTTCTGTACGTTCTTTTTTCAATCTTTCTATTTCTCCAAGAGCTGCCTTATACTTTTTATTTGATACTATTAATCCCATTAACATCTACTCCCATCTAGTTTAAAGTACTCAACTTTATTAGTTTCTTTATTTATGAAACCTATTTTATTTTGCAATTTTCTTTCTACCAGGTAATTGTCTGGATTTAATCCTAAACTTGCTAGAAATTCTTTTTGACTTCTGCTTAATTTTTTTCCATGTTTCATTCGTACTGTAACTCCTTTGAACGATTTATTATTTTTAATTCTTCGTTAGCTTCATTCCATGCTTCTTGAACTGTTATTCTCTTTTTAGCAGCAATATGTTCTGCTATTTCATTTAACATTTCTGCTTCTTCTAAAATATTCATTTTTAAAATCCTTCACTCTTATATTTGTATAGTCTTTCTTTTTGTTCTAAAGCTATATATCTGTCCAATTCTTGACTATATGCTAAAACTTTCTCATGTCTTAATCCGTATTCTTCAATTAATTCATTTAGTTTATTTTTTAGTGCCTTCATGATCTTCTCCCAATATTTTTATTTCAATCTGCATTTAATATATCTCGTATTCTCAATGCATTAACCATAGTATTAAGAACTAATCCTTCTATCACTCTTCCGTTTTTGTAAATAACATACTTATCACACACTCTTTCAACTGTATGTATTTCTGCATTAACTTCTTTATGATCCATGACCATTGCCTTATGCTTTTTTATAATCTTTGCAATCATAGTCCCACTAAGTGGTTTTTCATTAATTAAATCTTTTGTAAATATATAATCTTTGTTGTCTTTATATTTAGTCAGTGCTTTTAAACCAGCTGTTATTTGAGGAGATATCGCCATCCTAAACACTCTATCCCCTCGCTGTATTCTGATTAAAGCAAAAGAATTATCTATATCCTGAACTTGTAAATTACTTATTTCTGCATATCTTAAATTTCTCTTATATAATTCAACGATAATACTATTTCTTATAGTCCTATACTCTTTTTCTCTACTTTTGCTTATTTCAAATTGTTTTAGATCAACTTGTTTGCCATCTAAATTTCCTATAGGTATTTTTTTAAATTCTATATAGGTTTGATTTTCTCGTGTTTTTTCCAACTTTTCACAACCACTTTCTTAATATCAAAATTACTTGTCTATATTTACATAATTTGACATTTTTTTGATATACTTGATTTATGCATCTTTCTAGATGCTTTATATATGAGTCCTAGTATTATACTCCCTACCTCTTTTTACATCAGTTTTGCTTAATACTAGGACTATTTAACTATTCAAAGGATTTCCTATATACCCTAAAAACTCGTCATCTTCATTTCTTATTTCATAACACCAATCAAAGTCTGTCATAATATTTTTAGGCCTTTTTATTTCAGTCACTCTAGTTTTTGAATGTATGTCTATGTTTCCATTCTCGAATTCTATTATCAGATACTTTGTTAAAGTTTTTCTTCCTACAACTCTTTTTATCTTTGATCTAATGAATACATTGTGTAATTGAAAGTAGAAAAAACCCTCTTCTAAATTTGTACTTATCAATTTTTCAATCATAATACTTACCCTCAACTCAATTATTTTTTGGATCATAAGGTACTTCAATTCCAATTATTTGAGCTTCTAGTTTTTTATTTAACTCATCTTCTTTTATTTTTTTATCCGTAGGTTTGTAAATAGCACATTTTTTTCTGCAATTTTCTAAATGCACTTTATCTCCTATGTAATTTAAACAAAATCCATCTTCACCCTTACGAGCATACTCACACTTTGCCATTTAATTTCCTCCTATTTCCTTATTTTGACTTATCAATTTTCCTCATCAAAACATGTATATATGGCATGTTTGTCCATTTATTTTTTGTAATTTCAAATTCAATTAATTTATATCCTGGATTAATCTTTTCCATCTCTTCTTCAATAATGTTTCTATTAGAATCCATATTATAAATTTTTCGCTTTGATACTTTTTTTGAGGTAGTTATAACAGGCTCTTTTAAGCCTTTGCTACATCCCCACCTCTTTTTCCCATTTGGGTCTTTCGATAGGTATTCTGCCAAATCGGTTATGTGTCTGTCGTCAGGATCAATACGTCTTATGTTATTTCTCCTACTGTACTTCCAACAACTTTCAACTTGATCCATTGATAATTCAGAACTAAGAATCATGTGTACATGATACTTCCCTTTTCCTTCTTTAGATATCTCAATAACATACATATACTTTATTTTTTTATAATTTTTCTTTTTAATCTTAGATGTAAGTTTCTTACCTTCTGCTTTCAACTGTTGTTTTAAAAATTCATAATTAAGCTTTTTTATATATGCCATTACATGCTTTTTAGCTTCTTCATATGTTTTAGGTCTATTTTTATCTGTGTAATTAAGAGTTACATAATAATCACCTTTACCAAAGTTGGTATTTGCTTTTCTAATGAAATACTTAACAGCATTTTTGTTATTAAGATTTTTTCTTGATTTAGTTGTTCCCTTAACTCTGAATTCTTCGGGTACATCTTTTTTAAGGAAAAGTGGATACATTTCCATTTCTCTAAGAGGTCCCGAAGTTATAGTTTTTGTTTCATAAATACACTTAGCTCTTACATCTAATATTTGATCTATGTTATTTAAAGTTATTATTTCATCATCAATAGTCACTTGATGTTCATTCATTCTGTCTATTAACTTTTCAAAATCAAGTTCTGTATACATATTCTTTTTCTTACTTCTTCTTTTTTGACCACACTTTACATTTGACATACTTCCCACCTATTTTTGTATTACTTTTTCTCCAAACTTTATCACTTAGTACAAGTCCGCTAAAGGCTCACCGAACCTTTTGAAAAAACTGGACTTTATTTAGTTTTTGTCGAGTGTGATTTATACTAAAAATCACACTCTTTTTATTTACTTACTTTTTCTTGACCATCCTCTTTACTTCAGTTGCACTTTTCCCTAGTTTTCTAGAGGTTTCTGCAATTACCATTTCTTCAACTATGGTAGTTAATATTTTTTTGTTTTTTTCATTTAACATCATAATTTGTTCAGCTAAATTTACACTTCTTTCAAATTTTACAGAATTCACTTAAAAAACTCCTTTCCAACGAACTAACTTCGTTCTAACTCGATTATATTCGTTTTTAAAACGACAGTCAACGTGTTTTTTCAACATTTTATTTGTAACTTCTCGTTTTAAGTACGTATTATACATTTTTTCTCGTTGATTTTTTATGTAAAAATATGTATACTTATACTTGGAGGTGACCTATGACAGTTAATGAACGTATAGAGCGTGTTAGAACTTCTGAAAATCTTTCTAGAAAAGATTTCGGACTAAAAATCAATAAAAGTGCTGATGCCGTTTATAATTTGGAACGTAAAAGAGCATCTATTAATTTAGATACGATAGATTTAATTTGTGAATCTTTTTACGTTAATAAGAATTGGCTCCTAAACGGAGTGGGGGATATGTACTCTATAGATGAGTCAAACATAAATATTGGTAATACAGTTTCTAAAATTTTAGAATCTAAGAAACTTTCTGTTTTAGCTCACCAATTAGTTAATCTTAGTGATGAAAAATTAAAAGTTATTTACGATTTAGTCGCTCTTTTATCTGAAAATGAAAAATAAGTACCTATTTGGTACTTATTTTTTTATTTTTTATAATTACATATATTTGTTCTATAAAATTTTTATCATTTATTTCTTCAATTAATTTATTTATTTCCGTCTTTAATGCATTGACTTCCATTTTCTAACTCCTCCAAAATATAAAAATATCCAAAATTTGCCCCCTAAAAGGCTTTTTATTCCTTTTTTCGATACTTTATTCAAATAAAGATTATTTTTCGCTTAAATTTGCTTTATACACGCTCTTGATATTCTGTCTTTAGCTTTTTCAAAGTAATTTTTATCTAATTCTATTCCAATAAATCTTCTATTAAGATTTCCTGCAGCAACTCCTGTGCTACCACTACCCATACAATTATCTAAAACTATATCATTTTCTCTTGTATATGTTTTAATTAAATACTCCAAAAGATCTATAGGTTTTTGCGTTGGATGTATAGTGTTTCTTTCTTTATCAAAAAATAAAACATTGTTTGGATAATTAGTATATTCGATTTTGTGCTCTTTCAGTAAGGTTGACACTTTATAAATACTATCTTCACCATTTTCTTTTTTGATTACTGGCTTGTCTAACTTCTTTAATCCTTGTGGCACGTACAATGGCTTTTTCTTATAAAACACATTAATATCTTCAACTTTTCTCATTGGTTGATGTTTCGCAAATGCAAAGCCAGTACAGGTGTTTTTTATCCAATACCAGCTATATTTATAATTTCTCAAATTAGAATTTATTAACTTTGTTGTAAATGGTTGTGCTGAAAATAATACAATAACACCATTATCTTTTATAATTCGATTATACTGTTCCCACATCAAATCAAATGGAATTATATTATCCCACTTGCAGTCTGTTGTTCCATAAGGAAGGTCGCAAAGTATCATATCAATCGTTTTATCTTGAATACTTTTCATTCTCTGTATGCATTCATCATTATATAACTCATACCTTTTTAATTTATTCATTTAATTTCACTCTCCATATTTTTAACAAACGTATGTTCGTCAAAAAATTAAAAAAATATTTACAATTTTATTTTTATTTGTTATTATAATTCCATAAATTAACACGAACACTTGTTCGATATAAATTATAACAATTTTTTGTATTTTTTTCAACATAAAATTAGGAGGTGCTCTATGTATTTAGATTTAAACGATAAACAAATACTCGTATTAGAATTTTTGAAAAGCCATGTTAACGATAAAGGATACCCTCCAGCGGTTAGAGACATTTGCTCTGCTGTAAATATAAAATCAACTTCGACTGTACACTCGTACCTAAAAAAATTAGAAAAATTTGGATACATAAAAAGAGATGAAGAAATTCCAAGAGGAATTGAAATTCTAAACAAAGATGAAGAAATTCAAAATTCAACTACAATCAACTTACCTTTAGTTGGAAATGTCTCGGCAGGTATGGGTATGTTTGCAGAAGAAAACATTGAGGAGTTTATCCCTTTACCGAGTAACTTAGTTAAAGGTAATGATAGTTTTGTATTGAAGGTTAAAGGTGATAGTATGATCAATGCAGGAATTTTGGATGGTGACTATGTAATAGTCGATAAAAAAAATATTGCAAATAATAATCAAATCGTAGTTGCTCTTATGAATAATGAGTCTGCTACTATAAAAAGATTTTTTAGAGAAGACAATAAAATTAAATTGCAACCTGAAAACGATTTTATGAATCCTATGTATTTTGATGTAGATGAAGTTAATCTTTTAGGAGTAGTTACTGGTGTCTTTAGAGCTTTTAAATAAATATAAAAATAAAAGAATAAATATACAGTCAAAATTTTTTTGACTGTAAGATTT
>ERZ857750.3652-NODE-3652-length-12515-cov-4.740289_pt1 | contig 12515 bp, 14 predicted proteins | sample MGYA00519915_ERZ857750 | MGnify/ENA primary metagenome ERZ857750 (study PRJEB31778, sample SAMEA3449358) | human gut metagenome | biome: human gut; feature: human-associated habitat; material: faeces | place: United Kingdom | collected 2010/2012 ... | reverse complement strand
GTAATAAAAGCCTCCGGCAGGATGCGCACTGCGGCGTATAATGAAGATGTCGCAAGCGACCGCCACAGGCGCTAGAATGTGCTTCGCACATTCTTTGTTCTTTCTGTGGAGTTTTAAACTGTTGGTTGAATGACAAACAGCTATCATATAATTATAATTAAATCAGAAGTTGAGGAACAGATATTATTTATATGGTGTTCGAGAATTGCGGGAATTGCATAGCAATGGAGCAATCCGGTTACATCATTTATATTGTAAGCAGAGAACAGTATGGGAGGCAAAAATCATGAAGAAAATTACATCAGCTTATGCAAACAAGATGTTGAGAAGCCTTGAGGAAGATAAAGCATTCTGGGTAAACAAGGAAGCATCATCCAGTACTTACGTCGCTGCTGTCAATGAGGAGCCGGTCATTCCGGAATATGATTATATGACCATTGCAAATACAATTGACGAGATCGACAGGAAGATTGTTACTATCAAACATACATTGAACCTGACAAATGCCACCGCAAAAGTGCAGGTTGGCAATCAGGAGATGAGCATTGACAGCATTCTGATCCGAATGGCGCAGCTTAACAAAAGAAAAGCTGTTCTTGACGATATGCGCAAGCGGCTTCCGAAAATGCGTGTGTATAGTAATTCCTTCAGTTCATCCGGATCGGTACCGGAATATAAATATATCAACTATGATCTGGAAGTAATCCGTCAGGAATACGACCGTATTTCCAATACAATTATGGAAATGCAGATTGCACTGGATCGTTACAATCAGACAGTATTGTTTGATGTGGATATCTAAGTGGAAATTTCCGTGCAGGGCATATCTTCAACAAAGCTTATAGACGGTTGGTTATGGTTCAATGTCATCGTTTATTGGTTATTTGTTATCAGGTTATGTGTTCTTGTTCATAGAAACATTTTTGGAAAAGTATACAATTTAAATTTTTAAATCACCCTGTAAAAAACCTGTGTCAGTTCACGGTGCAGAGGTACGGTTTCAAGCACACAACAGCTGCGGAAGCAATTCCGCAGCTGTTTTTATAGTAAAAAAAATTGCAACCAAGAGAGTTTTAAATTAAAATGTATCCGCAGAAAAAGAGAGGTCATTCAATATTAAAAAGTTACCAAAAACAAGAAACTATTTTTGTGAATTTAGTTGCTTGTTTTTTTGTGCGCAAAGATGCTACAATCAAGGAAACTATTACAGGAGAAATAGTTTCCAAAAGGAGATGATCTTATGCCGAATCAAAATTTAAAAGGCGATATTCTCGAAGCAACCATCCAGGCATTTCAAAAAAAGGGATTAAAATTTACAATGGATGATCTTGCATCTCTTCTGGGAATCAGCAAAAAAACAATCTATACTGTTTTTCCTGACAAAAATTCATTGGTTCTGGAGATGGTTGATTATTGTTTTTCCTCGATCAAAGAAAGTGAACAAAAAGTTCTTCAAGATCTGAGTCTGGATACGGTTGGTAAAATCAGAGCAATTCTTGGTGTGTTACCGGAAGGGTATCGGGAGCTTGATCTCAGACAGCTTTATCAGCTAAAGGAGAGGTATCCCGAAGTTTATGAAAAAGTAAAATCCCGTCTGGAAACCGGGTGGGAGAGTACGATTTCATTACTGGAACAGGGCATCACAGAAGGAAAAATTCGAAATATCCAGATTCCAATTTTAAAAACCATGATGGAAGCCACATTAGAACAGTTTTTTCAGAGAGACGTGCTGGTCCAGAATGGAATTTCTTATCATGAGGCATTAGATGAAGTCGTATCCATTCTGATCGATGGCATTACAATCTGACAAGGGGGAATTTGTTATGGGAGAAGTACAGAAACTAAAAGGAAAAGAAAAGTTTGCCTACGGAATCGGGGCTGTAGGGAAAGATATGGTCTATATGCTGTCAGCGTCCTATGTCCTTTATTATTATCAGGACATCATGGGTGTCAGTGCTGTGGCAATGGGGGTGATCCTGTTTATCGCCCGAATTTTTGATGCATTTAATGATCCGATCATGGGAATCATCGTAGCAAAGACGAAAACCAGATGGGGCAAGTTCCGACCGTGGCTCTTTATCGGTACACTGACAAATGCCATTGTTTTGTATCTGATGTTTGCTGCACCGCCCTCTCTTTCAGGCAGAGGACTGGTTGCTTATGCGGCTGTAACCTACATACTCTGGGGCGTAACTTATACGATGATGGACATTCCATACTGGTCCATGATTCCTGCTTTTACCGAAAGCGGAAAAGAGCGCGAAAATCTTTCTGCAATGGCACGTTCCTGTGCCGGCGTTGGTTCTGCCATTGTCACGATCATTACTGTGCTTTCTGTATCCACGCTTGGCAAGCTGGCAGGCGGGGAAGGTGCATCGGAAATTGAACGGCTTGGATATCGCTATTTTGCACTGATTAATGCGGTTTTGTTTTTCATTTTTATCACGATTACCTGCCTTTCTATTAAAGAAAAATCTTCGGTAAATATGGAAACAGCAACGGTAAAAGAAATGTTCCGGGCACTGTTTCGCAATGACCAGGCACTGACCATGGTTGTGGCAATTGTTATGATCAATACCGCATTATATATTACATCGAATCTGGTCATTTACTTTTTCAAATATGATTTCAGTCCGGAAGCATGGCAGAGCAATTATACGCTTTTTAATACCTTTGGCGGTGCATTCCAGATCCTTGCGATGATGATTTTGTTTCCGCTGCTCCGGAAATTTATGAATACGATAAATCTTTTTTATGTCAGCTTTTCCATGGCATTTGCAGGATATCTGATCCTTCTTGTGATTGCATTCTCCGGAAGTACCGGTGTTTATCTGCTTCTGGTTCCGGCATTCCTTATTATGTCGGCAATTGGTATGCTGAATGTTATTGTGACGATTTTCCTTGCAAATACGGTAGATTACGGGGAATTGAAAAATAACCGGCGTGACGAATCGGTAATCTTTTCGATGCAGACCTTTGTGGTAAAGCTGGCATCTGGCGTGGCTGCACTTGCGGCTTCGATCGTTATTCAGATCTTCCAGATCAAGAAGGATGAAACGGCAGAAGTACTGACGGTAATCGCACCGGCTTCCAGGCTGGGACTTCGGATGTGTATGACGATCATTCCGATTCTTGTATTGCTGATCGGATTACTTGTGTTCCGAAAACATTACATATTAACAGATGAAAAGACAGAAGAAATATCCAGAACACTGGAAGAACGGAAGAGAGCATAATATTTATACCTATAATTTTATAACGAAATTTTAGTGGGACAGTTTGCGGACTGTCTCATTTTTTTACATTTGTATATAATAATATACGTCCATTTAACATTTCTTTAGCAGAAATATGATAGCACTTTCAGAAGCAGAAATGTTACGATATTTCACGGACATAAGAGCAAGAACGAAGCCACATTCGTGGCTATGAAGGAGGAAAAAGATGGCAGAAATTGCGTTAAGAAATGTCTGCAAGCAATTTGATTCCACACATTATGGTGTAAAAGATTTTACCTTAGACATTCATGATAAAGAATTTGTGATTTTCGTAGGACCTTCCGGCTGTGGAAAATCTACAACACTTAGATTGATTGCAGGACTGGAAGATATTACAGATGGAGAACTCTGGATCGACGAAGAGCTCTGCAACTATCTGGAACCAAAGGAAAGAGAGATGTCAATGGTTTTTCAGAATTATGCTTTATATCCAAACATGACTGTTTATGGAAATATTGCTTACTCACTGAAAATCCGTAAGGTTCCGAAAAAAGAAATTGCTCAAAGAGTCAGAGAAGTAGCAAGAATCCTTGAGATTGAATCTCTGCTTGACAGAAAACCGGCGGCATTATCCGGCGGGCAAAAGCAGCGTGTTGCGATTGGCGCGGCAATCATAAGACAGCCAAAAGCATTTCTTATGGATGAACCACTTTCCAATCTTGATGCAAAGCTTCGGGCGCAGATGCGTGTTGAATTGCAAAAGTTACATAAACAGTTAGATACCACCATCATTTATGTTACACACGATCAGACAGAAGCAATGACGCTTGGGACAAAAATCGTTGTCATGAAAGACGGTCTGATCCAGCAGGTAGATACCCCGCAGAACATTTACGATCATCCGGTAAATAAATTTGTCGCAGGATTTGTAGGTGCACCGACCATGAATTTTATCGAATGCGAAGTGGAAAAAGAATTTGATAAGACAGTCCTGTTATTTGCAACAACAGGACCAGTAAAAAAAGTATATCCAACTGGGCGTAATGAAGAAATTCTCCGGAAAGAATACCTGGGAAAACGTGTGACCCTGGGAATCAGACCGGAAGATATCTATGAATACGAAGAAGCAAAAGCCAGCGGATTTGCAAAAAACAGTGCCGGAATACGGGAAACCGTCGTTACCAGAGAAATGCTTGGAGCAGAAGTATTCCTGTATTTTGATGAACAGCACAGAACGCATGCTGTAAGGCTGGAGCCATCCAACCAGACAAAAGTAGGTGAAACGGTAGATCTGTATTTTGATCCAAATCGGATTCACATATTTGATACAGAGACAGAGGAAAATATTCTGAATCTATATAGGAAAGGATATTAAGAATGAAAAAAGAAAAGAATCTAAAAATTACACCGTACCTTTATCTGGTGCCGAGTATTCTGATCTTTGCAGTATTTTTGTTCTACCCATTTGTAAAGACAGTTTACTTAAGCCTTTTTATGACAAACAAAATGGGACAGGCAAAAATCTTTGTAGGTCTTCAGAATTATATAGATCTGCTTAGTTCAGAATCCTTTAGAAACAGTTTAAAAGTTACATTGGCCTTTGTTGTCATCGTTGTACTCGGCGGAATGCTCCTGGGATTGATTGCTGCAGTTCTTTGTAACAAAGCTTTTCCTGGAATCCGCGTATTCAGTACCGCTTACGCGCTTCCGATGGCGATCGCATCAAGCTCGGCAGCCATGATTTTCCAGATCATGCTCCATCCGGCAGTCGGAATTGTAAATAAGCTTCTCGGACTTGATATCAACTGGCTAAACGATCCAAACACCGCACTTTACTGTGTCGCGATCCTTACCGCATGGTTAAATAGCGGAATCAATTTTCTGTATTTTTCGGCAGGACTCGGAAATATTGACGAAACCATTTATGAAAGAGCATCGGTCGACGGTGCAAGCGGGGTTCAGCAATTTTTCAGCCTGACACTTCCGGGACTGTCACCGATCATGTTTTACACCGTTGTTGTAAACATCATTCAGGCATTCCAGTCATTCGGACAGATCAAGATCCTGACAGAAGGCGGACCGAATGAATCCACAAACGTAATCGTATACTCGATTTACAGAGATGCATTCTTTAACTATCGTTTTGGAAGTGCACAGTCTGTTATCTTATTTGTCATTATCATGCTTGTAACATTGGTGATGTTCCGCATTGAGAAGAAGGGAGTAAATTACTAATGAGTCAGTTAAATAGTATGGCAATTCCGATGGAAGGAAAATATTCAAAAAGTGAACTTCTGGAATTAAAAAATAAAATGAACGCCAAGGCACTGGCGAAAAGAAGAAGTAAGACAGCACTGCGCCTTGCGGCAAATATCATTTTCGCAATCCTTGTACTGCTTCCGCTTTTATACGCGGTCAGCATTGCGCTGATGCCATCCAATGAATTATTTACAACGGATCTGAATCTTTTTCCGAAGCATCCGACACTGCAGAACTTCAAGGAGGCATTTACAACTGTTCCGCTTCTCCGGTTCATTTTAAATTCATTTATCATGGCAGGATGTATTACCATCGGACAGATCATTTCCTGTTCCCTTGCCGCATTTGCATTTTCCTTCCTGGAATTTAAGGGAAAAGGAATCCTTTTTGCAATTGTTATGGCAACCATGATGGTTCCTGGCGAAGCAACGATCATTTCCAATTATCTGACCGTCGGAAGCTGGGGGATTCTTGATACGTATGCGGTACTGATCATTCCGTATCTGACATCGGCGATGGGAATCTTTTTGTTCCGTCAGTTCTATATGACATTCCCGATGTCCCTGTATGAATCAGCAAAACTGGACGGATGCAGTAATTTGAAATTCATTATTAAGATTCTGATCCCGCTGACCAAGTCAGCAATCGGAGCTATGGCAGTTTATACTTTTATCAATGCATGGAATATGTATATGTGACCACTTCTTGTAACCGGTTCCAACAACATGCGAACCGTACAGATTGGTATCAGTATGCTTGACAGTGTGGATTCGCAGTCCATTACCCTGATGATCGCAGGTGTTGTCATGATCATCATTCCGTCGATTTCGATTTTCATTATCGGACAGAAGCAACTGATCCGGGGAATGTTCTCAGGAGCTGTAAAGGGTTAATTCCTATACTGGAAACGGGAAAACATTCATTCCCGATCCTATATATGTGTAGATATTACACACAATTTCATCCAATTAGAAGAGATAACATCAGGAGGAAAATTATGAAGAAGAAAACAGTTTCATTATTACTTGTAGCAGCAATGGCAGTCGGAATGCTTGCAGGATGCGGTGGTGGAAAATCTTCCATCAGCCAGGATGGCTCATCCGATGCAGCAGAAGGCAATGAAAAAGCAGAAATGGCAGATGCAAAGGATGTAGACGGAACAACCATTACTTTCTGGCATTCTATGGGTGGAGTCAATGGACAGGCAATCGATACACTTGTCAAAAAATTTAATGATGAAAATGAATATGGAATTACTGTAGAAGCACAGTATCAGGGAGAATATGATGATTCTCTGAACAAATTAAAGAGCGCACAGATCGGAAATATGGGTGCAGATCTGGTACAGGTTTATGAAATCGGTACCCGTTTTATGATCGAATCCGGTTGGACAGTGCCAATGCAGGAAATGATCGATGCAGATAATTATGATGTATCCGAGATCGAACCGAACCTTGCTGCATATTATACGATTGATAATCAATTATATTCGATGCCTTTTAACTCATCTACCCCAATTATGTATTATAATAAAGATATGTTCGACAAAGCCGGTATTACAGAAATCCCGGACAGCCTGGAAGCAATCGATGAGATTGGCGATCAGTTAATGAGCAAAGGCGGTGCCGGAGAAGTAATGTCTCTTGGTATTTACGGATGGTTCTTCGAGCAGTTTATCGGAAAACAGGGTCTGGACTATGCCAATAACGGAAATGGGCGTGAAAAGGCCGCAACAGCAGTTGACTTTGACAAAAACGGTGCAGCCAAGAATATCCTGACCGCATGGCAGAAACTCAACAAAGACGGTTATGCTCCAATCGTCGGAAAAGGCGGTGATGCAGGACTTGCAGATTTCTCAGCCGGAAAGTCCGCAATCACACTTGGTTCTACAGCTTCATTAAAACAGATCCTGCAGGATGTAAACGGAAAATTTGAAGTGGGAACTGCATATTTTCCGAAGGTATCTTCAAGTGATGAAGGCGGAGTATCCATCGGTGGAGCTTCTCTGTGGGCACTGAACAATAAAGATCCAAAGAAACTCCGTGCAACATGGGAATTCGTAAAATTCCTGATCTCTCCGGAATCACAGGCATACTGGAATGCACAGACAGGATATTTCCCGGTTACCACAAAAGCACACGATGAACAGACATTCAAAGATAATATCGCGCAGTATCCTCAGTTCCAGACAGCAATCGATCAGCTCCATGATTCTTCACCGGAATATTGCGGTGCGCTTTTAAGTGTATTCCCGGAAGCAAGAGCAACTGTTGAGTCTGAAATCGAAAGCATGCTGAATGGAAAAGAAGATGTCGACACAGCAGTACAGAAAATGTCAGATTCGATCAACAAAGTGATCACTGACTACAATACTGTAAATAATTAAAAAGAATCGAGGCAGTAAACATTGAGCAAAACAAAAATATTTGCACACAGAGGTGCAAGCGGATATGCACCGGAAAACACGTTGGAAGCATTTGCACTGGCAATCACACAGGGTGCTGACGGAATCGAGCTTGACGTACAGCTTACAAAGGATGGAATCCCGGTTGTGATCCATGATGAAACCATCGACAGAGTTACAGAAAAAAAGGGATGGGTCAAGGATTATACCTTAAAAAAGTTAAAAGAGCTTACAGTACTGAAAAACAAATTCCCGGAGTATTCCGCAGCAAAGATCCCAACCCTGGAAGAAGTACTGGATGCGGTAAAAGCATCCGGTATCCAGGTCAATATTGAACTGAAAACAGGAATTTACTGGTATCCGGAAATCGAGCAGAAGGTTGCGGATCTTGTAAAAAAAGCCGGAATGGAAGAGCGGGTGATTTATTCTTCCTTTAACCATTACAGCATCCAGCAGATGAAGAAAATTGTGCCGGAAGCAGAAACCGCTTATCTGTACAGTGATGTGATCCTGAATGTTGCAGAGTATGCGAAGAATACAAAAGTAGACGGACTGCATCCGGCAGTATATCATGTAAAAATGGCAGATTTCCTGAAAGAATATCTGGGCAGCAATCTGAATGTCCGTGTCTGGACAGTCAATGAAAAAGCGGATATGAAATGGCTGATCGATGCAGGAGTAACTGCAATTATCACCAATTATCCAGACATGGCAGTGCAGATCAAAAAAGAAGCGGAAGTATAAGATCATGCTGGAAAATAAAAAACTTTTTCTGCTGGATATAGACGGTACGATCTGTAAAGGGAATCAGCTTGTTGAAGGATCCGCAGCTTTCCTAAAAGACATCAAGGCAAATGGCGGGCAGTTTGTATTTATCACAAACAATGCAACCAAGAGCATCGATGATTATATCAGATTTTTTCAGGTTCTTGGAATCCACACCGATTACACCAATTTCCTGACAGCATCCTATGTAACCATTGATTATCTGAAGAAAAATCATGCCGGAGAACTGATCTATGTGCTGGGAACCCGGTCCTTTATCCGGGAACTCAAAAAAAATAAAATCCACGTAACAAGCGATTGCGAGGATGAAGGAATTACCTGTGTTGTGGTTTCTTATGATAATCAGCTGACGTATGAAAAATTATCTGATACATGTAAGCTGCTGAGTACAAAAAATGTGGATTATCTTGCAACAAATCCAGACTATGTATGTCCGATTGAATTTGGATTTGTACCAGACTGTGGCTCCATCTGTGAAATGCTTGCACATGCGGTAAAGCGAATGCCGTATTTTATTGGTAAGCCGCAGCCTGAAATGGTAGAACTTGCATTGCAGCGGAATCATTACCGGAAAGAAGAGACTTTAATCGTTGGAGACCGCCTGTATACGGATATCTTATGTGGATATCATGCCGGTGTTGAGACGGTACTTGTATTATCCGGTGAGGCAACAAAAGAAGAAGCGAAGGCATACGAACATCAACCGGATTACGTGATGTCATCCGTTGATGAGTTGCATGAAGCATGGAGCAAAAGTATTTCTTAAATAAAAGAAAATATGTTTACTAAAACAGGGTATGTATGGCAAATGAAGCTGTACATACCCTGTCTGTATATTCAGGTCAATTCTTGATTGCCTCTGTTTTAACTGTAAAAAACACTTGCATAGGCGAACGTATGTTTGTATAATAGAAATATGAATACAGAAATGACAAATGAACATTATACAATACAGGAAAAATTACATATTCTTGCTGATGCTGCAAAGTATGATGTCGCATGTACATCAAGCGGTTCAAGTCGCCGGGGACAGAAAGGAGAACTCGGTAATGCCGTTTCATGTGGAATTTGTCACAGCTTTGCGGCAGACGGAAGATGTATTTCTTTACTTAAGATCTTAATGACCAATCATTGTGTCTACGATTGCAAATACTGCATTAACCGTGCGAGCAATGATGTAAAAAGAGCTACGTTTACTCCGGAAGAGATCTGTAATCTTACAGTCGAATTTTATAAACGGAATTATATAGAAGGACTTTTCCTAAGTTCCGGTATTTTGAAAAATCCAACCTATACGATGGAAAAGATGTGCGAGACACTGTTACTTCTCCGCACAAAATATCATTTTAATGGCTACATTCATGTGAAGACGATTCCGGGGGCTTCGGATGAATTACTTGCGGCTGCCGGTTATCTGGCAGACCGTGTCAGCGTGAATCTGGAACTGCCAACTTCTGAGGGACTTCGTAAGTTGGCACCGAACAAGACTATGCAGACAATCCTAAGTCCGATGGGTAAGGTGCAGAATACCATTGCCGCACATCGCATGGCAATCGGAAAATCATTATATATGGAAAGAAGCCGTGGAAATCAGTTCCTGCATAACGGAATTTTTTCTGATACTTCCAAACAACAGTTCCAAAGGAAACTGGATAGCAGGGCAGCGCTGCAAAAAACAGCAGATGTATCCCCAATTACTGCACAGTCAAATCCTGCGCTATTGGATTCTTCCTTCACCTGGAATCAGGCATATCAACTTGCACCACATGATATGTCCAGATTAAAACGCAGCTTTGCACCGGCAGGACAAAGCACCCAGATGATCATCGGAGCGACAGGTGAAAGCGATTATACCTTATTACAGACCACGCAGCAGCTTTATCAGGGATTTGATCTGAAACGTGTCTTTTATTCGTCATATATCCCGCTGAATGAAGATCCTGTTCTGCCTGAGATTGGAACTCCACCACCGCTTTTGCGTGAACACAGGCTTTATCAGGCAGACTGGCTGCTCCGGTTTTACGGATTTCAGGCAGATGAACTTTTAACCATAGAGAAACCGAATTTTAACGAACTTCTGGATCCGAAGTGTGATTGGGCATTACGCCATCTGGAATTATTTCCCGTTGAAGTAGAAACGGCAAGCTATGCAGAACTCCTCCGCGTACCCGGAGTCGGACCGAAATCAGCCAGCCGTATTGTAAATGCACGAAGATATGGCAGAATGGATTTCACAAGTCTGAAGAAAATGGGAGTTGTGCTGAAAAGAGCGCACTATTTCATCACCTGTGGTGGAAAACAGATGTATCACACACCACTTGAAGAGACTTATATCACAAGACAACTGGTCAGCGTAGACCGGAAGGAATCCTGGGAAATGGCTCATGCAAATGAAGGCTTCTCACAGATGACACTTGCTGATTTTGGAATTGGATAGTTACATCATTAGAGCAGAAAATATTTATAGCAATATGAGAAAGCAGGAAATTTATGAAGATATATACTTGTAAGGATCGGTTGGAAGACATCATGACCTGTATCTATGATGCATGGGCAGATGCTTTGCTAATCGGTCATGATCAGATAAGACTGAAAAAAGAACCGATTTTCCAGGCGACACTGCTGGATGAATATATCCATGTAGACGGAGACTGTTCAAAGGCAGAAAAAGTCACCCGGTCTATCCGCAGAGATATTTCTTCCAGAGCATATCTCTATGTGTATTACGCATCCCTTTCAGCAGAAGAAGACGCACTGCAGGCAATCTATAATTTTTTACGAGTTGGATTTGCAATAGGAGCAGATGTACTTGAACATTATACGAACCCACATGTGATGCGGATTATGGAATTATATCGTAATGTTGGAAATGAAAGCCATCATTTCCGTGAATTCGCCCGGTTTCAAAGTCTCGACGGGCGTGTGTATGTCAGCCATCTGGAGCCCAAAAGTGATGTGATCATGCTGGTTGGAAGACATTTCGCAGACCGTATGCCATCGGAATATTGGATGATCGTTGACGATAACCGGAAGACCGTCTGTGTCCATCCAAAAGACGGAGAAAATTATCTTCGTTATCTGACGGACGGAGAGTTTGAGGCACTTCGGAAAACAGAAGAGTACGAAGATGAATACACTGGGATGTGGAAGACATTTTTCCATACGATCGGGATCAAAGAGCGGGAGAATTATGTCTGTCAGAGGAATCTTTTTCCGATCTGGAAGAGAAAGCATGCTGTGGAATTTAAAGAATAATCGCAGAAATTAAAAAGCAACAAAGAATAACTCTGGTTAAAAATCATGAGCAGGAAACAGTGATGTCAATGCTGCGTGGACTTCAGAAGTAGAAGAACAGTTCGAGTATATGTATCGGCTGTTCTTTTTTGGCTTTTAGACGTAAAAACGGTAATGTTTTTCTTGTACATAGTCGAGCATTAGAGTATAATAAACTCAGTTTTTTTCATATGTTTAAAAGCTATAATAAGAAAAACGGCAAAACAGATCAAAGTCTGCGACGCAAAGCTATAGGGCCTGTAAAATGGTAGCCAGTTGCCACGTTAAAGATGCATTGTCTGCAATGACAATGCTCTTTTTCGGTTTGGTTGTCCTGGTGAATATAGGCATTCGTGCAGATAGCAGTCAAAGGGATTTGACAAGGTCAAGAGCCGAATTAAACGCAGTAACGTATGCAGATCATATGAAGGCTGATATCGTGAGAGGAATTGATATTACAAATTTGGCAAAACCTCTGGATATTGAAAAGATGAAAAATACTATTAAAGATATTTGTCCCTAATATAGGGAGAAAGTAAATGAATAGCATAGTTATTGAAATGAATATTATTTGA
>ERZ857750.3651-NODE-3651-length-12524-cov-9.340525_pt1 | contig 12524 bp, 9 predicted proteins | sample MGYA00519915_ERZ857750 | MGnify/ENA primary metagenome ERZ857750 (study PRJEB31778, sample SAMEA3449358) | human gut metagenome | biome: human gut; feature: human-associated habitat; material: faeces | place: United Kingdom | collected 2010/2012 ... | reverse complement strand
GTATCATGGGTATTGACCAGAATATCCAGAAGGTTGTTAAAGGTATGGTTCTTCTTGCAGCCGTTATCTTCGATGTTGTAAGTAAGAGAAAATCCTTTATCGTAAAATAATAAAAATGAATGAAGTTTAGCAGCAGGCTTTCGGAAAGATCTGAAGCCTGCTGCTTTTTGTATAGGAAATTATTTCGCAACAGGATTCTTTTTTTGTTGTTGTTTTATGTGAGAGTTTTTTGCCAGATTTTGTGGTTTTATGGGGGATATGCTTGTTTTTGGGAGAGCGTTATATTATAATAAGGGAAAGTTAGTGATTTACGATTTTGTGTTGTCGGGAGGCTGTGATGGGAAATACAGTGACGATTTGTTTTGCGAATAATAAGGGCGGCAGCGGGAAGTCTACCAGCTGTTCCAATGTAGGTGCGGCACTGGCCGGTATGGGTAAGAAGGTTCTTCTCGTGGACGGCGATATGCAGCTGAATCTTTCCCTTTCATTTTTTGATGAAGAAGAAGTCCTGAAAATGGCTGCCGGGGAAAAAAATCTCTACTATGCCATTGGTCATCAGTCGGATCTCAGCGATTTTATCGTGCATACGAAGTATGAGAATCTGGATCTGGTTCCGTCGTCTACGCTGATGAGCTCCGTGGAATATGAGCTTTTTACGAAATGGCAGAGAGAATTTATCCTGCGGAAATGTCTGCAGAAGATCAAGGATTCCGGGGTGTATGATTACATTCTCATCGATGCACCGCCGACTCTTGGCGGCTGGGTGATGAATATCCTGTGTGCATCGGATTACGTTCTGGTTCCAGTGGAGGCCAGCCCGTGGGGCATGTTTGGGCTTGCAAATATGTTTGATTTTCTGAATGAGGTCCGTGAGATCGCTCCGGCGCTTCAGGTTCTGGGAATCGTGGTGACCAAGGCAGATGCCAGAAAGAATTATTTCAAACAGACCATGGAGACTTTGAAAGAGATGGAAGGAATCTATCTTTTCGAATCCTTTATCCGTGTGGACAGCTCTATCGAATGGTCACAGGACAGCAGCGAGCCGGTTGTGGAATTCAAAAAAAGCAGCCGCAGCGCAAAAGAATACATAGCATTGGCAGAGGAGGTAATGGATCGTGTCAGTAGGTAAAGCAAGCATCGCAAGAGCAGTAAATGCAGAGAAAACAGCAAAGACAGAAGAGAAAGTTACAGAGGTAAAAGTGACAGAAAAGCCGACAGAAGTAAAGACAGAAACAGGAGAGAAACCAGCCGAAAAGAAAACCACAGCGAAAGCTCCGGCAAAGAAGACCACAGCAAGGAAAGCAGCTACAACAAAAACAACAGCAAAGAAAACCACCACCAGAAAGACAACAACACGAAAAACTGCAGCTAAGAAAACAGCCGCCGCAGAAACCACAACAGGAACCGTAGCTCAGAATGTGATCAGTGGAGGAAACGCTGATGAACTTCAGGCCAAGTTCCTCACCCCAAAGAAAGACGAGCCGGACAACAACCAGCCGGTAGGAATCAAGGATGAGCTTCCGGTTTATCTGCTGTAATATTTACTGAATTTTTTGGAAAATAAGTAACAAACAAAAAAGACTGCCATATATCCACATCATTTGTGATATACAGCGGTCTTTTATTTTTATCCCATAATAATCCCAGTGGGACAGCGAAGCGCCTCCCACGTCCGTACGTCACAGTCATCATTCAACCCATTCTGTCTTGATGAATCTGGCGTGCCCAAGAGGGTGGGAGCTTTAGCGTTGGGACGAAAAATCATTCCGACAAGCTGCACGCCCCAAACTGCGGAAAATCTGTCCCGAATTCAGTTGGCGTAGCCCGCTACGCCGCCCTCATCCGAAACAGATTTTCCACAGTTTGTGACGCACATCTTGCCGAAAGCATTTTTCGTCCCAACGCTAGGAGGGTCTTCGGGCTTCGCAACTCTGAGATGACCCTCCCTCGTATATTTACATATTGTAATACGCAGCATACAATCCATTCTTCTCAAGCAGCTCAGCATGTGTACCGCGTTCAGCGATACCATCCTCTGTGATCACAATGATCTCATCCGCATCACGGATCGTAGAAAGCCGGTGCGCGATCGTAATGGTAGTACGATTTTTTGAAAGTTCCTCCAGACTCTTCTGAATCCAACGTTCGCTTTCGTTATCCAGAGCGCTGGTGGCCTCATCCAGGATCAGGATCGGAGGATTCTTAAGGAATACACGTGCAATGGAAATCCGCTGCTTCTGTCCGCCGGAAAGGCGTGTGCCACGTTCTCCGACATAAGTGTCGTATTTATCCGGAAGCTCCATGATAAAGTCATGGATACTCGCACATTTGGCGGCTTTGATGATCTCTTCATCGGAAGCTCCGGGCTTTCCGTAGGCAATATTATCCTTGATGGTTCCATCAAAAAGATAGACATCCTGCTGTACCATACCGATCTGGCTTCGAAGGCTCTTAAGAGTCAGCCCGCGGATATCCTTTCCGTCTACAGTAATGGAACCGCCGGTCACATCATAAAATCTGGGCAGGAGAGAGCAGATCGTGGTTTTTCCGCTTCCGGAAGGTCCCACCAGGGCAATGGATTTTCCAGCCGGGATATCAATAGAGATATCGGAAAGCACAGGAGTTTCATCATCGCTGTAATGAAAAGAAACATGGTCGTAACGCACATGTCCTTTCACGTCCGTAAGCTCCGCAGCGTTGTCTGCATCCCTGATCTCGGATTCTGTTTCCATCACATCCAGGAAACGGCGGAAACCGGAAAGACCCTTCTGCATCATTTCCACAAGTTCCACCAGGATCTGGATGGGGCTGATAAAGATTCCGATATACAGGGCATACATGGCAAGATCTGCAGTCTGCATTTCACCCTGAGCGATCAGATAGCCGCCGTAAACAAGAGTTACCAGGTACATCATGCCCTGGAAGAAAAGATTGGAACTCATGAAGCTTCCCATGCAGTGATAATTATCTCTTTTGGAAACAAGGAACGCTTCATTGCTTTTCTTAAATTTGGCACGTTCGATGTCCTCGTTTGCGAAGGACTGCACCACGCGGATTCCGGAAAGCGTATCCTGAAGACTGGCATTTACATCTCCGATCTTACGACGGTTTTCCATGAAGGTTTCCTGCATTTTTGCATTCTGGCGGAAGGAAAACACAAACATTACGATCACCAGGAGGATCAGCGGCAGTGCAAGCTTCTTGTTGATAAAGACCAAGAAGATAAAAGCACCGACGATCTTTACCAGAGAGATAAAAAGATTCTCAGGACCATGATGTGCAAACTCGGAAATGTCAAAAAGGTCACTGACCAGCTTGCTCATCATCTGACCGGAATTATTCCTGCTGTAATAGGAAAAAGACAGCTCCTGGTAATGGTCAAAAAGCTCCCGGCGCATATCACGTTCCATCTTTGCACCCATCATATGTCCCTGATAGGTTACATAATATTTGCAGAGACTCTGCACAATGTACATAACAAAAAGAGAAGCTGCAATCACAGGGAGGGCATGAAGAATAATATCCTTATCCTGTGTAAAGAGAGTTTTTGTCATAGTACGAAGAATCTGGGGATAAGCAAGATCTACCAGACTGATAACGGCTGCACAGATCAGGTCAATAAAAAAGACCGCTTTGTACGGGCCGTAGTAGTGGATGAATTTCTTGATGGTATTCATCGGAAAAGTACCTCCGTTTTTATGAAATGTATAGTGTTGTCTGGGCAAAAAACATTGCTGCCGGACATTCTATGTTCATCTTATCATAAGTAAGAATAAAGTCAAGATAAGTGAATTTCAGGTCTGTTTCGTTTTTGCATACTTTCTGAGAATAGAAGCTATATGGCTGCTGTTCACAGGGAATATTCCGCGAGGGATTGCTGGCAACGGAGCGGATCGTGATATGAGGAGATATCTTTTTGGGAAAAAATCAAATTACTCCTTGACACAGAAGAACAAAACCCGTATAGTGTATTTCAGATTTGGTGTGTAACTGATAAGCAGGCATTAACCAGTCATAAATGTTATTATTTGACGTTTATGGGGGTTGGTGTCTTTTTTTGTTGCCCACTTAAAAGACTCCCGCTCCAAAACGTCGAAAGAAAAGGAGAGAAAACATGAAAGACAAGATTTTCGGAGTTTTGCAGCGAGTGGGACGTTCCTTTATGCTTCCCATAGCAATCCTTCCTGTGGCAGGCCTGCTTCTTGGATTCGGCAGTTCCTTCACAAATGAAACAACCATTGCAACCTACGGACTTCAGAAGATTCTGGGAGACGGAACGATTTTACATGCACTTCTGATCATTATGAACAAAGTCGGAAGCGCGGTATTTGATAACCTGCCGCTGATCTTTGCAGTAGGTGTGGCCATCGGTATGGCAAAAAAAGAGAAAGAGGTAGCAGCTCTTTCTGCACTGATCGCTTACTTCGTTATGAATGTAGCCATCAATGGTATGCTGGTAGTAAATGGTAAGATCACAGCAGACGGACAGATCGCAAAAAGCGTTCTGGAAGGTACTGTAACCTCTGTCTGCGGCATCCAGTCCTTACAGATGGGTGTGTTTGGCGGTATCATCGTCGGCCTTGGTGTTGCAGCTTTGCACAACCGTTTTCATAAGATCGTGCTTCCAAACGCACTTTCCTTCTTCGGCGGTTCTAGATTTGTGCCCATCATTTCCACCATTGTATATATGTTTGTGGGAATCCTGATGTATTTCGTATGGCCGGCAGTCCAGAACGGTATTTATGCTCTGGGTGGTCTTGTAACAGGCAGCGGCTATATCGGAACTCTGATCTTCGGTATTATCAAACGTGCGCTGATCCCCTTCGGACTTCATCACGTATTTTATATGCCATTCTGGCAGACAGCCGTTGGCGGGACTATGGAGGTTGCAGGCCAGATGGTACAGGGCGGACAGAATATCTTTTTCGCCCAGCTTGCAGATTCCGCAAATGTAGCGCATTTCAGCGCAGATGCAACAAGATATTTTTCCGGAGAGTTCATTTTCATGATCTTCGGTCTTCCGGGAGCAGCTCTTGCCATGTACCGCTGTGCAAAGCCTGAGAAGAAAAAAGCAGCAGGTGGACTTCTTCTTTCCGCAGCCCTTGCATGTATGCTTACAGGAATCACAGAGCCACTGGAGTTCTCTTTCCTGTTTGTAGCTCCTGCATTGTTTGCGGTACAGGTTGTTCTTGCAGGTGCGGCTTATATGATCGCACATATGCTGAACATTGCAGTAGGACTTACCTTTTCCGGCGGTTTCCTTGATCTGTTCCTGTTCGGGATCCTTCAGGGAAATGCAAAGACAAGCTGGCTCAGGATTATCCCGGTAGGTATCATTTACTTTATTCTCTATTATGTGATCTTCACCTTCCTAATCAAAAAGTTCAACTTCAAGACTCCGGGACGTGAGGATGACGACACAGAAACAAAGCTTTATACAAAAGCAGATGTAAACGCGAGAAAAGAAGCCGGAAAAGCCGGTGAAGCAGCAGGAAGCACATCCGCAGATCCGGTAAGTGAAGCCATCACAGCCGGTCTTGGCGGAAAGAAAAACATCAGTGATGTGGACTGCTGTGCAACAAGACTCCGTATCACCGTCCATGATGCAGCAAGAGTTAACGACGACATTCTGAAAACAACAGGCTCCAGAGGAATCGTGAAAAAAGGCCAGGGCGTGCAGATCATCTACGGTCCGCAGGTAACTGTGATCAAATCCAAGCTGGAGGATTATCTGGAGACAGCGCCGAATGAATATTTTGAAGGTGCAAATGAGAAAGAAACAGACAATGCGGAAAATCAGGATCAGTCTGATACAGAGCGTACAGCAGAAAGTACAGGTGAGGCTGCTCAGAACACAGCTCCGATATCCGAAGCCAACACGCAGCCGGAGAAAAAGATTCTCAGAACAGCGATTGTCTACAGCCCGGTAACCGGTATCGCTGCAGACCTTTCCACAGCGCCGGATGAAGGCTTTGCGGAAGGAATGATGGGAGAGGGTGCTGTAGTCACACCGAAGGACCCGGTGATCTGTGCTCCGGAAGACGGCGAGGTAGAGTTTATTTTTGACACAAAGCATGCCATCGGATTCCAGACAGATACAGATCTTCCTATACTCCTCCATATCGGCATTGACACTGTAAAGCTGGAAGGAAAAGGCTTCGAGATCCTGGTAGAGCAGGGACAGCATGTAAAAAAAGGCGAGCCGTTGATGAAGATTGACATCCCGTATCTTACAGAAAACGCTCCGTCCTTATGTTCTCCGATTCTTTGCACAGAGATCGAGGATAATCAGAGAGTACGCCTTCTTGCCAATGGAGAGATCAAGGCAGGAGAGCCGCTGTTCGCAGTAGAGACTGTGGAAGAATAGGAAATTTTTCAGCAATAATATAGAAGATTGGTTTTGTGAAAAGCGCGCCTAATGCCCGGGCGCGCTTTTCCTGTGGCAAAGAAAATAACTGTCTGTCAGAAGGACTTTACACAAAAGAAAGATTCTGTTACGATAAAGAAAATCAACAGCTGCAGACAAAAATGTCGACTGAAAATCCGGGGCAGACAGTGGTGGAATGTGGAAAAGCAGCAGGATATATAAAAATGGTGGGGAAAAAGATGTACAGAGTGAGCAAGGTATTGAACAATAACGGCATCATTGCCATAAATATGGAAGAAAACCAGGAATATGTACTTCTGGGAAAAGGTGTGGGATTTGGAAAGAAGGTCAGCCAGCGTTTTGAGGCTCCGGCAGACTGTACCATTTACAGGCTGGCTCAGGAGACAGAACGTGGCTCAGCAAAAGAACTGGCAAAGAGCGTAGCACCGGAATTTCTGGAGATCGCAGATGAGATATTGAGAGAAGCTGAGAAGACTTTTGGGAATACCATAGACAGAAGGATCCTGTTTCCCCTTGCTGATCATATTTCCTTTGCAGTGGGACGTATCCGGAATCATGAGCAGATCAGCAATCCCCTGACGGATGATATCAAGGTGCTTTTTTACAGTGAATTCAAGGTGGCGGAGGTATTGAAGAAGATCCTGAAGGAGCGGATGGATATTGAGATCGACGAGCATGAGGTGGGATATGTGGCACTTCATATTCACTCAGCACTTGGAGATGAAAAGGTGTCTGTTGCCATGCAGACAGCAAGAACGGTACGGGAATGCATCGCCATGATCGAGATGGCCACAGGAAGAAAGATCGATGTGATCTCCCTGTCCTACAACCGTATGATGAACCATATCAAATATATGGTAGCCCGTGTCTCCACAGGGGAGACACTGAAGCTGGATATGAATGAATATATAGAAGAAAAATATCCGGAATCCTACAGGATCGCAGAGGATGTCTGCGAGAGCCTGGGCAAAAGCCTGGGTAAAGAGCTGGATCCTATTGAAATTGGTTATCTTGCCATGCATATTGAGAGGACAGTGGAACAATAAGCATAAATGGCTGATCAGTCTCAGAGATTTACACAATAAATTCAATGGCTTTTTTGACAGCAGTACTCATGGTAGTACTGCTGTTTGTGACTAAGCAGACTTCCCTCTGGGGGAGCGGCTCTTTAAGCTGAAGGGCAAAAATCTTCCCGTCATTGATCACTTCCCGGGCAAGGGGTTCCGGGTAAAAGCCGATTCCCAGATTGTGGACGATCATGGGAAGGACCTGGTCTGTAGTTGCTGCCTCGATGTCAGGATGAAAAGAAACACGGTTTTCCATAAAGTAATTCATATACATTTCTCTGGTGCTGGTCCCTTCCGCAAGACCTACAAAGGGCAGATCCTGAAGCTCATGGATGCTGATAGGGGCAGTGGTCAGATCCTTATATTTGCTTCCGCATACAAGGATCTCCCGGTAACGCAGGAGACTTTTTTTCTGTAAAGGCTTGCGGATGGAGATCGGAGTGGTGACAATAGCGAAATCCACCGCATAATTTTTCAGTGCCTGTACTGCCTGAGGAGTAGAATGGTTAAAGAGGCGCAGGCGAACATGGGGATATTGCTCGCGGAACAGCTCCAGCTTTTCCAGAAGGATCAGACGCAGGGCATTTTCGCTGGCGCCGATGGAAACCAGGCCATGCTCCAGCTCTCCGTTCTGGCGGATTTCCTCCTCGCCGATGGACAGCTGCTCAAAAGCCAGGGCAACGTGTTCATAAAGCTGGCGGCCTTCCGGTGTAAGTGCGATTCCCTTGTTGGAGCGGAGAAAGAGCGTACATTTCAGCTCCTGCTCCAGGTTGTTCATACAACGGGTGATATTTGGCTGGTTGTTGTGAAGAGCTCTTGCTGCCTTGGTAAAGCTCTTATACTGGGCTACATAATAAAAGATCCGGTAGTAGTCGTAAGTGATCATGTATTGTCTCCATCCTGTGATATGATTTTAATATGTTTACGATATTAATAATACTTTTTACATTTGCTTCTGAGCAAACTATAATACACCCGAGGAAAAAAATCAATGACAGGAGTGATTTAGAGTGGTTTCAGGAGGCGGAAAGCTGCAAAATGCGGACCGGCAGATGTCAGAAGCTTTTATCACAAGTGTATTTCTGGCAATGTCCGGCGGATTTCAGGATGCCTACACATACTTTACAAGAGATGAGGTGTTTTCCAACGCCCAGACAGGCAACGTGGTTCTGATGAGCCATAATTTTATGACAGGACAGTGGGGAGACGGTTTAAGGTATCTGTTTCCTGTTTTAGCCTTTGCCATTGGTGTTGTAGCGGCGGAGCGAATCCAGAATACCTTTAAATATGCAAAAAAACTTCACTGGAGGCAGATGATCCTGCTGATCGAGATCCTGATCCTTTTTGTGGTGGGATTTATGCCGGGAGAATTGGATATGCTGGCAACCGTACTGGTATCCTTTTCCTGCGCCATGCAGGTACAGACCTTCCGGAAGGTGGGCGGTTATTCCTATGCAAGCACTATGTGCATCGGAAATTTACGAAGCGGCACGGCGGCGTTGTCCGTGTATTGTCGTGAAAAACGTCCGGAACAGCTGAAGCAGGCTCTTTATTATTTCGGAATAATTTTCTTTTTTGCCATTGGAGCCGGTGGCGGAGGAAATCTGTCCATGAGGCTGGGGATCCCGGCAATCTGGGTATCGGATGTTTTGCTTCTGATCAGCTTTATTCTGATGTTTTCCAGTAAACATAGAGATTAGAAAGGGTGAGGAATTGTGGAAAACAGCACATTATTCCCAAGAGAGGAAAAGGCGGAGCTTTTATTTGAAAAGATCCTGAAGGATCCGGAGGCGTGCAGACGGCTGACGGAGACCTTCTATGAATCCATGGATGCGGATACAGACATAGAATGCGGATATCTTCCTCCGGAAAAATTCGCCTATGCATTGCTGGACGCATATAAAAACCGTGATCTGACAGCTCTCCTTATGGCAATCTGCCAGAACAGTATGTTTGATCTTCTGCGAAATTCTTTTCTGGCACCGTTCAGGTTCAATGCAGATGGACAGGAGAATCCGGTGTTTCTCACAGATGAAAAAGGAAATTTTCTGCGGGAAAAGGGAATTCATGTAAGTGATAGGGATTACGACCGGTTCCGCAGGATATACAGGGAGAAGCAGGGCGTAAAGATGTATCTGGCGTATGGCTACCGGAAGCGCCATGCCTATGATGAAGATACCATGGAAGTAGAAGAGTACAAAATGGGCGAACATATCGGTGTGCTGCTGGTGTATGAGCTTCCGGACAGCGTAAGGGAAAAGGAAACGGAGGCACAGGCCTATGCGGCTGTATGGGATATCATGATGGCAATTCAGAAGAAGCTTCCAAGAGCCTTTGTATATTATGGGCAGGATTCTGTGGAGGATGGTGGAAAACGTTATGACGGACTGGGCGTTTTTCTCCCCATCCATAAATTTGCGGACCGCTTGGAAAAAATGATCGGGATCGCGGATGAGATCGTAATGAAATAGAATGTACAAAAAAGGACTGCTTTTGTATTGCTCCGGTTATCAGAAGGATAGCTGATGACCGGAAGCTACAGAAAGCAGTCCTTTTTGTATGCCCATCAGGTGCAGTAGCGGAACATTTTGTCCGTAAGGATCCTGGCGAAAATAAGGCCCAGGGGAAGAGCAACGATGATCAGGATCGCAGCTGCAAACCAGGAGGCGGAAACATTCAGGGACATGATTCCCAGATTGTAGATCGCCCGGTAGAGATAAAGTCCGGGAACCATGATCACAATGGATGGTACGGTAATGGAAATCCTGGGATATCCCACTTTGGTTTTAATGAGGGAGGCCAGAAGTCCGGCTGTCAGTGCTCCGAAAAAAGCCGCGGCAGCAGGTGGGAAACCGGCAAGATCAACAAGCTCCAGACGTAAAGTGTTGGACAGTGCGCCGATGAATGCGGCAGCTGCGGCTAGACGGACAGGGCTGTTGAACATGACCGAAAAGCCGAATACCCCGCAGAAGCTTGCCAGAAGCCGGAACAGGATCCTCTGAGCTGCCGAAAGCTCCAGAGGCAGGAAATCCACAGGCTTCAGATGAAGAAGCAGTGCCATCAGCCAGGCAGAGACAGCAGCCACCATTACAACAATAATGGCGTAGGCCAGTCGTTCCAGACCGGAACGCATATCCAGCTTAGCAAGGTCGATCCCGCTTGTGATAAACGGAAAGCCCGGAATGATAAACAGCATGGAACAGATGTACCCGGCCTCATGCTGGACGGAAATGTGGAACAGAAGCTCTGCCAGCTTCAGGAAGCCTGCATATACAAGACAGGCGGAGGAAACAGAAACTGCAATGCACATAAACAGAGTAAAATGATGCTTGCCAAGCTTGCAGCGGATGGCGTTTCCGATGCCTGCGCCTGCAAAAGCCAGGATCATTTCCAGCGGGCCACCGCCCAGAAGAAAAGTAAATGCACCACAGGCCAGTGCAGAAGCCAGTCCCAGGGCGGCAGGGGAATAAAGCCCGTGGATCCGCTCGATCTCATCTAACTGACTGTGCAGTGCTTCACCGCTCATATGGATACCCTCCGCAGGAAAATCACTGACAAAATGTTCCAGCCTGTTCAGTCTGGAAGTATTTACGCCGGTGGTAGTCAGACTAAGTGCATGGGAAAAACTGCTCTCACCGTCAAAGCAGGTGTAGCTTATAGACATCAGTCCGATATCTGCGGAACAGGTGATACCAAGTGCTTCTGACAATGTATTCATGGAACTCCGTACCCGCCAGGCACCGGTCCCACAGGAGAGAAGCATCATGCCTGTACGGCCGATCAGGGAAGCTTTTTCGGAAAGAGAAGCTTCGGTAATGGGCTGGCTGTTCCTGGTACTTACGTAGTTGTGCCAAGGGATTTCCATATGATTACGTTTGATCAGAATATCTGACATAGAAATCACTTCTTTCTATATATTAAAATCATATAGTTGCTATTATAAATATATATAATAACTATAATCAGATATATTGTAGCCATTATTCTGAAAAAGTCAAGTATAGATGGAGTAAAATCTGACAGTACCAAAACGTCACTGTTAAAGATTTATCATTTTTTTGCGGAAAATGAATTTTTTTGGTTGCTTTTACGTACAATTTATGTATAATTGTGGATAGGGATGTTGGAATGACCAATTCCTATGGCAGGATGACAAAAACCTGCAGCAGTAGGTGGCTATCATAATTACTATTAAAGAAGAGAGGTAAATGTTAAGATGGCAAAAATCGATTTAACAAAGTATGGTATTACCGGAACAACTGAGATCGTGTACAATCCTTCCTACGAGACATTATTTGAGGAAGAGACCAAACCGGAGCTTGAAGGATTTGAGAAGGGTCAGGTCAGTGAGCTTGGTGCTGTCAATGTAATGACAGGTATCTACACAGGACGTTCCCCTAAAGACAAATATATCGTTATGGATGAGAACTCCAAGGACACAGTTTGGTGGACATCCGATGAGTACAAGAACGATAACCATCCGGCAACTCAGGAAGCATGGAATGCAGTTAAAGATCTTGCCAAGAAGGAGCTTTCCAACAAGAAACTTTTCGTAGTAGATGCATTCTGCGGAGCTAACAAAGACACACGTATGGCTATCCGTTTCATCGTTGAGGTTGCATGGCAGGCACACTTCGTAACAAACATGTTCATTCAGCCGACAGCTGAGGAGCTTGAGAACTTTGAGCCGGATTTCGTTGTTTACAACGCATCCAAGGCTAAAGTTGAGAACTACAAAGAATTAGGACTTAACTCTGAGACAGCTGTAATGTTCAACATTACAAGCCGTGAGCAGGTTATCGTTAATACATGGTACGGCGGAGAGATGAAGAAAGGTATGTTCTCCATGATGAACTACTATCTGCCGCTGAAGGGCATCGCTTCCATGCACTGCTCTGCAAACACAGACCTTAACGGAGAGAACACAGCAATCTTCTTCGGTCTTTCCGGAACAGGTAAGACAACACTTTCCACAGATCCTAAGCGTCTTCTGATCGGTGATGACGAGCATGGCTGGGATGACAACGGAGTATTCAACTTCGAGGGTGGATGCTACGCTAAGGTTATCA
>ERZ857750.3643-NODE-3643-length-12552-cov-18.624630_pt1 | contig 12552 bp, 12 predicted proteins | sample MGYA00519915_ERZ857750 | MGnify/ENA primary metagenome ERZ857750 (study PRJEB31778, sample SAMEA3449358) | human gut metagenome | biome: human gut; feature: human-associated habitat; material: faeces | place: United Kingdom | collected 2010/2012 ... | reverse complement strand
TGGCAGCCTGAGTTCACAGATAAAATACTCTCCAGGAAACCCGGGGCGGTTCAGAATATCAACGCTTATTTAAATCAGACTGAAGACTTTATCTCTCTGTCATAAAACTGTCATATTCCTTACATATAACTGTCACCTGTTTGTCCTATTTTGCTTCTCGTAGCCAACAAACAATGCTTTATGAATCCTCCCAGGAGACATTATGAAAGTTATGCGTACCACCGTCGCAACTGTTGTCGCCGCGACCTTATCGATGAGTGCTTTCTCTGTGTTTGCAGAAGCAAGCCTGACAGGTGCAGGTGCAACCTTCCCTGCGCCGGTGTATGCCAAATGGGCTGACACTTACCAGAAAGAAACCGGTAATAAAGTTAACTACCAGGGTATCGGTTCTTCCGGTGGCGTAAAACAGATTATCGCTAATACCGTTGATTTTGGTGCCTCTGACGCGCCGCTGTCTGACGAAAAACTGGCTCAGGAAGGTCTGTTCCAGTTCCCGACCGTGATTGGCGGCGTGGTGCTGGCGGTTAACATTCCAGGGCTGAAGTCTGGCGAACTGGTGCTGGATGGTAAAACCCTCGGCGACATCTACCTGGGCAAAATCAAGAAGTGGGATGATGAAGCCATCGCCAAACTGAATCCGGGTCTGAAACTGCCTTCACAAAACATTGCTGTAGTACGCCGCGCAGATGGCTCCGGGACTTCCTTCGTCTTCACCAGCTACCTGGCGAAAGTGAACGAAGAGTGGAAAAACAACGTTGGTACTGGCTCTACCGTAAAATGGCCGATCGGTCTGGGCGGTAAAGGTAACGACGGTATCGCCGCGTTCGTTCAGCGTCTGCCGGGTGCAATTGGTTATGTTGAATATGCTTACGCGAAGCAGAACAACCTGGCGTACACCAAACTGATCTCCGCTGATGGTAAACCGGTTAGTCCGACCGAAGAAAACTTCGCTAATGCAGCAAAAGGTGCAGACTGGAGCAAAACCTTCGCTCAGGATCTGACCAACCAGAAAGGCGAAGATGCATGGCCTATTACCTCTACCACGTTCATTCTGATCCACAAAGATCAGAAGAAACCAGAACAAGGCACAGAAGTGCTGAAATTCTTCGACTGGGCGTACAAAACCGGGGCTAAACAGGCGAACGACCTGGATTACGCCAGCCTGCCGGATAGTGTAGTTGAACAGGTTCGCGCTGCGTGGAAGACCAATATTAAAGACAGTAGCGGTAAGCCGCTGTACTAATAAAACTCCAGGCCGGGTACGGTGTTTTACGCCGCATCCGGCATTACAAAATGACTTTGTAAACGCGTTTAACTGAAGAGTAACTTATGGCTGCAACCAAGCCTGCTTTTAACCCACCGGGTAAAAAGGGCGACATAATTTTCAGCGTGCTGGTAAAACTGGCGGCGCTGATTGTGCTATTGATGTTGGGTGGCATTATTGTCTCTCTGATCATCTCCTCCTGGCCGAGCATTCAGAAATTTGGTCTGGCTTTCCTATGGACCAAAGAGTGGGATGCACCGAACGATATCTACGGGGCGCTGGTGCCGATCTACGGTACGTTGGTGACTTCGTTTATCGCGCTGCTGATCGCCGTCCCGGTGAGTTTCGGTATCGCCCTGTTCCTGACTGAGCTTGCGCCTGGCTGGCTGAAACGCCCGCTGGGTATCGCCATTGAGCTGCTGGCAGCCATTCCAAGTATCGTTTACGGCATGTGGGGCCTGTTTATCTTTGCGCCGCTGTTCGCCGTTTACTTTCAGGAGCCGGTCGGCAATATCATGTCGAATATCCCGATTGTTGGCGCGCTGTTCTCTGGCCCCGCATTTGGTATCGGTATCCTCGCGGCAGGCGTGATCCTCGCCATCATGATTATTCCGTACATTGCGGCGGTAATGCGTGATGTGTTCGAACAAACCCCGGTGATGATGAAAGAGTCGGCCTACGGTATTGGCTGCACCACCTGGGAAGTTATCTGGCGTATCGTTCTTCCGTTCACCAAAAATGGTGTTATCGGCGGCATCATGCTGGGGCTGGGCCGCGCGCTCGGTGAAACCATGGCGGTGACCTTTATCATCGGTAACACCTACCAGCTCGACAGCGCCTCGCTGTATATGCCGGGCAACAGTATCACCTCTGCGCTGGCGAACGAATTTGCGGAAGCGGAATCCGGTCTGCACGTTGCCGCACTGATGGAACTGGGCCTGATCCTGTTTGTGATTACCTTCATCGTCCTCGCCGCATCGAAGTTTATGATTATGCGCCTGGCTAAGAATGAGGGGGCACGCTAATGGCTATGGTTGAAATGCAAACCACTGCGGCGCTGGCTGAATCTCGCCGCAAAATGCAGGCGCGTCGCCGCCTCAAAAACCGTATTGCGCTGACGCTCTCGATGGCGACGATGGCCTTCGGCCTGTTCTGGCTGATCTGGATTTTAATGTCCACCATCACTCGCGGTATCGACGGTATGTCGCTGGCGCTGTTCACTGAAATGACGCCGCCGCCCAATACGGAAGGTGGTGGTCTGGCGAACGCTCTGGCGGGTAGCGGGCTGTTAATTTTGTGGGCCACGGTATTCGGTACGCCGCTGGGCATTATGGCGGGGATTTATCTGGCGGAATATGGTCGTAAATCCTGGCTGGCAGAAGTGATTCGCTTCATTAACGACATTCTGCTCTCTGCGCCGTCGATTGTGGTTGGTCTGTTTGTTTACACCATTGTGGTGGCGCAGATGGAGCACTTCTCCGGCTGGGCGGGCGTGATTGCCCTGGCGTTGTTGCAGGTGCCGATTGTTATCCGCACCACCGAGAACATGCTGAAACTGGTGCCGTACAGCCTGCGTGAAGCGGCTTATGCGCTGGGTACACCGAAGTGGAAGATGATCTCTGCGATTACGCTGAAAGCGTCGGTGTCCGGGATTATGACCGGTATCCTGCTGGCGATTGCCCGTATTGCTGGTGAAACCGCGCCGCTGCTGTTTACCGCGCTCTCCAACCAGTTCTGGAGCACGGACATGATGCAGCCGATCGCCAACCTGCCGGTGACGATCTTTAAGTTTGCGATGAGCCCGTTTGCGGAATGGCAGCAATTGGCCTGGGCCGGGGTATTGATCATTACCCTGTGCGTACTGCTGCTGAACATTCTGGCGCGCGTTGTTTTTGCGAAGAATAAACACGGTTGATATTGCTGACACGGTTTTCCCCTCACCCTAACCCTCTCCCCAGAGGGGCGAGGGGACCGACCGAGCGCCTTTTTGACTCTGTACACGGTTAACACTTTGCCGGATGCGGCGTGAACGCCTGATCCGGCCTACGGTAAGCCTGATTAGCGAAGTGCATCAGGCACGATGAGGAAAAGATTGCAATGAGTATGGTTGAAACTGCCCCGAGTAAAATTCAGGTTCGTAATTTGAACTTCTACTACGGCAAATTCCATGCCCTGAAAAACATCAACCTGGATATCGCTAAAAACCAGGTAACGGCGTTTATCGGGCCGTCCGGCTGCGGTAAATCGACGCTGCTGCGTACCTTCAACAAAATGTTTGAACTGTACCCGGAGCAGCGTGCGGAAGGTGAAATTCTGCTTGATGGCGACAACATCCTGACCAACTCTCAGGATATCGCACTGCTGCGTGCGAAAGTGGGCATGGTGTTCCAGAAACCGACGCCGTTTCCGATGTCCATCTACGACAACATCGCTTTTGGCGTTCGTCTGTTTGAGAAGCTCTCCCGTGCCGACATGGACGAGCGCGTGCAGTGGGCATTGACCAAAGCCGCATTGTGGAACGAAACCAAAGATAAATTGCACCAGAGCGGTTACTCTCTCTCTGGTGGTCAGCAACAGCGTCTGTGTATTGCGCGTGGTATCGCCATTCGCCCGGAAGTGCTGCTGCTCGACGAACCGTGTTCGGCGCTCGACCCTATCTCTACCGGGCGTATTGAAGAGCTGATCACCGAACTGAAGCAGGATTACACCGTGGTGATCGTCACCCACAACATGCAGCAGGCTGCGCGTTGTTCCGACCACACGGCGTTTATGTACCTGGGCGAATTGATTGAGTTCAGCAACACGGACGATCTGTTCACCAAGCCAGCGAAGAAACAAACAGAAGACTACATCACCGGTCGTTACGGTTGATTCAGGAGTGCGTTATGGACAGTCTCAATCTTAATAAACATATTTCCGGCCAGTTCAACGCCGAACTGGAAAGTATCCGCACGCAGGTGATGACCATGGGCGGCATGGTGGAGCAGCAGCTTTCTGATGCAATCACCGCGATGCATAACCAGGACAGCGATCTGGCGAAGCGCGTCATCGAAGGCGACAAGAACGTCAACATGATGGAAGTGGCGATCGATGAAGCCTGCGTGCGCATTATCGCCAAACGTCAGCCGACGGCGAGCGACCTGCGACTGGTTATGGTGATCAGTAAAACCATTGCCGAGCTGGAGCGTATTGGCGACGTGGCGGACAAAATCTGCCGTACTGCGCTGGAGAAATTCTCCCAGCAGCATCAGCCGTTGCTGGTAAGTCTGGAGTCGCTGGGCCGTCATACCATCCAGATGCTGCACGACGTGCTGGACGCGTTCGCGCGGATGGACATTGACGAAGCGGTACGTATTTATCGTGAAGATAAAAAAGTCGATCAGGAATACGAAGGTATTGTTCGTCAACTGATGACCTACATGATGGAAGATTCGCGTACCATTCCGAGCGTACTTACTGCGCTGTTCTGCGCGCGTTCTATCGAACGTATTGGCGACCGCTGCCAGAATATTTGTGAGTTTATCTTCTACTACGTGAAGGGGCAGGATTTCCGTCACGTCGGTGGCGATGAGCTGGATAAACTGCTGGCGGGGAAAGATAGCGACAAATAATTCACCAGACAAATCCCAATAACTTAATTATTGGGATTTGTTATATATAACTTTATAAATTCCTAAAATTACACAAAGTTAATAACTGCGAGCATGGTCATATTTTTATCAATAGCGCATTGCTATTTTCTCTGCACGCAATTAAATTAATTTCCGAACCTGGATGTTCGTTATAAAAACCATTAATAAATGACTGGATTGTTACTGCATTCGCAGGCAAAACCTGACATAACCAGAGAATACTGGTGAAGTCGGGTTTTTTTGTTTATAAAAAAGGTCCTTGCTATGAACATGCAAATCACCAAAATTCTCAACAATAATGTTGTGGTGGTTATTGATGATCAACAGCGGGAAAAAGTCGTCATGGGGCGCGGAATTGGCTTTCAAAAACGCGCTGGCGAAAGAATTAACTCAAGTGGAATAGAAAAAGAGTATGCCTTGAGCAGTCATGAACTGAACGGGCGATTAAGCGAACTCTTAAGTCATATTCCTCTTGAGGTGATGGCAACCTGTGATCGTATTATCTCTTTAGCGCAGGAGCGCTTGGGAAAATTACAGGACAGTATTTATATCTCGCTAACTGACCATTGCCAGTTTGCGATTAAACGCTTTCAGCAAAACGTGTTGCTGCCCAACCCGTTGCTGTGGGATATCCAGCGGCTTTACCCGAAAGAGTTCCAGCTAGGGGAAGAAGCGTTAACCATTATTGATAAACGGTTGGGCGTGCAGTTACCGAAAGATGAAGTGGGCTTTATTGCCATGCATCTGGTCAGTGCCCAAATGAGCGGAAATATGGAGGATGTTGCAGGTGTCACGCAGTTAATGCGCGAAATGCTGCAATTAATAAAATTTCAGTTCAGCCTTAATTACCAGGAAGAAAGCTTGAGTTATCAGCGACTGGTTACACATCTGAAGTTTTTATCCTGGCGTATTCTTGAACATGCTTCAATTAACGATAGTGATGAATCATTACAACAAGCAGTAAAACAAAATTACCCGCAAGCATGGCAATGTGCGGAACGGATCGCCATTTTTATTGGTTTGCAGTATCAACGTAAAATTTCACCCGCAGAGATTATGTTTTTAGCCATAAATATAGAGCGCGTGCGCAAAGAACACTGAAATATTATTACTGAGTAAAGGATTGTTACCGCACTAAGCGGGCAAAACCTGAAAAAAATTGCTTGATTCACGTCAGGCCGTTTTTTTCAGGTTTTTTTTTGGAGTTTTGCCGCAAAGCGGTAGAGGGCAAGTTATGACGGAGTTAGCCAGAAAAATAGTCGCAGGAGTCGGGGGCGCAGATAACATTGTGAGTCTGATGCATTGCGCAACGCGATTACGTTTTAAATTAAAGGATGAAAGCAAAGCGCAAGCAGAGGTACTGAAAAAGACCCCCGGTATTATTATGGTGGTGGAAAGCGGTGGCCAGTTTCAGGTGGTCATAGGTAACCATGTGGCCGATGTCTTCCTGGCGGTTAACAGTGTGGCAGGCCTTGACGAAAAAGCGCAACAGGCACCGGAAAATGATGATAAAGGTAATCTGCTAAACCGCTTTGTTTATGTTATTTCAGGTATTTTTACGCCTCTGATCGGTTTGATGGCGGCAACCGGGATCTTGAAAGGTATGCTGGCTCTGGCGCTCACTTTTCAGTGGACGACCGAACAAAGTGGTACTTATTTAATTTTATTCAGCGCCAGTGATGCCTTGTTTTGGTTCTTCCCGATAATCCTGGGATACACCGCGGGGAAACGCTTCGGCGGTAATCCATTTACTGCCATGGTGGTTAGTGCATCCATTAATTCTGACTGCTTTCGAGAACGGGCAAAAAGCGGATGCGCTGGGGCTGGATTTCCTGGGTATTCCGGTCACATTGTTGAATTACTCGTCATCGGTTATTCCCATTATTTTTTCTGCCTGGTTGTGCAGCATTCTGGAACGCCGACTTAATGCGTGGTTACCGTCGGCAATCAAAAATTTCTTCACACCATTGCTATGTCTGATGGTTATCACACCCGTCACCTTTCTGCTGGTGGGGCCGCTATCAACCTGGATAAGCGAACTGATTGCCGCCGGTTATCTCTGGCTTTATCAGGCGGTTCCTGCATTTGCGGGCGCGGTAATGGGCGGCTTCTGGCAAATCTTCGTCATGTTCGGACTGCACTGGGGCCTGGTGCCGCTGTGTATCAATAACTTCACCGTGCTGGGCTACGACACCATGATCCCGCTGTTAATGCCCGCCATTATGGCGCAGGTCGGGGCGGCGCTCGGCGTCTTCCTCTGCGAACGCGATGCGCAGAAAAAAGTGGTGGCGGGATCAGCGGCGTTGACGAGTCTGTTTGGTATCACCGAACCAGCGGTATATGGCGTCAACCTGCCGCGTAAGTACCCCTTTGTTATCGCCTGTATCAGTGGGGCTTTGGGGGCCACCATTATTGGCTACGCGCAAACGAAAGTCTACTCCTTTGGTTTGCCAAGTATTTTCACCTTCATGCAAACCATCCCGTCAACGGGAATTGATTTCACCGTCTGGGCCAGCGTTATTGGCGGTGTCATTGCCATCGGTTGCGCATTTGTCGGTACGGTGATGCTTCATTTCATCACCGCTAAACGTCAGCCAGCGCAGGGTGCCCCGCAAGAGAAAACACCAGAGGTTATTACACCACCTGAGCAGGGCGGTATCTGTTCACCGATGACGGGAGAGATTGTGCCGCTCATTCACGTCGCTGATACCACGTTTGCCAGTGGCCTGTTGGGTAAAGGTATTGCCATTCTGCCCTCGGTTGGTGAAGTGCGTTCTCCGGTTGCGGGTCGAATTGCTTCGTTGTTCGCCACATTACACGCCATTGGCATTGAGTCAGATGATGGTGTGGAGATCCTGATTCATGTCGGTATCGACACCGTAAAACTGGACGGCAAATTCTTTTCCGCTCACGTCAACGTGGGTGACAAGGTCAATACAGGCGATCGGCTGATTTCTTTTGATATCCCTGCTATTCGCGAGGCCGGATTTGATCTGACGACGCCGGTATTAATCAGTAATAGCGATGATTTTACGGACGTATTACCCCACGGCACGGCGCAGATAAGCGCAGGTGAACCGCTGTTATCCATCATTCGCTAACGATAAAAGGAGTTAATTATGAAAGCATTTCCAGAAACATTTCTTTGGGGTGGCGCAACAGCTGCCAATCAGGTGGAAGGTGCCTGGCAGGAAGATGGCAAAGGGATCTCGACCTCAGATTTACAGCCTCATGGCGTAATGGGAAAAATGGAACCGCGCATCCTGGGGAAAGAGAATATCAAAGATGTCGCCATCGATTTTTATCACCGTTACCCGGAAGATATCGCGTTATTTGCCGAGATGGGCTTCACCTGTCTGCGTATTTCCATTGCCTGGGCGCGAATTTTCCCTCAGGGCGACGAAGTCGAACCGAATGAAGCGGGGTTAGCGTTTTACGATCGGCTGTTTGATGAAATGGCGCAGGCGGGGATCAAGCCGCTGGTAACGTTATCCCATTACGAAATGCCATATGGGCTGGTGAAAAACTACGGCGGTTGGGCTAATCGAGCGGTCATCGATCACTTCGAGCATTACGCCCGCACGGTCTTTACTCGCTACCAACATAAAGTGGCGTTATGGCTGACGTTTAATGAAATCAACATGTCGTTACACGCGCCATTCACGGGCGTGGGGCTGGCAGAAGAGAGTGGCGAGGCGGAAGTTTATCAGGCTATCCACCATCAACTGGTTGCCAGTGCGCGGGCAGTTAAAGCCTGTCATAGCCTGCTCCCCGAAGCGAAAATCGGCAATATGCTTCTCGGTGGGCTGGTTTACCCCCTCACCTGCCAGCCACAGGATATGTTGCAGGCCATGGAAGAGAACCGGCGCTGGATGTTCTTTGGTGATGTTCAGGCGCGTGGCCAGTATCCCGGCTATATGCAGCGTTTCTTCCGCGACCACAATATCACCATTGAGATGACTGAAAGTGACGCAGAAGATTTAAAACATACCGTCGATTTCATCTCTTTTAGTTATTACATGACTGGTTGTGTTTCCCACGACGAAAGCATTAATAAAAATGCGCAGGGCAACATACTGAATATGATCCCCAATCCGCATCTGAAAAGTTCAGAGTGGGGGTGGCAAATTGATCCGGTTGGATTACGGGTTCTGTTAAATACGCTTTGGGATCGTTATCAAAAACCGTTATTTATTGTCGAGAACGGATTAGGCGCAAAAGACAGCGTTGAAGCGGATGGTTCGATACAGGACGATTATCGAATTGCCTATTTAAACGATCACCTGGTACAGGTAAATGAAGCGATTGCCGATGGTGTGGATATTATGGGGTACACCAGTTGGGGGCCAATTGATTTAGTCAGTGCATCTCATTCACAAATGTCTAAGCGCTACGGCTTTATTTATGTGGATCGTGATGATAATGGCGAAGGAAGCCTCACAAGAACACGCAAGAAAAGCTTCGGATGGTATGCAGAGGTGATCAAGACGCGGGGGCTGCCATTAAAAAAAATAACCATTAAAGCACCTTAATTATCGTCGCATTCAGAACAGTCTGGATGCGATGCGTTAATTCTTTCTTTGCACCATAAAGGGATATTATGTTTAGACGAAATCTTATTACCTCTGCCATCTTATTAATGGCACCGTTAGCCTTTTCTGCACAATCATTGGCTGAATCATTAACGGTGGAACAACGCCTTGAGTTATTAGAAAAGGCGTTAAGAGAAACGCAAAGCGAACTCAAAAAGTATAAAGATGAAGAGAAGAAAAAGTATACGCCAGCGACGGTGAATCGTAGCGTAAGTACGAATGATCAAGGGTATGCCGCCAATCCGTTCCCGACCAGTAGTGCCGCAAAACCTGATGCTGTACTGGTCAAAAATGAAGAGAAAAATGCCAGTGAGACAGGCTCGATTTATTCTTCCATGACTCTGAAAGATTTCAGTAAATTTGTGAAAGATGAAATTGGCTTTAGTTACAACGGCTATTACCGTTCTGGTTGGGGGACCGCCTCTCATGGTTCACCTAAATCATGGGCGATTGGTTCTCTGGGCCGCTTTGGTAACGAATACTCCGGCTGGTTTGATTTGCAGTTAAAACAACGTGTCTACAACGAAAACGGCAAACGGGTTGATGCCGTTGTGATGATGGATGGTAACGTTGGTCAGCAGTACTCTACCGGCTGGTTTGGCGATAACGCCGGTGGCGAGAACTATATGCAGTTCTCCGATATGTACGTTACCACCAAAGGTTTCCTGCCCTTTGCGCCAGAGGCTGATTTCTGGGTGGGTAAACACGGTGCGCCGAAAATTGAAATCCAGATGCTTGACTGGAAAACGCAGCGTACTGATGCCGCAGCGGGTGTAGGTCTGGAAAACTGGAAAGTCGGTCCGGGTAAAATTGATATCGCGCTGGTTCGCGAAGATGTCGATGATTACGATCGCAGCCTGCAAAACAAACAGCAGATTAATACCAATACCATTGATTTACGCTATAAAGATATCCCGTTATGGGATAAAGCCACCTTAATGGTAAGTGGTCGTTATGTCACGGCAAACGAAAGCGCATCGGAAAAAGATAATCAGGATAATAACGGGTATTATGACTGGAAAGATACCTGGATGTTTGGCACATCTTTAACGCAGAAATTTGATAAAGGTGGCTTCAACGAATTCTCCTTCCTGGTCGCGAATAACTCTATCGCCAGTAACTTTGGCCGTTATGCTGGCGCAAGTCCATTTACCACCTTTAATGGTCGTTATTATGGTGATCACACCGGCGGAACAGCGGTACGTCTGACTTCGCAGGGCGAAGCCTATATTGGCGATCATTTCATTGTAGCTAACGCGATTGTTTACTCCTTCGGTAACGATATATATAGCTACGAAACAGGCGCCCACTCTGATTTCGAATCTATTCGTGCGGTTGTTCGCCCGGCCTATATTTGGGACCAATATAACCAGACAGGTGTTGAACTGGGCTATTTCACCCAGCAAAACAAAGATGCGAATAGTAATAAATTTAATGAGTCTGGTTATAAAACCACGCTCTTCCATACCTTTAAAGTCAATACCAGTATGTTGACCTCGCGTCCGGAAATTCGTTTCTACGCCACGTATATCAAAGCCCTGGAAAACGAACTGGATGGCTTCACCTTTGAAGACAATAAAGACGACCAGTTTGCTGTCGGTGCCCAGGCTGAAATCTGGTGGTAATGGAACTTAATGAAAGGAATATTACGATGAATATAAAAATTGCTGCTTTAACGCTGGCTATTGCCAGCGGTATTTCTGCTCAGTGGGCCATAGCAGCGGATATGCCAGCCAGCCCGGCACCCACTATCCCGGTGAAACAGTATGTGACTCAGGTCAATGCCGATAACAGCGTGACCTTTCGCTACTTTGCCCCTGGGGCAAAAAATGTCTCTGTAGTGGTGGGTGTTCCGGTTCCGGACAATATTCACCCGATGACCAAAGACGAAGCAGGAGTCTGGTCGTGGCGCACACCTATCCTGAAAGGCAACCTGTACGAGTATTTTTTCAATGTTGATGGTGTACGCAGCATTGATACAGGCACCGCAATGACTAATCCTCAGCGCCAGGTTAACTCCAGTATGATTCTGGTGCCAGGCAGTTATCTGGATACGCGTTCTGTTGCGCATGGTGATTTGATCGCCATAACTTACCACTCCAACGCATTGCAATCTGAACGTCAGATGTATGTCTGGACCCCGCCAGGATACACCGGCATGGGCGAGCCTTTGCCAGTGCTCTATTTCTATCACGGCTTTGGTGATACCGGACGTTCCGCTATCGATCAGGGGCGTATCCCGCAAATCATGGATAACCTGCTTGCTGAAGGGAAAATTAAACCGATGCTGGTGGTGATCCCGGATACAGAAACCGATGCGAAGGGCATTATTCCCGAAGATTTCGTGCCTCAGGAAAGACGTAAAGTCTTTTATCCGCTGAATGCTAAAGCGGCAGATCGCGAACTGATGAACGATATTATCCCGCTGATTAGCAAGCGTTTTAATGTCCGTAAAGATGCCGATGGCCGCGCGCTGGCAGGGCTTTCACAAGGCGGGTACCAGGCGCTGGTTTCCGGAATGAATCATCTGGAAAGCTTTGGCTGGCTGGCCACATTCAGTGGTGTTACCACGACAACCGTACCGGATGAAGGTGTCGCGGCCCGACTGAACGATCCGGCAGCTATCAACCAGCAACTACGTAATTTTACTGTGGTTGTGGGGGATAAAGATGTCGTAACCGGCAAGGATATCGCCGGGCTGAAAACTGAGCTTGAGCAGAAAAAAATTAACTTTGATTACCAGGAATATCCGGGTCTGAACCATGAAATGGATGTCTGGCGACCAGCCTATGCAGCCTTTGTACAGAAATTATTTAAATAAAATAAGGCATTAAGATGAAATTAATCATTACCGAAGATTACCAGGAAATGAGCCGTGTCGCGGCACACCATCTGCTTGGTTATATGTCGAAGACGCGTCGTGTTAACCTGGCAATTACCGCCGGTAGCACGCCCAAAGGCATGTATGAATACCTCACCACCCTGGTTAAAGGTAAGCCCTGGTACGATAACTGAACCGCCCCGGGAATCCTGGAGACTAAACTTCCTGAGAAAGAGGTAAACA
>ERZ857750.3636-NODE-3636-length-12568-cov-3.969392_pt1 | contig 12568 bp, 12 predicted proteins | sample MGYA00519915_ERZ857750 | MGnify/ENA primary metagenome ERZ857750 (study PRJEB31778, sample SAMEA3449358) | human gut metagenome | biome: human gut; feature: human-associated habitat; material: faeces | place: United Kingdom | collected 2010/2012 ... | reverse complement strand
GGGAAGGCGCACATGGCGTAGCGCATATTTTTTTCGTTCCAGTCGAACTGCGGCATCGGCAGGGCCGAGAACATGGCGAACGCCACCGCAATCGTCTGTAAAGCTGTCACGGACCTTCACTTCCTTTGTAATAGACGGGGATGCCGCAGACAACGCGCACCACGCGGTCTGCCCGCGCCGCCGCAGCGTTGTTGACGGCGGCCAGCGCGCGCAGATAGCGGTCCGTATCGCCCGCATAGTCTGCCCCACCGCTGAACACCTCATTGGAAACCACAATCAGATTATCACATTGCAGCAGCACCTTGTCAATGCCCCGCAGGATCGCCGCCGCGGTTTCCGTCCCTGCACCGTCGGGGTCATACAGCTCATTGGCGACCAGGTTGCCCAGGTCCTCCAGCAGCACGGTGCCGCGCCGGGGCAGGGCCACGCGGTCCAGGTGCAGCGGGCACTCTACCGTGGTGAACTGCTTTTCGGCCCGCATGGCGCGGTGCTTCGCCACGCGGGCGGCGCACTCGGCGTCCCAGACCTGCATCGTCGCCAGATAGGTGCGCGGCAGCGGTGCACGCAGGCAGAGCGACTCCGCATAAGCGCTTTTGCCGCTGGCCGCGCCGCCGATGACCAGCGTCAGCACTGCGGGGTGTACGGCGTAATGCCGCCCTCCGCAAATGAGTAGCAGCCGTTGTAGACGGCCAGCGCCATATCCCACAGCGGCAGGCTGGCCACCGCGCCCGTGCCCTCGCCCAGATGCAGCTCTGCGCTGATAAGCTGTTTTTTGCACAGCGCGTCCAGCACAATATGTGCGGCTGGCTCGCTGGACACATGGCTGGCGAAAACGGCCTTTTCCGCCGCGGGGCAGAGCCGCACCGCGCACAGCGCCGCCACGCCGCTGATGAATCCGTCCATCACGATGGGCAGCCTTTCGAGCGCACCGCCCAGAAACACGCCGCACAGCCCGGCAATATCAAAGCCGCCCAGCGCCGCCAGCACCCCCAGCGGGTCCGCGGCGTCGGGGTGGTTGCGGGCAATGCCGCGTTCTATCGCATCTATTTTGCGGTGCAGTCCTGCGTCGGAAAGTCCCGCGCCGCGCCCGGTCATCTCGGCCACAGGGCGGCCCAGCAGCACGCTGGCCACGGCGCTGGACGTCGTTGTATTGCCGATGCCCATCTCCCCCGTCGCCAGCAGCCGTGCGCCGTTTTGCTTCTGCGCGCGCACCAGCGCAATGCCCGCGGCGATGGCCTGCACGGCCTGTGCGCGGGTCATAGCCGGGCCGGTGGTAAAGTCAGCCGTGCCCGCAGCAATGCGGCAGTCCGCCGCGCCTGGCACGGGTGCGCCCGCAATGCCCATATCGACGGGCACAACGTCGCAGTGGGCTGCAGCGGCCATGCGGCAGACGCTGGTGCGGCGGGCGGTCAGGTTTTCGAGCACGGCGCGGGTCACGGAGGCATCGGTCTGGCTGACGCCCTGCGCCACAACGCCGTTGTCCGCGCAGAGCACCAGCACCGCGCGGCGGCTGACATCCGGCACGGGGTCGCCGGTCAGCGCGGCGGCGTCCTCGACCATGGCTTCCAGCCGCCCCAGTCCGCCCAAAGGCTTTGCCAGCGCAGCCCAGTGGGCGTGGGCTGCGGCGCGGGCGGCCTCGTCCGGCGGGGTAACGGCTGCAAGCAGGTTTTTCAGTTCGTTTTCGGTCATGATGTTTCCTTTATATAATGTTCGGCTGCAGCCGCAAAGCGCTTCGGCAGCGGCGTACCTGCCCAGTAGAGATGCGGAAAACCCGCGTAGAGACGTGCATTGGCGAAGCCGCACGCCCACTGCCGCCCGTTTGCCTTGGCAGCGGTGAACGCAGCGCCATTTTCGGTGGAGTCCCAGTGGTGGAACTCGTGGACGGGCAGGGTCTCCCCCGCGCGGAACAGCATACTGTCGGTGCGGGCGGTCAGGCGGGCGTAACCGAACCGCACAAGCCGCCCGACCTTGAAGCCCTGCCCGGGCAGCACGCCCGCCATCGGGTGGGGCGTGCCGTCGGCGTCCTGTAATGTCCGGCCCAGGTACAAAAAGCCGCCGCACTCAGCCACGGTGGGCAGGCCGCCCTGCACGGCGCTTTTTACGGCGGCGCGCAGGGGGACGTTCGCGGCCAGACGGGCGGCGTACAGCTCGGGGTAGCCGCCCGGCAGGTAAAGCCCGCCGATGTTATCCGGCAGAGCCGTGTCGGCCAGCGGGCTGAAAAAACACAGCTCCGCGCCGTTTTCCCGCAGTGCCTCCAGCGTTTCGGCGTAGGTAAAGCAGAACGCGGCGTCTCTTGCCACGGCAAGGCGCACCCGCGGCGGGGGCACCGTGCACGGCACAGCGGCGGGCGCGGGGCGGTCAAACAGGGTGTGCAGCAGCGACCAGTCGATGGTTTGCTGCGCGGCATCGGATAAGAGCTGTATCTTGCGCTGCAGATCGTCGATCTCGGCGGCGGTTTTCAGACCGAGGTGGCGGCTTTCTATCGCGGCCTCGGGCAGCGGCGGCAGGCAGCCGACCACGGGCAGACCGGTCTCTTTTTCGAGCATCGGCTTCAGCAGAGCGCACAATCCTTGCGTACAATCATTGAGCAAAATCCCAGCGATATGGTGCGGTGTGCGGAACGCCGTCAGCCCGCGCAGCTCCGCCGCCAGCGTCAGGCTTGCCCCCTTGGGCCGCACAACGAGCAGTGCGGGCAGGTCCAGCGTATCGGCCAGCTGCCATGCGCTGGCCGTGTCGGTCACGCCGCCAAGGCCGTCGTAGTAGCCCATGGCCCCCTCGACGACTGCCGCGCCGTGCCCCGCCGCGTGCCGGGCGTAGAGTGCGCGGGCGGTCTGCGGTGCAGAGAAAAACAGGTCGAGATTGTGGCTTTCGACGCCCAGCACCGCGCGGTGGAACATCGGGTCGATGTAGTCCGGCCCCGACTTGAACGCGCAGGGGGTCAGCCCGCGGGCAGTCAGCGCCGCCAGCAGCGCACAGGCTGCCGTTGTTTTTCCGCTGCCGGAGCGGGGTGCAGCCAGAACCAATTGCAGCATTTTTACTCCCTCGCGATCAAGAAAACCGGGTTGTTCGCCATGAGCAGGTGCAGGCTGCCTGCCGCCCGGCTGCGGCTGACTGCGATTTGTGTGACCTGGGCGGTCAGGCCGTGGGCCGTCAGGGCCGCAACGGCCTCCTGTAAGGTTTCCAGCGCAATGGCGCTGATACAGAGCCGTGCATCGGGGTTCGCGGCCAGCGCGGCATCGACGACAGCCCGCAGACTGCCCTTGCTGCCGCCGATAAAAACAGCGTCCGGCGCGGGCCAGTCTGCCAGTGCGGCGGGGGCAAGGCCCTCGGTAAGGTGCAGATTTTGCACCGCAAATTTTGCGCGATTCCGACGGATAAGGTCACAGGCTTCTGCGTCGCACTCCACGGCGCAGACCCGGCCCGCAGGGGCGGCCAGCGCCAGCTCCACACTGACGCTGCCGGTGCCCGCGCCCACATCCCAGAGGGTATCTGTGGGGCGCACAGCCAGCTTGGCCAGCGCGGCAGCGCGGACCTCCTGCTTGGTCATCGGCGTTTTGCCGCGGATGAACGCTGCGTCGGGCAGGCCGGGCGTGCGGCGCAGAGGCGCGGGCACATTTTCCACAAGCAGGACACTGAGCGGTGCAAAGCGCTGTGCGGCCAACTCCTGCGCCGTGCCGGTCACAAGCCGCTGGGACGGCGTGCCGAGGTTCTCCCCCACCGTGGCCGCAGCGTCGCCCAGCCCGGCAGCCGCCAGCTGTTGGCAGAGCGTCGCGGGGGTCTCGCTGCCGCCGGTCAGGAAAAAGGTTGTCCCGCCTGCGCGGCAGGCGGCCACCGGGTCACAGGCACAGCCGTGAGCGGAGACGAGCCGCCAGCCCTGCCACGGGCGGCCCAGCGCCGCGGCCAATAATTGCACGCTGGAAACGCCGGGCAGCACCGTGTACGGCAGACCTGCGTCGTCCAATGCGCGGCAGAGCGCCGCCGCGCCGGAGTAGAAGCCCGTGTCGCCGCTGAAAACCACCGCGGTCTCCGCGCAATCTGTCTGCCGCAGCAATGCGCAAATTTCGTCCGTTTTATAGAGGGCTGCGCGGTTTGCCGTGCAGCCCTCGGGCAGGTTTTCCAGCAGGCGGCGCGCGCCGATGATCAGCTCCGCTCCGCGCAGCGCCTCCAGCCCCGCCGCTGTCAGGCTGCCGGGCGCCCCGCTGCCCATGCCCACCAATGTGATCTTCATAAAAGCTCCCTGCATCGCTGTAAAATTGTGTCAGCGGTCTCGCCCGCGTCGTCCGGGCGGCGCAGCACAATGAGCTGCACGCCGCACCGGGCGGCGGCCTCGGCCTTTTCGGCAAAGCCGCCCGCCGCACCGCCGTCCTTCGTGACCATATAGTCGATATGGAACTGGTGCAGCAGTGCCGCATTTAATTCTTTCGTAAAAGGCCCCTGCATCGCAAGGATATTGCGGTGCGGAACGCCCGCTGCCTCGCATGCTGCGATGCCTGCCAGCGTCGGCAGAACGCGCGGGTAGAGCCGCGCCGGGTCGAGCGCTGCGAAGGCGGGCAGCTCCTTGGCACCCGTCGCCAGCAGGACGCGCCCCGGTCTGTCTGCCAGATACGCGGCGGCCCGGGCGGCATCGGCCAGCACCACACTGCCCGCGGGCAGGGGGCTGGCGGGGCGCAGCAGACGGTGATATTCAACGCCCGCCGCCGCTGCCGCCGCACGGATATTGCGCGTTGCCTCGGCGGCATACGGGTGGGTCGCGTCAACGCAGAGCGCCGCACCGCGCAGCAGCGCCGTCATTCCTTCGGCGTCCAGCCGCCCGGTGCGTACCGTGATGCCGTCGGTGCAGCCCTGTTCCTCGGCCCCCAGCTCTGTCGCCACACAGACCGTGACCGCCGCGCCGAGCGCCGCCAGCGCGCGGGAGAAGCTGCGCCCCTCCGTTGTACCGCTGAAAATCACCACATTCATACGCCGCGATACCCCCTTGGCGTAACCATTCTGGCATGTAAAATCTGCGTTGCAGCGTTGCCGACAAAGACCGTTGTGAACATATCCACGGCGGTATCCTCCAGCTCGGCCAGCGTCAGCAGCCGTGCGGTCTGGCCGTCACGGCCAATGCAGCGCACCAGCCCGCAGACCGTGTCCGGGCCCTTGCCGTTGTCCCGCAGAATGCGAACGGCCTTTTGCAGGTAGTCGGCGCGGCCTTTGGACGACGGGTTGTAGAGCGCCAGGCAGAAATCCCCCGCCGCGGCGCAGGCCAGCCGCTTTTCAATGACGGCCCACGGCGTCAGCCGGTCCGACAGCGAAATCACGCAAAAATCGTGTGCCAACGGCGCACCCAGCACCGCGGCCCCGCTCAAAGCGGCAGTCAGGCCGGGCACGATCTCGACCTCCACCTCCGGGCAGTGCTCCGCCAGCTCCAACAGCGGGCTGGCCATGCCGTAGACCCCGGCGTCGCCGGAGCAGACGAGCGCCACCGTCTTGCCGCCCTTTGCCGTTTCCAGCGCCCAACGGCAGCGGTCAAGCTCCCGCGTCATGCCGGTAGCGTAGACCTCTTTATCCGGGTAAAGCGGGCGCACAAGGTCGATGTAGACCGTGTAGCCGCACAGCACGTCGGCGGCCTGCAGGGCGTTCTGCGCCTGGGCGGTCAAATACTGCGCACCGCCCGGGCCGAGGCCCACCACATACACAAGACTACGGTTCATCATTTTTCCATCTCCAATCCGGGGCAAAGGGGGCCAGCGCCACGGCAAGGGTCACGCCGTCCCGCGCCCACTTCGGGATGAACAGCACCCCGTCTGCAGCCAGCACCGCCGCGCGTTCACAGACATTGTCCACGCCCGTGATGCTCTGCACAAAGCCGGAGGACGTAAAGCGGCCTTTAGCCGTGCGCAGGGCAGCGGCGGTATAAAAGTCCATCTTCCAGCCGTGCGCCCGGCAGAACGCCGCCAGACCCGGCTCATCCTTTTTCAAGTCAATGCTGGCTGCGCGGACAATGCCCTGCGGGGCAAAATGGTGCTCCGCGCAGAAGGCCGCAAAGGCTGTTTCCAACTTTTCCGCCGTCGTGCCGCGCTTGCAGCCGACACCCAACACCGCAATGCGGGGGATCAGGTGCAGCGCCTCCCCCGTCGGGGTCAGCGTCAGCGCAAAATCTGCGCGGTCAGCGGCGGTGGCAGGCTCCACACCCGCGGGCGGCGTGCCGGAAACAGCCCAGTCGGCGGCATAGCAAACGCTCTGCCCGGCCAGCAGTGCCCCGCTCACGTAGCGGATGCGCTCCGGCTCGGCCACGGCGCAGTTCTGGCGCTTGGCCCACTCGTCCACGGCAAAAACGCCGCGTCCGTCGGTAGCCGTCGTGATGACCGGCACGGCATGGCAGACCGCCGCCAGCCGCTGCGCCAGCTCGTTTGCGCCGCCCAGATGCCCCGACAGCAGCGGAATGGCGAACTGCCCACCCTCATCCAGCACAACGACGGCGGGGTCTACAGCCTTGCTGCGGCAGTGTGGCGCGATGGCCCGCACCGCGATCCCGGCAGCTCCTACAAAAATCAGTGCGTCGCTTTGTGCAAACTGCGCAGCGGTCCAATCGGTCAGGCGGACGCCGTCCGCACCGCCGCGGGTCACGCTGCCGGGGCAGGCTGCCGCCAGCTGCTGCGCCAGCGCCAGTCCCCGCGCCGTGAACGCAATGTACGCGCAGGTCATCGGTCCGTCCCCCTGCGGAACTCCGTTGTGAACGCCGGGTCATACAGCTTGCTGCGGTCATACTGTGCGGCCAAAAAGTCCCCGACGACGATGAGCGCCGTCTTGGTGATGCCCGCCGCGCGGGTGCTTTCGGCCAGCGTTCCGACGGTGCAATGTACAATTTTCTGTTCCGGCCACGTTGCCTTGTAGACAACGGCGGCAGGGGTCGCGGCGGTGTACGCACCCTGCAGAAGCGCGCCCTGCACCCTGTCGATCAGGCCAATGGAGAGGAAAATGACCATCGTCGCCCCGTGGGCGGCCAGCGCGGCCAGCCGCTCACCTTCGGGCACAGGGGTACGGCCCTCCATGCGGGTGATGATGACGGTCTGGCTGACGCCGGGCAGCGTGTACTCGGCGTTCAGCGCCGCCGCCGCACCGCAGAAGCTCGACACGCCGGGCGTATCGTCGTAGGCGATGCCCATGGCGTCCAGCGCGTCCATCTGTTCCCGGATCGCGCCGTACAGGCAGGGGTCGCCCGTGTGCAGGCGCACGGTGGTTTTGTGCGCTGCTTCGTTTTCTTTCATGACGGCAAGCACCTGCTCCAGCGTCATCTCGGCGCTGTTACAGATGGCGCAGTCCGGCCCCGCCAGCCCCAGCAGCGCCGGGTTGACCAGACTGCCCGCGTAGATGATGCAGTCCGCCGTTTGCAGCAGGGCCGCGCCGCGTCGGGTAATCAGGTCCGGTGCGCCGGGACCGGCCCCCACAAAATGTACCATGTCAGGCTTCCTTCCACAATTTCAACAGTGTATCGGCAGTTTTTGTCTGGCCCAGCGGGCCGTTCCGGTTTGAGAACAGCACCGCGCCGACCTTGAACGCCCCCGCCGCGCGGCGGTCCAGATGCAGCTGGATCGCGGTGAGCAGACTGGCCATGACCGGCTCCCGCAGCTGCGCGGCGTCCAGAATGTCCAGACAGGCGTCTGTCGTAGCGGCGTCCATCAGGGCGCGGCAGGTTGCCGCGTCCGCGCCGCAGAGCGCCGCATAGGCGCAGAACAGCTCCGTGCGGCAGTCGGCACAGCGGGAGTGGGTGTTCATGATGCCGCCCGCCAGCTTGACGAGCTTGCCCACATGCCCGACGAGCAGCACCTCCGCGAAGTGCTCCGCCGCTGCCATATCCAGCGCCTCGCCGATGAAATTTGAGATTTTGACGACAGGGATCTCGTGCAGCGCGGGGTAGTTGGCAGCCAGGTAGTCCAGCCCGTAGTTGCCGGGGGCTAAAATCAGGCGGCGGCTTTTCAACGCTGCCTGGTGGATTTCGATTTGCAGCGTATCCAGAAGCGCCTGCTGGCTCATCGGCTCCACAATGCCGCTGGTGCCCAGCACCGACAGGCCGCCCTCGACCCCCAGATGCGGGTTGAAGGTGCGCTTGGCCGCAGCCTCGCCGCCTTCGATGGAGATGACCACCGCGAACCCGCCGCCGTAGCCGACGGCGTCCGCCTCCCGCAAAAGCGCCTCGGTTATCATCTGCCGCGGCACACGGTTGATGGCCGCCGCGCCGACGGGCTGGTCGAGGCCGGGCTTTGTCACACGGCCCACCCCCGCCCCACCGTCAATCGTAACGGTGCGCGGCGCGCCGGGCAGCAGTGTGACCGCGGCAATGACCGGCAGACCCGTCGTGGCGTCGATGTCGTCGCCGCCGTCCTTGACGATGGCGCACGCGGCCCCGTCTGCCGTCAGGCGGCAGAACTGCGGTACGACCTCCACGACGATGCCCTTGGGCGTGCGCAGACCAACGCTTTCCGGCGCGTGGCCGGTCAGCAGCAGCCGCGCCGCGCCCGCCGCCCCCAGCGCCGCGCAGGTGCCGGTGGTGTAGCCGCAGCGCAGTAAACGCTGCCCGCTGCGGATGTAGTGCTCAAATTGGGGCTTCGGCTTTGCGCCGCTCCCGGCAAACAGCACCGCGTATTGGTCGGTGGTCAGTCCAAACAGCGCACAGATATTGTCCTGTGCAAAGGCGTCCTGCGGTGCCAGCACAGCGGATACGCCTGACGGCGCAACGCAGACAACGGCGTCGGCCAGCCTTTGGGCCAGCTCCAGCTCATGCAGCGTCACGATGACGGCCACATTCTTCTCATGCGCCAGCACTTGCAGGATGTCCATGAGCTCCGCCTTGCCCTTTACGTCCAAAAACGACGTTGGCTCGTCCAGAAGCAAAATCTCCGGCTGCTGGCAGACTGCGCGGGCCAGCAGCACGCGCTGGCGCTGGCCGTCGCTGATCCTGGCAAAATCGCGGTCCTCCAGCTCCTCCGCCCGGACAAGGCACAGGGCGTCATGCACCTGCTGCCTGTCGGCATCGGACAAAATGCCCAGCCGCCCGGTGTAGGGGTAGCGCCCGGCGGCGGCGACCTCAAAGCAGGACGTCAGCTCGGTGCGGGCCGTGTGGGGCAGCATCAGCGCCAGCTTGCGCGCCCGGGCGTTGGGGGTGTAGGCCGTCAGGTCTTGCCCGTCCAGCAGCACCGCGCCGCCCTGTGCCGCCAGCTGCCCGGCCAGCGTTTTTAAAAGGGTGGATTTGCCCGCGCCGTTCGGACCGATGAGCGCCAGAATTTTGCCGCGCTCGGCGTGCAGGGCAATGTCCCGCAGCAGCGGCGCACCGTAGCCGACGGCGAGATTTTGCGTTTCACAACAGCTCATACCGTGGCCTCCCCGCTGTAGCGGCGCACAAGCAGCCAGATGACCACCGGCGCACCAAACACCGCTGTGACCGAGCTGATGGACAGCTCGGTGGGTGCAAACAGGCTGCGGGCGATCAGGTCGCACAGCAGGCAGAATGCCGCGCCGCCCAGTGCGCAGCCCGGCAGCACCCGCAACGGTTTTGCACTGCCCAGCGTATGTTTTACCAGATGCGGCACCGCAATGCCGACGAAGGAGATCGGTCCGGCAAATGCCGTGACGCAGGCCGCCAGCAGGCTTGACAGCAGCACAAGCACCACGGAAAATGCCCGCACCGGCACGCCGACGCTGGCGGCGTAGCTTTCACCCAGCTGGTAGGCGGCCATCGGCTTGGAGAGCAAAAACGCGGCGGCCAGGCAGGGCAGAACGATGGCCGCCGCCGTGGCGACATTGCCCCAGGTCATGCCGGAGAAGCTGCCCATCGACCAGTTGTGCAGGTTGACGATGTTGGAATCCTGCGCGAAGGCGACGACAATATCGGTGACGGCCGAGCAGATGTAGCCGATCATGACGCCGCAGATAACCAAAATGCTCATCTGCTGCACGCGGCGCGCCACGGCCAGCACAAACAGCATGGCCGCCATGGCCCCGGCAAACGCCGCCAGAATCAGCGTCAGTGAGCCGGTGAGCAGACCGCGGTTCAAAAAGACGACCATCGTCAGCGCCACAGCCAGCTTGGCCCCGCTGGAAATGCCCATGACAAAAGGCCCGGCAATCGGGTTGGCAAAAAACGTTTGCAGCAGATACCCGGCCACCGAGAGCGCCGCCCCCAGCAGCACGACCATGACGGCGCGCGGCAGGCGCAGCTGCAGCAGGATGTTGGCCGCCAGCGCGTTTGTGCGGCGGCCCAGCAGGGCCGCCGCGATGTCCGCCGGGGAGAGCGCAATGCTGCCCCAGAACAGGTTGAGCGCAAACAGCGCCAGCAGGGCCGCCGCCATGGCGAGATATGCAATTGTCATGCGTTTGGAGGTGTGCATGCGTGGTTCCCTTTGCGGCGGGCGACAATGGTGCGGGCGGATATGGAATCCGCCCCTACGGATGCGCCACGGTTTTGTGCGCCCGTTTTTGCCGCCGCGTTAAATTTTCAGTGCAGCTTCGTCAAAAATGTCAATTCACTATCGTCCGGGTCATCCTCGGTGAACACCCTGTTCATATCCAGGATCAGCTCCGGCAGCTCCATGCTCTGCTGGAAAAGGCTCTGCGACGTACACCAGACGCTGCCGCTTTGCACGGCCTTGAAGTCCGCCAGCATCGGACATTTTGCGAGCAGCTCATCCATTGTGCGCAGCTCGCCCTCAATCGTGCTGTTGTAGAGCAGCACATCGGCGTCACGCGCCCCGGCGTAGAAATCCTCGAGCGAGATATTGACAGTCGCCAGATTGTTGCCGCTGTCCGTCAGGTCGGCAAAGACGTAGCTGCCGCCCGCCAGCCCGATCATCTTGGCGACGTAATCGCCGCCCTTGCGCACCGTGGCGAGATTGTTTGAGGTGATGGAGAAGAACGCCGCAGTCTTGCCGGTGGGTTCCTCGTCCAGCAGCGGTGCAATGCGCTGCACAGCGTCGTCAAAAATGCGCTCGGCCTCCTCGGTTCTGCCCAGCAGGATGCCATACAGCTTGACCCATTCCATCCGGGCCAGCGGGTCACTCTCGTAGCTCGAGCGCTCGACGAGGACTGGCACGCCGAATTTTTCGAGCTGCTCTTTCACCTCGGGTGTGTGGTAGATCATTGTGTTCTCGATGGCAAGGCCGCAGTCGGCGGACAGGATCGTCTCGTAATCGGGCGCGCTGTACTTGCCCGCGTAGGCGATCTCGCCCTGCTCCATGGCGGTGCGGGCCGCGTCGAGGTACCAGTTTTCGGCCTGCGTGCCGGACAGCGCCACAGCCCCCAGCCCGCCAATGCTGATGATGGGATCCATCGCGGACGACGACACAAGGTAGATATTTTGGATAGGCTGCTGCAAAACGGTGATGTCTGCGTCCAGATTGGCGGGCGCAGCGGTCCCCTCCGGCACGACGAGATAGCGGCTGCCGTCAATCGTGATGAGGTCATAGCCGCCCGCACACACATCCACCGTGAACTGCTTCGCATATTCCAGTGGATAGCGGTTTTCTATCGTCAATGCGTCCGTTTGCGCGGGAGCCTGGGATGCAGCCGCGCACCCTGCCAGCAGCAGAGCGGGCAGGGCAAAAGCTGCCGCGCGCCTCATTCGGCGGCCAGCGTCGAGCTGTCAAAGGTCAGGGTATAGTCGATCTCGTGCGGGGTGCTCATGGCGACGGTGTCCGCCGTGACGGCCAGCGCGGTATCCAGCGCGGCAACGGGGATCTCAAACGTCGAGTTGCCCTCGGTGTTGACGGGCAGGTACTTTTCGCCGTCAACGAGCATATAGTCATAGTTCGGGCTGCTCCAGACGATGGTCGCGGTCAGAATGCCGTCGGCCACAGTCAGCGCGGCGGGGCTTTCGACGGTGGCGCGTCCGCTGCCGCCCTCCAGCGTCACAGCGCAGGTGTAGCTGCCGTCGGCGGGGATCTCGACGGCTGCCGCAGCCGCATCCTCTGCCGCAGGCTCGGCATCGGAGACGCTGACCGTATGGTCATACCAGGTGCCCTTGGTGCCGAGGATGGCCAGCTGGAAATCGGCATCGACAGCCGCAACGGGGATGTCAAAGCCGTATACTTCGTCGCTGGTGCCGTCGGAGTAGGTCACCGTGTCAACGGTAGGCTGCAGCCAGTCGCTCTCGTGGGCGGGGGCGTCGGCGGCCATGCCCGGATACAGGTTGACGATCTTCTGGGACTGCAGACTGACGTGGAAGGTCATCGTGCCGTTTTCCACCGTCAGCGTGCCCATGCCGTCCACGGCTTCGTTGGCGTGGAACATGCTGCTGTCGGTGTTGAACTTAGCGGTGTATACGCCGTCCGGCAGCGCGGCAGCGGGGGCCTGGGCTTCCGTGACGGCAGGGGCGGTTTCTTCCGTGGAGACCGCCTCGGACGTGCTCTCGGCGGTGGACGCTGCGGACGCACCGCAGCCCGCCAGCAGCAGGGCAGCGAGAGTCAGGGACGCGAGTTGGAGCTTTTTCATGCTTTCCTTACCTCATTCTATATATATTTATCAGGCATTAGCGGGAGGCGGCGCGGGCGGATATGGAATCCGCCCCTACGGCGTGGCAGGGCATCACATC
>ERZ857750.3631-NODE-3631-length-12577-cov-3.258824_pt1 | contig 12577 bp, 8 predicted proteins | sample MGYA00519915_ERZ857750 | MGnify/ENA primary metagenome ERZ857750 (study PRJEB31778, sample SAMEA3449358) | human gut metagenome | biome: human gut; feature: human-associated habitat; material: faeces | place: United Kingdom | collected 2010/2012 ... | reverse complement strand
GCCATACAGAAGATATGCTCCACCAAGCACTACTATGGCTATTACCATCATTAAAATTCCACTCATAATCTTTCCCCTTTTCTTTTGGTATGGTTTATATAAAAAAACGCCTTTGTTATCCATTCGGATAACAAAGGCGGAATGTTCCGTGGTACCACTTTGTATTACCATATCTATTACTAAATATGATCTCTTGTTACTGTCTCTGTAAACAGTCTCTTCTGTAACGTGAAGACTACGTCCCAGCTTACTGAAATTAGTTATTATTTTTTCAGCGGGATGCTCCCAGGTGATACCACAAAATACCTTCTGCCGCCTCTCACCAGTCTGCGGCTCTCTGTGTTCCGGTTATCTTTTGTAATTTGTCCTGTTCAATGCATTTCTCTTTATCTAACTAAAGTTTTACTACTTTTTTTAGAAAATTGCAATACATTTTTTGTATATATTATACGATTTTATCAATCTGTTTTTGTGCATTTTCGCTGGCCGGTATCAGTATCTTCAGGTCAAACCAATTCTCCTTTGTATCAATGGAAACAGCGCCATCATATTTATTTACCGTATAGCGAATGCTTTTCAGTCCATAACCGTGGAATTCTTTGTCCCGCTTCGTTGTGATAAACGCTCCGCCCTGGTAATTCAGTTCCGTATCATAATAATTTTCAAACCGGAGAAGCAGAAAGTTTTTCTGTTTTGAGACACTGACGTGTATTAATCTTTTTTCTTTATCCGGAATCTTCAATTCACATTCAATGGCATTATCCAATGCATTTCCAAAAATACTGCAGATATCCATAACATCCATAAAATCCAGCAGGGTTCCATCTGCAACGCAGGTAAAGGTTATGTTATGCTTTGCGCAATAAAGACTCTTGGTAGTCAGCACAGTATCCAACACTTTATTTCCTGTTTTGTTCTGGTTTTCATATTTCTTTATATCTGCTTCCATTTTATCCAGAAATGCTTCCCTTTTTCCAGGATCAGCTTCACTTCTTAACACAGCGATCTGATGCTTCAGATCATGATACTTATAATTGATCAGCTCAATGCTTTCCTTTGACTGCTTGTATTGGGCATACTGATTCTGAAGCACATTCTGCACCGCCTCCAGTTCTTTTCTCACCCGAAGCTCACAGCACTGTATCAAATGTGCATATAAAATTGCAATTCCTGCAACATCTACCATAGTACGGATATTCCCCATTTCAAAAGAATATCTGCCTGTAAATGGCGTGTTCACATTCACATAACTCATATTGCTGACAGCAAATACAGCAATACTGATCAGGAGTCCGGAAAAATATTCCCTTCTGGTGATTTCCATCTGTCCATCCTTTGGCAGATGAACATGGAGAATTTTGTATAATATCACTACAAGCACACCATAGATCAGAAGAATTGCCATTCCCTGCTGCCACCAGGACATCCATGCTTCTTTCCCTGTATAACACAGGATCTGCCACCCGGCAGAAGCCATAAATTCAGCTGCTACAAAAGCAATCATTCCAAAATATGCCGCATCTGTCAGCCTGATCTCACAGCAGCAAAAAACAAAAGCAACCATCAGAAAAACCGCAAATATCATACAGGGGATCCAAAAAATCAGTCTTACCCCACCGGTAGAAATCAGAAATACGCTCTGTATTCCAAATGCACCTGCCACAAGACAGCCTGTTACAGCCGGTGAAAATCTTTTTTTGAAAGGCAAAATAAAAATCAGACAAGCCATCCACTCTGCAAGTGCCGTATAAAGTCTTGGAATATCGGGCAGATAATATTCTGTCATTTTATCACCTCTCCCCAATATCTGGTCAGGGCTTCCATGAAGACCTTTCTTCGTGCACGGCTCAATGTCAGATTTTCTCCCTTCACCAAAGCACATCCATCCTGGATCCGTTCCACATGCTGGAGGTTGATCAGATATCCCTTATTTCCACGGCAGAAATTCATCTCCGAAAGCTTTTCCTCCATCTCCTTCATTTTCCCTGTTGTTTCATAGTTTCCCAGTATGGTATGGAGTATCAGAGTATGTCCCTGACTTTCAATATAATAAATATTTGCAACATTAATCCTGACCATGCCGCCTTTCATATTCACCATGATAATCTTCGTTTCCCGCTTTTTCATCCGGCTGATAGCACGGTTAAGCCTCTGGGAAAATGCGAAATAGGACACCGGCTTCAGTACATAATCCAACGCATCCACTGCATATCCCCTGATCGCATATTGTGCCATATTCGTAATGAAAATGATCACAACCTCCGTGTCAATTTTGCGGATTTCCTCAGCAGCAGACATTCCGTCCATAAATTTCATTTCCACATCCATCAGGATAATATCGTACTGGGATTTATATTTATTTACAATCTGATCGCCGTCTGAATAGACTGTAATGTCAAACATCTCTTTGTTCTCTTCTTCATATTGATGCAGAAACTGCTGAAGCTGCTTTGCATACATTTCTTCGTCTTCCACAATTGCAATGCTGATCATGCCAGTCCTCCTTTTTTCCTGTTATTACAACTCCTTTCATAATAAATAATTTTCCCTCACTCTGCAAGACAAAAATCACATAAAAAAATCCCCCTTTTTTCTCTGAAACTTTTACAGATTCCTTGCTCTGCTTTTTCCAGATTTAAAAGGGGGACTTATGTCTCCAGATTACTGTTTAATTATTCGTTTACAGCCTGTTTTTTCTTTTTTCTCCAGCGTACAATTACAATTGTATCAACTACAATAAGAACAACTGCAAGAATCACGTCAATCATTACAAACAGTTTTGTCATATTGGTCATTCCGCTTGCCGGATTTCCATCTGCATAATATCCGCTGTTTGCTACTGTATAAAGGATATTTTTGCAAGCCTGACGCATTGCAAGAACTGCTGTTGCGCTCTCGTCTGTCAGTTTGTTGGACTCTGCACTGTTAAATCCAAGCATCAGATCATTTCCGTTTCTGATACAATGATCGGTGATCATGTAACCATAGGAACCGTCATAATCGGTTTCTACCATTCCAACGAATCCCCATTCTCCACGGAGCACGTTGTTCAAAAGCTCGTTGTTTGCACAGCTTGGTACTGTACCGATCCAGTTGAAGGAGGACATAACTGCCATTGCTTTTCCTTCAAAGCCCTTTGTTGCAAGCTCGAATGCTTTCAGATATCCTTCACGGATTGTCTGCTCGGAAGCAAATGTGAGAAGGAAAGAGCATCTGTTTGTTTCCTGATCATTTAATGCAAAATGCTTCATGTATGGATAAACACCCTTGGTGGCTGCTCCATTCATTTCATTTGCTGCCATGTATCCAGACAACAGACTGTCTTCTGAATAATATTCGAAGTTACGTCCTGCAAATGCTGTACGGTGGATGTTCATAGCCGGGCCGTACCATCCGTAGTTGTCAGCATCTACATATTCCTGTCCCATAGAAACGCCGATTTCATTTGCAAGTTCTTTGTTCCAGGTCTGAGCCATAAGAACTTCAGATGGATAAGCAGTTCCATATGCCTTTGTGATGAAGTTGTTTAATCCGGCAGGTCCGTCACAGTCAGATGTGGCAATTTTACCTACTGATTTGATTTCTGCGGTCTGCCATCCACCAACATTGATCAGAGTAGCCATATCTTCGAAGCTGAGCTGGTCTAACAGCTTATCCCAGTCTGCATCGTCATAATCTTTTCCGGTAAGGTCAGCAAGCTGAAGTCCGTTGTCTGCTCCCATTGCCGGCATTTCATCAGAATCATTGTTATATTTGGTTCCATCGTAAATGCCAAATACATTCTCTTCTACGGCTGCCCTTGTCTCGTCGCTCATTACATAAGCATCCTCTTCCGGCACACCGCATGCTTTGTCATAATTTGCAAAACCGTCCTCACGGGAAAGCTGCTCAAAGTCGCCTCTCGCATAATCCTCAAACTGGTTTGTTGCAACAGTTTTGTCGGAAGAACGACCATCTTTGCTGTAATCAATATCTTCATCAACGGTGAACTTCTCTTCACCAAGAACTGTATGAGAGTCTGAACGAAGAGAAATTGTGTATTCGCCAGCCTCTAAGATATAACCGCCTCCGGAAATCTTAATACCTTCAGAATCATAGGAAGCCATATCTTCTTTGTTGATGGTAAAGGATTTTGTCTGGGATTCTCCTGGCTCAATAGAATCTGTTTTCTCGAAAGCGATCAGGTTTGCTGCTGCTTTCTCAATTCCACCGTTTGTGTAAGGTGCTGTGTAATAAATTTCCACAACATCTTTTCCAGCAACAGAGCCTGTGTTCTCTACCGTTACATCAAAGGTGACGGTATCTCCGTTATCCTTGAAATTCTCAATCTGTTTGTCAAAGGTTGTGTAGCTGAGTCCATATCCAAATGGATACTGTACCATATCCTCATACTTGATAAGACCCTCTTCAGCTGCTGTTTCATAGAATTTATATCCTACATAAATTCCCTCTGCATAGTTTACAAATCCCATGCTTCCTTCGTAAGCCGGATCATTTGCTGCGATCTGCTCTTTCAGATCTTCTACGTTTGTATAAGCATTCAGGCCCATATTATTGTAGTATGGAGTCTCTGTCAGATCCTTTACAAAGGTATCTACTGTTTTTCCAGATGGGTTTACAGAACCATTGATGATCTCGCCCAGTGCTTCGAAGCCAGTTGCACCTGCTCCAGGAGCAAAGATAACCGCACCGATCTGCTCATATTTGTCTACCCAGTCCAGTTCCATTGCATTATTTGCGTTTACAACTACAATAACATTGTCAAACTGGGAGCATACTGTATCCAGCATATCTTCCTCTGTATTGGAAAGCTCAAGATAGCTTTCTCCCTCGTCGAAGTCATCATAGTCTCCATTGTTTGTGTAACTTCCTTTTACATATCCGTAATTGTCTGGGGAAACAGATACTTCTTCTGCTTTCTTTGCATAGCTTCCATCAATTACAGATTTCATGTCGGTTGGAAGGTCTGCACCCTCTCCGCCGGAACGTCCAATTACAACTACAGCTGTGTCAGAATACTCTTTTGCTTCGTCCATCAGGCTGTCTGTGTAATACTCCTTAGTCGGCTCAGGCAGTGTCCAGTCCTGCTGCGCCATGGCAATTGTAGGACGGTCAGCTCTGTAGTCAGTATACATCTTGGTAAGAGACTCGTTTGTCTCATATCCGGCATCCTTTAAGGACTGCAGGATACCGATTGCTGTGGAGGAATCAGAAGATCCTGATCCGGTTCCGCCAAACAGCGGGTTTGTAGAATCCCAGCCGAATACATTTAGTTTCTTTGTATCTGAGGAAAGAGGTAAAATACCATCGTTTTTCAGTAACACCATTCCTTCTTCAGCAACCTTCTGAATGGTTGCACGGCTCTGGTCTGTAGTCTCTTGTGCAAGTACTACTTTCTTTGCGTTTAAAACACTTGATACGTTGTTGTACATCGGTCCGTAGCAGATTACATTTACAAGCACTGCAACAATTGCAATAAATGCAATGGCAGCCTGCCAGCGGATCACATGACGGAATCCCTTTTGGGCTTTATGAGCCACAACCATTACTACGATCATCACAACAAGTAAAGCAAGGATTGCGATAACATAGCCGATCAGCTTCTCAATATAGGATGTAAGGTCAGCCTGACTTACACCGAGACTGCTGAAAACCGGGCTCAGTAAGTTTACTAAAAATCCTGTCATAATCATTTCCTCCCTTTGTTATTTTCAGGAGTATTCTATCAGATTTCAGCAGATTCTGTTGTATTTTACATAAACGGTTCTTTTTTTACATAAACGGTTCTTTTTTTTACATAAACGGTAGTTTTTATGGCATTCGTTTTATTAATCCATTCGGAAACACTTGGTGTAAAAGTCAATAATCCGACCTGCTTTTTAAAATGTTCAGATTGGGACACTTTAAATTGCTACATCTTGTACATTAATTATCCTATTCTGGCAGGCTACTTTCCAAACAGAGCCGTCCCCACCCGATTAAGTCATTTGGCAACTTTTCCGATCCTTGCAAGGCTTTTGCACCACGACGGAGATAGGCTTTTAGTTTTTCGCCATAGAGGTAGGGATCTTTTCGGCGGGTGATTCCCCATTCCATAAGGAGGGCGGCTGCACCGGTAACGAAAGGCGTGGAAAAGGAGGTGCCAGTGAAGGATGCATAGCCTCCACCAGAGCGGGGAGCATAGATATCAACACCGGGAGCGACAAGGTCGGGTTTTGGATAGGGGAGGGCACGACAGCCGCGGCCAGAGAAATCAGCATAGGTGTTTTGACGGGCGTCGTAGGCGCCGACGCTGATCACGCGTCTGGCAGTGGCAGGGATTGTAAGGGTTCCCTGAGGACGTGGAAGATAGAAGGCTGTGCCTGGGTTTAGCGTTTTGCCACCTGGAAGCCACAGGAAATATTCCCCGTTTTTTATATTTCTTGCTGCTAAGATTATTTTCCACACACCGCTGTCTACATAGGGGGGGGTCTCATCCTGCGGCAGAAAATCCACATAAATCTCCTGCGTCACATGATACGGTGCCGGTTTTCCATAATAAATCAGAAGTTCCGTATTTCCCGCCTGCCAACGCTGGGCGCCCAGTGTTTCAAAAAGGGGGCCAACACGCTCCCCGGCTGGATTTTCCAGATAGATTTCCATCTCATCTTCGTAATTTTTCCAAAGCTGCACATTTAAGGTAGGCTCAAAGGCACCAACCCCAAGTTCAATTTCCTGGATTTCACCTGGCGAAAGCTTTCCTCCGGTATGCAGAGCATCATTTCCATTGTTGCCCATTCCTACACAAATCACATTTTTCCCCATACCGGACACATTGTCCAGATAAGTTTCCAGCAGAGAATCGCCTCTGTGTGAGCCATAATTATTTCCAAAGCTTAAATTGAGCGCGATTGGTCTTCCAAGCCGTATAGCCTGCCGAACCAGATAATCTACACCTTGCATCAGCTCTGTAGTTCTTGGAAAAGAGTCCTGTCTTGGAATACCCATTTTCACAACCAGAAGGTCACTTTCATATGCCACACCCCGGTTCACTGCCCCACGGGAAAAATCGCTGCCAGCTGCCACTCCAAGCACAGCGGTTCCATGACCGCTTCCATCTTCAGACGGAACAAGGCGCCGCCCCTCCTGCACAGAGAGGGACAACGCCTCATTGATTTCCTCATTGGTATATTCAGTTCCTGTTGCATAGCCCTCCGGGGGATTACCGGGAATGCTCTGATCCCACAAACGCAGAATCCTGGACTTTCCATCTGCTGTAAGAAATGCAGGATGCCTGTAATCCACCCCGGAATCCACAATTCCGATCAACACGCCGCGTCCTGTCAGCTGCAGATTCCCCGGTTCATCGCGCTGTACCTGGGTAATACAGCTTGCCTCTTTTGAAAAAAGATCTTCAAAATACAGACGGGTGGGCTTTTCTATAAATTCTATCTGGGGACGTCGGGAATATTCTTCCAGCATACTTTCAGGAAGCGTCACAATGGCATACCCGCCAAGGAGAGGGACCACGGAAATTCCGGATCCACCAAGCAACGCCTCAACAGAATCACCCATTTCACTATACTTCACAATAATTTCCCACTTTCGTGTCTGCTTCTCATACCCCACATTCAGATTTCGGGATTTCTCTCTTTCCTCTTCTGTGGCATCCAGCGCAAGGTTCAAAAGATTATCCAGCTTCTGATCTGGCATATTTCCTCCATTTTGCAGCATATGCATACTCAGAATATACTTATCTTTAATTTACGCCAACCCGTTTTAAATAATACCTCAGCCTTCCTATTATATTTCAGAGCGTGTTTGAAAATCATTCCCACCATCTGTACTCCCTGCTTTATGGAAATTTTTTGCAGAAAGCCTTTTTCAAACACGTTCTAAACCCTCTGTAGATTTTCAAATATCAGTTATTTTTCCTCTACTTTCACCTTTTTCAGCAGAAAAACCATCACCAGCAGCACCACTGGGAAAATCAGGCCTACGCCCATACCCACGCGGATGTTATCTCCTGCATTCTGTGTGACACGGCCCACGATTCCAGGGCCTATACTGCCTCCAAGATCTCCGGCCATGGCAAGAAGGGCGAACATGGCAGTTCCACCTGCCGGAAATTTCTTAGAGGAAATACTGATGGTTCCAGGCCACATGATTCCAACGGAAAATCCGCATACAATACAGCCAATCAGTCCTGCTGCCGGATTAGAAGACAGGGATGCAAGAAGATAGCAGAATACGCATAAAATTCCGGATCCTGCCATAAATTTCATCAAGTCCATTTTATCTCCGTATTTTCCAAAGATCATACGGCTGATTCCCATCGTAATGGCAAACATGCAGGGACCGGCCAGGTCTCCGATGGTCTTTGACAGTCCAAGTGCCGCCTCTGCATAGGCAGATGCCCACTGGGACATGGACAGCTCTGATGCCCCTGAACACACCATCAGACACACGGCAATCCAGAACACAGGCTTACGAAACAGTTCCCTGATTTTCATGCCTTCCCCTTCATCCACCAGATGTTCGATGGGACAGGTGGCAAAGTTGTAAACATTAACGGCCGGAACGATTGCCCACAAAACTGCCAGCCACTTCCAGCTGTCCATTCCAAAAACTGCGAAAAACAGGGTGGAAACTGCAATGGTTCCCACAGAGCCCCAGCAGTAGAAGGAATGAAGAAGACTCATGGTCGCTTCTTTATTTTTGAAAGGACATGCTTCCATAATAGGACTGCACAGCACTTCAATCAGTCCGCTTCCAACAGCATAAACAATAACACTGATGATAATTCCCATAAAAGGATCTGGCAAAAGCTCCGGAAGAAATGCCAGCCCCACCAGTCCTAAAGCGGAACTGATCTCAGAGGTTACAATGCACACGCGATATCCGATTTTGTCCACAAATCGGGCACAAAACAAGTCAACCAGCAGCTGGGTAAAGAAAAAGCAGGGGGAGATCAGTGCAATATTTCCAAGGGAAATATGATAATCTGTGTGAAATTTCAGAAACAGCAAAGGTGCAAAATTTGCTGCTATAGCCTGGGTGATAAAGCCCATATAACAGGCTCGTTTGGTTTTCTGGTAATTTGGCATGATTGGTTCTCCTTTTTTTCTTCTTTAAAGAAGATTTTTGTCTTATTGGATTATATTATATTTAAATGTGTTTTTCATTGGATTATTTCTGATTTTTATTGTATAATATCGTAAAAACATTAATTTTCTATTTTTTCGGGGCACTTCCCAGAGCGGTTCGAAAAAGGTTTTCTGCAAAATATACCGCAAAGTGGGACGAGCAGATTGCGGGAATGATTTTCAAACAGGCTCCAGGTCTCGATTTGAGGATAAACAAGATATGAAAGAAACCAACGTATATACCAAAATTATTACCGACGAAAATTTAATGGAGACCATTCCCCACGGAAGCCAGGACTATCCCTTTCGCTACTATTATGAGCATTTAGCCCAATTTGATTTTAACTGCATAGACTGGCACTGGCATACGGAGCTGGAATTTGTGTATATTCAATCCGGAACCGTAACTGCATGGATTGGGGAAAAACAGCTGGAGCTGCCAGCTGACAGCGGCATTTTTATTAATTCCAAATTCCTTCACCGTTTTTCCTCTCCTGTGGATGCTGTCATCCCAAACTTTCTCTGCATGCCCTCTTTCCTTGCAGCTACAGACAGCTATATCTACCAGAACTATGTAAAGCCTATCGTTACATCGAATATTCCTTTTTGGATTTTTCGCAGGGAGATTTCCTGGCAGGCCAGAGTTCTTGATCTTATGAAGCAGATTATTTCTGCGCAGACTTCCGGTTCTTCCTGCCATCTTCTGACCTCTGCCCTTATGCAGCAGCTCTGGCTGGAAATATACAAGCATACAGATCTTTCCACTATGCCGGAAATCACTGGACAGTTCTCTGTAAACCGCGCAAGACTCCAGCTGATGATGCAGTTTATTCACGAAAATTACAGAAGAAATCTTTCCCTGGATGAGATTGCTGCACAGTCTATGATCAGCAAAAGCTCTGCCTTAAATCTTTTTCGGAGCTATCTTCACATCACGCCGGTCAATTATCTCATAAACTATCGGCTGAAACAGGCTGCTCTTCTGCTCTCCCATACAGAGAAAAAAGTCAGCACCATTTCAGCCGAAACTGGTTTTCACAATGTAGATTATTTTTGCAGAGCCTTCAAAAAACACTACCAGGTGACACCTGGGGAATATCGGAAAGAAAAGTGGGATAAATAGCTGTTATTTGTTAATTTTACATTCCGCATTCAATGCATTTACAACAGCTTCATACATCGGTTTCGCCTGCGGTGCAGCTCCAATCAGCTCTGCCAGTGTCATTCCATACGCAAACTGGATCATCGGACCATCCAGCATTCCCGGTTCCATTTGATTGAACCTTTCTACTGCAAGGGGTTCTGCCACAGTCTCACCAAGGGTGCTGTCCATACTGAAGCGCTCTGGCCTGTCTGCCTTTGCATTTAAAGTACTTTTGGAACTGCCTACGTTGAAAAAGCTGAAGGTTGCCATAGAAATATCATTCCTATAATGATTCATTTCTTTCACATCACCACGTAGCAATGCGCGTACAAATTCATTATATGGTACATTTTCGTCTGAAAACCAGTCTCTTATCATATTTTCAAACATCATTCGGACTTCCCGATTTGTAACACTTAAATATTTCCCTTTTGGATCAGGGAAATTATATCGTCACATAAAGATAATTGAACACCAGCTTTCTCTGATACTCATAATACTTCGCCTTTTTCTTGATCATTTCCATTACAGCACGGTCAACCTCGTCACCGCGAAGGTCGAAAGGATTGTAGGAATTGACATTGTCCCGGATCCGCAGGATGCATTCACCGTTGTTATCCATTACTTTTACGGATACATAATATTTCTTATCTGTTTCGCCGATACCAAATTTCATAATATTCAGAAGCAGCTCCTCCACGATCAGATGGATAAAGAAGGACTGTTTAAAATCAAGTTCCCATTCATCGCACAACCCTTCCAGATTCTGGGACATTTTTTCCATACTGCCTTCCTCGATGGGATAATATTCCTCAAAAACCCGGTTGGTAAAACTGTATTTTTCTTTTATGTAATCTTTTATTTTTCCAAATATCTGTATTGCAAAAACCAGCAGCAGGCAAACTCCCTCACTTATTACATACACAAGCGCAAGCCCTACGATTCCCTTTTTCTCAATCAGTAAAAATCCGGCCACCAGCATGAGAATGAAGTTACGTAAAACAGATAACCCGGAAGCATATCTTGTCTTTCCTATTGTTTGCCAGAAGAACGTGGTTACCACATTCACTCCTGCCAGAGCCACGCTTAATGCATAAATACGAAATGCGGTCGCTGCTGTTTCCAGTGCCGGACCATCATTCAGACCGAAGAATATCAGTATGTTTTTTGCCCCGGCTGCAAAAAACAATGCCATAATCATTCCTGCTGCTGCAACAATCCGCAGTCCATCGTGATACACCGCCAGCATTCCTTTCCAGTCCTTCTCTCCGCCTAAAATGGAGATAACCGTAGAAGCAGCAGCTCCGGCACCGTCAAACATAGCCCCCGGAATGGTACTCATGGTATAAATAACACCAAATACAGCCACAGAAAAAGTGCCATTTTCTGAGTTTCCCTTTAACAGCATAGTATTAAACACCAGCATAACCACCGCCTGAAAAATAAATGCAGAGCCTACGCCAAATCCATTTTCCACATATTCTTTGATCTCATTTCCTGTAGGAATGTGAAAATGAAAGCTTAAAAGCGCCTGCTTGTTCCAAAAATGAGTAAGCAGAATCAGAGTTCCTACTGTTTCCGCAATACATAAAGACGCCGAAGCCCCAACAAGTCCCCAGTTCAGCACTTTCATAAACAGCAGATCCAGGCTTAAATTTGTGACAATAACGCCAGCTGAAGAAATGGCAGCCAGCTTTGGTGCGCCGTCTGTACGCACTGCTATGGAAAGAATATTATACACTACATAAATCGGGGCAAAAGCAAATACCACAGTCAGATACTGCAGGGCCTGTGGCAAAAGCTCCGGTGTGGCACCAAGCAGACTGCATAATGCGCTGCGAAATACGAGAGATACTGCTGCGAAAAGCACACCTGTTATCAGGCCTGCACTTAATACGGAGCCGAAAACCCGATTTGCACCTTTCAGATCTGCTTCACCAAGTTTTTTCCCAATTAAGACGCCTGCACCGCCGCCTAAGGTGATTCCCATAAGTAGATAAAGCAGAAATACCGGTGTTGCAATGTTCGCCACAGCCAGGCCGGTACTGCCTATAAAATTTCCTACCAGAGTAGCATCCACAAGGGTGGATACGGTAACCCCAAGAGAAGAACATACTCCCCAGAATAAAAAGGTTCTGTATGCACTTTTTGCATAGTTTGTTTCCATATAATTTTCCTCCTGCCCCATCACTTCCCAATAATAAAATTATATCGTTCATTTCTGTTTAAAACAATACTATTTTTATATGAAAGTCAGCTGTTCCGCGCCTATGGCGCTCCCACAGCTGCCGACCGCATTCGTAATCCG
>ERZ857750.3617-NODE-3617-length-12644-cov-5.243625_pt1 | contig 12644 bp, 11 predicted proteins | sample MGYA00519915_ERZ857750 | MGnify/ENA primary metagenome ERZ857750 (study PRJEB31778, sample SAMEA3449358) | human gut metagenome | biome: human gut; feature: human-associated habitat; material: faeces | place: United Kingdom | collected 2010/2012 ... | reverse complement strand
GGAACGGCCTGCGGTCCGTTCCTGCTTGTCGGCGAAACTGTAGTTTCGCGACAGCTTTGAAGCGGAGGAGATTTTTCTCTCTCCGCTTTTCTGCATTATACAGTTATAATTTTGTGTGACACGGGGAAAATAGGTTTGCGGGAAAACCATCAGGCAGCACCGTAAATCTATTTCATCGGAGTGTGAACCAAAGTGGATAGCAACATCAAACGAGGCGATATTTACTATGCCGATCTCAGTCCGGTGGTTGGCAGTGAGCAGGGCGGCATCCGTCCGGTGCTGATCGTGCAGAACAACGTCGGCAATCGGTACAGTCCGACCGTGATCGCCGCCGCTATTACATCGCAGATCAACAAGGCGAAAATGCCGACGCATATCACGGTCGGTGCGCCGAACTACGGACTGACCAAGGATTCCATCATCCTGACCGAGCAGATCCGCACGCTGGACAAACGCCGCCTGCGCGAGAAAATGGGCTCGCTCGACGAAAAAGCCATGCGGCACGTCGATGAAGCACTGGCAGTCAGCTTCGGACTCGGCTCGGTGCAAGGGTAAGCCGTATAACGGCGGGAGAAAGCGCATATCCTTTTTATGGGGTATGCGCTTTTTGCGTATAGACTGGGATTTGCCGTCTGCGGACGGCAGGAACGTGCCGCGCCCGCGGCAGGGGCAAACCTTGGTGTCTATCCTTTTGGATCTCCCAGCCAAAGGTTGGCTCCCATTTTATATGCTTTAGCAAGTAGTAAAATTCAAATTTGCACAGAAAGGAGAACCGCCCATGCGCGCAGACGTATTCTGTAACGACAACCCAATCGGCACGATCGACTGGACCCCGGATGCCTGCGGCGTACAGGTCAATCTCGACTGCGCCGTCTGCGGGGACGAACTGCTGCGCTGCTATGCGGTTGTGAACGGAAACATCCTGCGGGTCGGTCTGCCTGCACCGGAGCATGGCCGTCTGCGCCTGCGCCGGCATCTCTCGCGGCAAATGCTGCATGAGACTGGCTGTGAGGGCGAACCCGAACGGTTCTATCTCGCGTCTGCGCCGGAGCCTTTGCCGCAGAGCAATGCGCCGCCCGAGCCGCCGCTTGTCACCGGAGATACGGTCCTGGACGCGCTTCTATCCAGCGAAAACGTGCAGATTCAGCCGACCGAGACCGGACTGCGTCTGCAATGTCCGTTCGACCCGAAAAAGCCGTTCGCGCTGGCACCCGCCTTTGTGCTTTGCCGCACAGAAGGAAATACAGCAGTTCTGGAATGGAAAAAGGACGCAGCCGATGCGGCTGCGTCCTCTGAAAAGGCGTAACTTTAGGTAATACCGCATAATTGAACAAGAGTGATTTGCGAGTAAATTTTGCGTACTGACGAGGCACAGTTTTGCGGTAATACTTGATGTATTACCGTGAAACCTCGGCAGCGCGGACGGAACTCGCGCAAGGAACCGAAGCCAAAGTCAGGGCACAAAATTTCCGCAAAGCACCGCGGCAGTGCGACCGGAGCCTGCACAAGGAGCCGCCGCTTTAATTGTGCGGTGTTGCCTTTACTTTACGATGGTCTTTGCCTCCATGTAGTAGCGCTTCTCGTGCGCCTCACCCATGGAGAAGGTCTTGCGTGGCAGAACGCCATCGAAAACAACGCCGCGGAACAGGTCGTTCTTGGCGATGTCCGGCAGGATGAAGCCGAGGTTGCCCGGCTTTTCCGCCAGCGAAACAACAACGTCCGTGCCGTGGATGTAGTCGATCTTCGCGGAGGTGTGGGTCTCAAGATAAGCGTCCAGACCGGTCTGGATGGTAGCGACCGGAATGGCCCACTTCGGGTTCTCAACAACGAACACGCCGGACTTGTTCGCCGAGCAGAACGGGAAGAAGTGCGCGTTCTCGCTCTTGGGAGCCTCATCGGCAACGTAAGCCTTGCAGCCTTCGCCGTTGTAGAAGTCGGTCAGAGCACCGAGCAGTTCATCTGCGTCTACGCCGAACAGGGCACGGTGGATCGGCTCGATGATCAGGCTTTCGTCATGGATGTTGACAACCTCAACGAGTGCAAAACGTGCCGGATGGTTCTCCTGCTCCTCAGCAGTCAGGCCCTTCTTAACCTCTTCCCAGTACGCCTTTGCGGTGGCCATGGAGTGGTTGCCGTCGCCTACTGCATACGGCAGCAGCGCCTGTGCGTCCGTGCAGCCGTACTTTTTGTTGAAGGTCTCGCGGTCGCAGAGTGCTTCGAGCTTGGCCTCGATGGCCTCGGTCTCCGGACCGTTCGGCAGGAACCAGCCGGTGATATGGCCGCCGTTCTGCATCAGGTCGGTATCGTACAGCTTGTCATAAGAGGCGGTCTGCTCGAACAGAGGCTCGATGATCTGACGGTCGGGATCGTCGATCAGGATCATGATGTGCGGCAGCTCCAGGCACGCGCCCTGACGAACCTTGAGACGGGGCGGAATACGCTCGACAACCGTCTTTTCGGTCGGGCGGATGAGGGATGCGGAACCGGGCGTGTATTCATACGCTTCCAGATCGACCGACAGCACGATGCCGCGGCGCGGGCACGAGCCGCCGGACCAGCGCTCGGTCAGCACGACGCCGGCGGGCAGGGGGCGCAGCGTGCCGTCCTGCACATACTGCTGCATGGTCTGATGGATTTTCTCCGTGCGGGCAGCAACGTCCGCGTCCTCCAGATAAACCTCCGGCAGGGTCAGACGCAGGGTAGAGGGTGCGTCACCGACGGTCTTGTCAGTCTCGGCCCAGTAGTCCGGCTGAGAGGTGTACTGGTCGCAGGCGATGACTGCCCACTTGGACAGGTCCACGCCTTCACGCGGAAACATGATCTCGGGAATACGAGTGCAGCGATTAGCCATAATTATCCTTCCTCCAGTAGAAGTAGTGTGGAATGCCTCTATTATAGCAGACAAATCCCGAGTACGGCACTCGTTTTTCAAAAATAAATGTCGGTTTGCAGAAAAAACTTTATTTGCTTGACGAAAGTATGGGGATGTTGTACAATATAATATAGGTTTGGTTGCGAAATTTGTATAAAAATACAATCGTAAAAACGGAGGAAAACCCCATGGTTAAATTCAAGGCTATCGGCGTTTCGGAGGGTCTGGCGAAGGCAAAGGCTCTCGTGATCAAGGAAGAAGATCTTTCGGTCGTTAAGGAGACCGTTGCCGATGCGGAAGCCGAATGCAAGCGCGTTCTTGACGCAGTGGAAAAAGCCAAGCAGCAGATCGAAGTGCTGCGTGACGATGCGGAAAAGAATATCGGTGCGGCTGAGGCGGAAATTTTTGACGCACATCTGATGATGCTCGACGACCCTGATTTTGTCGAGGGCATGACAAACATTGTAACGGATGAGAAGGTTTGTGCGGAGTACGCGTGCTTTGTCAACTGCGAGAACTTTCAGGCGATGTTCCGCGCACTCGACGACGAATATATGCAGGCGCGTGCAGCAGACATCGGTGATATCTCGCAGCGGGTCATTAAGAATCTGAAGGGCATTGCGGATAACGCGATCGACACGATCACCGAGCCGTGCATTATTGTGGCGAACGACCTTACGCCGTCCGACACGGCGAAGATCGGCGGCAAGCCGGTTGCCGGTTTTATCACGAAGATCGGCGGCCGCACGAGCCATTCGGCGATCATGGCGCGTTCGATGGGTATTCCGGCGATTGTCGGTGCCGGCGAGAAGGCGGACGAGATCGCGGACGGCGACCTGCTGCTGATCGACGGCGCGGCAGGCGAAGTAGTCGCGCAGCCGGATGAGCAGACGCTTGCCGACTTTGCGGAGCGCCAGAAGGCCGATGCGGCGCATCGTGCCATGCTCGCGCAGTACAAGGATAAGGAGGGCGCGACCTCGGACGGCCGCCGTGTAATCATCGAGGGCAACATCGGTACGCCGGATGACGCAGTCCGCGTAGCGGAGCTTGGCGGTGAAGGCGTCGGCCTGTTCCGCTCGGAGTTCCTGTTCATGGATCGTACCGACCTGCCGAGCGAGGAAGAGCAGTTCGCCGCCTACAAGAAGGCGTGTGAGATCATGCAGGGCAAGCCGGTTATCATCCGCACGCTGGACATCGGCGGCGACAAGGAAGTGCCCGCACTGGCGCTGGAGAAGGAACAGAATCCGTTCCTCGGCTACCGCGCGATCCGCATTTGCTTGAATCAGCCGGAGCTGTTCCTGATTCAGCTTCGCGCGCTGCTGCGTGCCGCGCAGTACGGCGATCTGCGCATTATGTTCCCGATGATTTCGTCGGTGGATGAGGTGCGTGGTGCAAAGCAGGTGCTCGAGCAGGCGAAGGACATGCTGACCGCGGAAGGCGTACCCTTCAATCCGAACGTCAAGGTCGGCATTATGGTCGAGATTCCGGTGGCGGCTGTCTGCGCAGATGTGCTGGCGAAGGAGGTTGACTTCTTCTCGATCGGCACGAATGACCTGATTCAGTATTCCTGCGCGGTGGACCGCATCAACGAGAAGATTTCCTATCTGTACCGTCCGCTGCATCCGGGCGTGCTGCGCCTGATCGCCATGACGGCCAAAGCAGCGAACGAGAACGGTATCGAAGTCGGCGTGTGCGGCGAGATGGCAGGCACGGCCGGCATGGCGCCGGTGCTGTGCGGTCTCGGCGTGACCAATCTGTCCATGTCGGCATCCGCAATGCTGGCAGCAAAGGCAGACCTTGCAAAGCACTCCTGCGGCGAATGCAAGGAGCTGGCTGACAAGCTGCTCGCGTGCGCAAGCGCGTCTGACGCAGAGCGTATTTTCGCGGACTGGAGAGAGTCCTGAGTAAGAGTCAAAAGCCGCCGTTTCCCTGTGAAGCGGCGGCTTTGCACTGTTCGGATGGATAGAAATTGACTTGTATCGGAAAATGGATATCGTTTATCAGGATAACAAGCATTATCTGAGCAAATCCATGTCGTTTGCCTCGCACAGTGCGGCGGCCTGTTTCGTTTTGGGCGCAAGTGCGAACGGCTGGACGGAATGGAAGGACAAGAGCGGCAGAACACTCGATGAGCTGTTCCGCAGACAGGCAGAGAAAGCATAAGTAAAGGGACACGGAATGATTCTGTGTCCCTTTTTACGCAGGAAAGAGAAGCGTTTAGCCCTGGTTTGCCATATTCTGCTCGTAGGATTCGATCATCTTCTTCACCATCTGACCGCCTACGGAGCCGGCCTGACGGCTGGTCAGATCGCCGTTATAGCCCTGCTTGAGGTTTACGCCGACCTCGGCAGCTGCCTCCATTTTGAAGCGATCCATTGCCGCGCGTGCTTCCGGTACCATGCCCTGATTAGAACCATTTTTCGTGTTAGTCATGTTTGTTCGCTCCTTTTCGATTCGGTTTGGTGTGTTGGGTTTTGCTGATAGTAGGTTGCGCACCAAAGGTCGAAATATGAGATGCAAATGCTGTGACGGAAGCCAGAAAATATGATAAGCAAACGCGTTTTGCCAGCGCAGGAAAACAAGCGTTGAAAATTTGCTTTTGGACAGCGCATAAAACCTGCTCTGCTCATATAATAAAGGAAAGCACAGACATATACAGCCTTATTAGTTACGGTATATACTGCAGATGAGTTAGCTTATTCTAACTTATCGTTTCCGCCCGTCACCCAACCGTCCGGATGTGTTTTTCACTAAATTGTAAGCAAACACGTCTTGCAAGGATTTGTGCAATATGCTAATATGATGGTGATATATGTCCGATGCACAAATGTGCAATATGCGGACACGGGAACGAATTCCGAGAAAGTCTGACAGCGATCGGAAGCGGCAGTGGAGGTGCCGCTGAAAAAGTCATATTCACTCAAATTAGGATGCTTAACCTTTTGCAAGCACAGATTTACGTGGGAATAAGGCGGCTATGCCGCTTTATCAATAATGGATAGGGAACAGAAAGGACATCATAGTATGAGTCAAAACGAGAAGAGGTTATTCGACAGACACAAGAAACAGAAAGAACTGCCTTTAGAGCAGACGCAGGCGGTACCTGCGGTACAGGATGAAATCACGGCAGAGCCTGCAGCCGAGGTGTTGCCCAAGCGCAACAAATACGCAGACAAAATGAATCGCAAAAAGCGCAGACTGAGCAAAGGTGCGCGTATCGGCATTACGGCGGCGGCAGTTGCGCTGCTGCTTGGCGGCGGCATCTGGGCTGTGGTGAAATCCCGCGATGCGGGTACGGAGGACGTGACGCAGACCACGGCTATGGTCAGCTGCGGCGATCTGGAGACCTACATAGAGGGAAGCGGCGTTACTGCTGCAAAAAAACGTGAGGAACTTGGCCGGGAGGTTAAGGGCAAGGTAACACAGGTGCTGGTCGCCGAGGGCGACGAGGTACACACCGGCGATCCGCTGCTGGTGATCGACCCGACCGAAACCCGCAAGGAGCTTGCGGATGCACAAAAGGAACTGACCGAGGCGGAACGCGGTGTCTCGGACGCGCAGCTGGAGGTCTCCAAGGCACAGTCCGACTTGAGCGCGGCGCAGAGAAAACTGAGCCGTCTGCACATCACGGCGCCGTTTACCGGCAAACTGATTCCGGCCAAGGATTCGGACGACAAGGATGTGTCCTTCCGTGTCGGTGAGCAGGTGAGCGAGGGTCAGGTCATCGGCTACATGGTAAATGACCGCCAGATGAAGCTGACGCTGGCGTTCAGCGCCGAATATGCCCGCAGCATTCGCACCGGACAGTCGGCCACGGTATCCATCGCTTCTGCGATGAGCGAGGTGAGCGGTACGGTATCGTCGGTCGAGACAGCACAGCAGATTTCGAGTGAGGGTGTGCGCGTTATCCGCGTTGGCATTACGGTGAATAACCCCGGTTCGCTGACAAAGGGCATGACAGCCACCGCGACGATCAATGCCGGGCGCCTCGGTGCGATCTATCCGGCGAGCGCGGGCACACTGGAATACAGCCGCGAGTAAGCCGTCACCGCACAGATGAGCGGCGAGATCATCAAGCTGAACGGCACAAGCTACAGCACCTACAACGGCGGTGCGATTATCATGTCCCTGTCGAGTGACGCTTCTCAGGATGAGATTGCAGCCGCGCAGAATGGTATTGCGGCGGCAAACCGCACGGTTGACAGTGCAAAGACGGCTGCAAACGAAAAGCGGGCACACATTGCCGAACTGCAGCAGCAGATTCAGAACTCGACCGTTACCTCTCCGATGGACGGCATTGTTGTCAGCCTGAACGCGGTTGAAGGACAGGAGGCGACCGGCTCGGAGACGCTCGTTGTGGTTGCCGATTTGAATGATATTGTCGTCAACGCCGAGGTCTCCTCGATGGATATCGGCTCGGTGCAGCAGGGACAGCAGGCGACTATGACGATGTACGCGTCGGACGGCTCCGAGATTTCGTTGACCGGCGAGGTGCAGTCGGTAGCGCTGGAGCCGACACAGAGCTCCGGTGACGGGCAGGGCAGCATGCCGACCTTCAAGGCGGTCATTTCGGTGGATCCGCTGGAGGGACAGAAAATTTACAGCGGCATGTCTATCGAATATAAAATCACGACGGCCTCGTCCTACGGCTGCCTGATGGTACCGTCGTCGGCTATCGTCAACACGGACAGCGGCACAGCTGTATTCGCCAAGCCGCTGACGGACGAGAACGGAAACGAGATTCCGTTTGAAGAGACCCTGCCGATTCCCGAGGGTACCGAAGGCATTCCGGAGGATTATCAGCTTGTACCGGTCGAGACCGGCATTGCCGATTCGACCAACACGGAAATCCTCGGCGGTCTGGAGGAGGGCACCGAGGTGTTCCTTGCCGGACCGAGCGATCTGTATGCCGATATGTCGGATGACGGCATGTCAGTCGGTTGAGGAGGGCGCGCTTATGTGGGAAAGAAAGGCGCAGACTCCTGACACGGAGCGTCGCGCTGAATTGTTGATTGACGTTCAGCGCATGAGCAAGATTTACAACGAAGGAAGAGAAAACGAAGTGCGTGCACTGGATGATATCTCGCTGCAGGTATCCTGGGGAGAGTTCCTGTGCATTCTCGGACAGTCCGGCTCGGGCAAGTCCACGCTGATGAACATTCTCGGCTGTCTGGATATTCCGACCTACGGCTCCTATCATCTGAACGGGCAGCCGGTCAGCGATATGAAGCCGTCTGTGCTGTCCGGTATCCGCAACCGGGAGATCGGGTTTATCTTTCAGGGCTTTAATCTGATTCCGGCGCTGACGGCGCTTGAAAATGTCGAGCTGCCGCTCATCTACCGCGGTATGCCGCGGGAGGAGCGCCGCCGTCTGGCGCAGGAGGCGTTAGTTTCGGTCGGACTGGAAAAGCGCATGGATCACCGTCCGGGTGAGATGTCCGGCGGACAGCAGCAGCGTGTTGCGATCGCGCGGGCAGTGGCGGCAAAGCCGCCGATCATCATGGCGGACGAGCCGACCGGCAATCTGGATTCTGCCTCCGGTCTGGATATTATGCGCAAGCTGACTGCACTCAATGAGCAGGGAACCTCCATCATCCTTATCACGCATGACAACCATCTTGCACAGATGGCAAAACGCATCGTGACGATACAGGACGGCAGGATCATTTCGGACATGAAAGGAGGGGCCGTATGAATTGGATGCAGACGGTTCGTATGGCGTTCAAGTCCATCCTGAACAACAAGGTTCGCTCGATTCTGACCATGCTCGGCATCATCATCGGTGTGGCATCGGTTATCGCTATCGTGGCGTCGATTCAGGGCACGAGCAAGCTGCAGCGCCTGCAGTATGAGGCGATGGGCGTCAACCGCATCGACATTTACGGATACGGTGCGAAAAACCGCGACTGGCAGGAGTTTGAGGACTATATGACGAATGATCTGTCCGACAAAATCGCCGCATGGTCGCCGCAGAGCCAGTATTACGACTGGCAGAACAGCGGTATCCAGTACCGGGCCAAAAGGCTGAATAACAACGACAGCAACAGCGGCTACACCTATATGTACTTCGGCAACGAGCATTACGGCGAGGTGACAAGTCATGCGATTTCCGCCGGACGGGATATTTCCGCTGCGGACTGTCGCACGCGCGCCCGCGTCTGTGTGATCGGAGAAACATTGCGCAAGTATTTCTTCGGGGCGATGAGCCCGATCGGGCAGAAGCTGCAGATCGGCGGCAAGGGCTTTGAGGTTATCGGCGTGTATGCCGGCAAGTATGACGGCAAGCTGAATACAGACGATCAGATGATTGTGATGCCATACACGCTGCAGAGCACGATGATGAGTGTATACGGCATGGCAGACCGCCAGTATATCGTGAAGGCGGTGGAAAAGGACGTGATTGCCGAGCTGACAGACGAGCTTCTGCCGGGCTTTATGCAGGGCCGCTGCGAGGCGGGGAACGGATACTTTTCTGCTTCGTCGGACAGCCAGTGGCAGGAGCAGAGCGAGTCCTCCAACAACATGCTTGCGCTGCTCGGCGGCGGTGTCGCCGGAATCTCGCTGCTCGTCGGCGGTATCGGCATTATGAATATCATGCTGGTGTCTGTTACCGAGCGCACCCGCGAGATCGGTATCCGTATGGCAATCGGCGCCCGCAAGCGGGATATTATCGGGCAGTTTCTGGTAGAAGCCTCGGTGGTCTCGTGCTGCGGCGGTGTGATCGGCATTGTGCTCGGCTGCTTTCTTTCGGCGGTGCTGGGCAATCTGCTGCTCGCGAAAACACAGAACAGCTACATGCCGACCGTGGAGCAGTTCACCGTACTGCCCTCTGCGGGACTGGTCATCGGCGCATTTCTGTTTTCTGCGCTGCTGGGTATCATCTTCGGACTGTATCCCGCCAATAAAGCCTCGAACCTGCAGCCGGTAGATGCGCTGCGGACGCAGTAAAAGGAAAGGACAGGTAGGAAAATGAAAAAAAGATTTGTCAGCCTGTGTCTGGCAGGCTTGATCATGGTTGCACCGGCTTCGGCGGTGTTTACCGATATTTCAGACAGCAGGGTATCGCAGACGGCCGCCGTTCTGGATGCACTGGGTATCATGCAGGGCGTAGGCGGCGGCAGCTTCGCGCCGGGTAAGGCGCTGACGCGGGCGCAGTTCTGCAAGCTGGCGGTTACCGCCATGGGTGTGACGGATGTAAGTCCGTATGCCAGCTATACGATTTTTCCGGATGTTAAGCATTCGCACTGGGCAGCGCCGTATATCAACGCGGCAGTACGCCATCCGGAGCTGAAGGAAAAGTCCATCATCCGCGGCTATGCGGACGGCAGCTTCGGCCCGAATAAGATTGTCAGCTACGGCGAGGTCTGCACCATGCTGCTGCGTATGCTGGGGTATAAAGAGGAGGATGTCGGTCCGTTCTGGCCTGCAGACTATATCGCGCAGGCACAGGCCATCGGTCTGACGGACGGTGTCACGATTACGGATGCGCGTGCCGCAGTCAAGCGCGGAGATGCGGCGGTGCTTCTGCTGAACGCTCTGAATACGGATAAAAAGGGAGAAGAGGGCAGCACACTGCTTGACAAGGTCGCGTCCTCGACGGTCAAGGACTGCATTCTGCTTGAGACCGGAAAAACATACAGCGGCCTTGCTGCAGATGCGGCATTGTTCTATGAGGACGGTGTTGTGGATGCGGAATCTCCCCGTAAGACCGCCGGTACGCTGGACAGCAGCATGATCGGTGTGTACGGCACAATCGTTATCGGCAAGGGCAGCAGCAAGGTTGCGGTCGGTGTGATTCCGAACGGCAACAAGACCGAAGCCTATGAGGTTGTCAATGCGGAGGCAGACCGTATCGTTACCACGAACGGAACACTGCGTCCGGACCGTAAAACCAAGCTGTACATCAGCCGCGACTATGCCATGGACGAGTATGAAAATGTATGGGCAAACCTGCAGAGCGGAGATACACTGACCCTGTACTACAACGAGTACGGCGTGCTGCAGCTGATGGCAGTCCTGCCAAAAACGACAGCAGGCGCCGCGCACTCGTTTGTTTACGGTCTGGCGACCTCGCGCCGGATTCCGGCGGAGTATACGATCATCAAAAACGGTGCGAAGATCGACGCGAGCAAGCTGAAAAAATACGATGTTGTGACGCTCGATGCCGCAAACCGTCAGGCGATCGTTTCGGATACCAGGCTGAGCGGCAAATATCAGACCCAATCTACCACCTATAGCCATCCCTCTCAGGTGGAGATTCTGGGACAGAAATTCTCGGTTTCCTCCGAGGCGGCGGCAACGTTTAAGGATATGAAGCTGAACGATTACATCACGCTGCTGTTTGACGCGGACGGCAATGTTGCGGCTGCGTACCCGAAAAAGGATGTCAGCGCGGAGATGCAGGGCATTGTAACCAAGATTGGCGCGGAAAAGGCCACGGTCACGCTGACAAACGGTCTGACACTGCGGGATATTCCAATCGCCAAGGACGTAAAAACCGATGTGATGGGTCGTCTTGTTACGGTCAGCCAGTCCGGTGAGGGGGCAGACCTGATTCGTCGCACGCTCTCCGGAAAGACCGCCGGAAACTGGTCTGTTGCGGAGGGCAAACTGGGCAGTAACGCTGTTTCCTCCAAGGTGCGCGTGTATGAGGAGGTGCTCTCCGGCGCACCGCTGAACGCGATCAACGTCAGCGATATTGACTTGACCTCGATTCCGGCTTCGCAGATTAAGTATACCGTGCAGGATAATGCAGGTACGGTTACGAATATTGTTCTGGGCGATGTGACCGGGGAAAGCTGGATTTATGGTATTGGCTATGGCAAGCGGATCAAAGGAGATCTTCATATACCCTCTAATTGGAATAATATGTCTGAAGAGGAACAGAAAAAATATGAAAAAGACCCCGATCACTACAACTACACATATATGGTTATTCCTAAATACTGGGAGAACGGAAAAACGGTAGAGGATAAAGAATATCGTGTAGTATCTCTGCCGAGCGGCTTAAACGGCAATCCGATTGGCATTCCCAGAGGGTACTCAACCGATGAAAGCATCGTCAATACTTCGCTGGATACGCTCAAGCTGACATTGATCGACACGGTAAAGCCGTCGGCATTTGACGGTTCCTCCGGTGTCCGCACCAAGGACGGCTATTACGAGCTGGCAGAGAACATCGGCGTTTACGTCTCGGAGCAGAACAGGTTTATTTCGCTGCAGACGGCGAAATCCAACTACACGAGCTTCCGCGTATACGCCAATAAAACAGCGGAAAACGGCGGAAAAATCCGTGTGATCGTCGCTTCGTGATTTGCTGTGTGCTGCGGTTATAGTTTTCTGTTAAATAATTGAAATTGCAAAAACGGATGCTTCTCTGTACATGGAGAGGCATCCGTTTTGTTTCAGCTTGGATTTTAATGCAGTTTTCAGGATTTTGAAAACGCCAAATAAATTACAAAAAAGCCGCTCTTTCCAACGAAAGAACGGCTTTATCTGGTGCGAGTAGTGATACAGCATTTTTTGAAAACCATCGTAGTACAATTTGTTTTTGAGGTCATCGGATAGCAACTTGCTTGTATCGCACCCCGATGGGCAGCTGTATTGAAAAAACAGTTGCCTTTTATATACCACACAACCTAAAAATTATCAAGTACGCGCAGCGTTCACTTCTCCCATCACCGGGAGCAAATGAACGCTGCTTTTTTTGTTTACAACGAAAGGAGGCATCCGTGAAATGGCAGTTTTTCGGGTAGAAAAGAACAGCGGCTAC
>ERZ857750.3590-NODE-3590-length-12732-cov-18.193816_pt1 | contig 12732 bp, 17 predicted proteins | sample MGYA00519915_ERZ857750 | MGnify/ENA primary metagenome ERZ857750 (study PRJEB31778, sample SAMEA3449358) | human gut metagenome | biome: human gut; feature: human-associated habitat; material: faeces | place: United Kingdom | collected 2010/2012 ... | reverse complement strand
CGATCACACGGTCTGTAAGAATTGCATTCTCAGAAGGTTTTCCTTCTCTCTTTAAGTATCCACCTGGGATCTTACCTACTGCGTATAATTTTTCTTCGTATTCTACACTTAATGGAAAGAAATCAATTCCATCTCTAGGTTTTTCAGATGCTGTTGCTGTAGATAATACAACAGTATCGCCATAGTGCATAAATGCTGCACCATTTGCCTGTGCTGCAACACGTCCGACTTCAACCATCAGTGTACGTCCTGCAAGTTCCATGCTAAACTGTTTTGTCATAGTTCGTCTCCTTTATATTCTTTTGTCTTAAGGCGCCGAAACAACTGAAAAACCGACTACTAACCTGCTAATCTTCGTGATTTTATTCACTTATTAGCTGTAATAAGCTTTTCAGCAGTCTCGGAAAACGCCTCAGTAACTTAGTTAGTATATCACGGTTTCCTAAAAAAAACCAGACGCAATTTATCAAAAATCTTCCATACCATATAACCAAGTGCAGCTCCAGCTGTATTAGTCATCACATCATCGATCTGTGCATATCCTCTTCCAGTCATATGCTGCATCACTTCAAGTGTACAACTGATCAGACACGCACTTCCTACACACATCCAGATTTTTCGAATTCTCTTAAATGCAATCGGCAGCAATACACCATATGGGATAAACATAATGATATTTTCCACAAAATACGCATGAGCGATCATTGAATTTCCCCATGTTTCAAATAATTTTAAACTTACATCCGTTCTCGTTCCCGGCTCTCTTGAGAAAAATCCTACATTAACAAATACGATGGCGTAGATTAAGATTAATGTCCAGATATATTTTTTCCTGTGAAACTCCTTTCCCTGTGGAAATAACATGTCAAACATCTTTAACAGCATTAAAAATACCATTCCTATACTGCATGCAACGATCAGATATCTTAATGGCTGCATCATGTCTTGTTTTATAAAAAATGAAAGATATTTTATCTTGTGTAATAACATCGTCGTCTTCTTTCTTTGCTTTATCTCTTGGTTTCTATTCTATAGAAGTATAACAAAAGAATCAGAAAAAACAAGGCATTTTCTCTGTAAAACACCTTGTTTTTTTCTTAATTATTTTGTTTTTACTTTCAATGTATTCGACCAGTCAGTATAAACTAGTTTTCCTCCAGAATCTGTATCTGCGTAATCACGATCTGCATAACGGATATAATATGTCTTCTTTGATTTTAATTTCTTAATTGATGTTATCATTCCGTCCTTTGCAGTAATTGTTTTCGCTTTCTTAAATGATTTGTTCGTTGCGTACTGAAGCCGCATGACTTCTCTCTTATATTTTACGATCTTGATCTCTTTCTTTGAAATCTTTAACTGGCTTTTCTTCAAAGCTGGTGGTTTTGTTCCCATATAGATCAGATCACTTCTTGTATTTACTGATGTTCCATGAGAATAGTTTGCTGCTACACATAAGTATAAGCCTGTCTTCGTATTCTTCTTTAATACAGAATTCTTTACTGTATACGTTGTACCTTTGTAATGGTTATTCTGATATACGATATTCTTCTTTGTAAGAGATGTTGGATTCTTTGTCAAAATGATCTTATAATCCTTACATCCAGAAGCCTTGCTCCATGTCATCACATACTCATTGTTCTTGATCGTCTTGACACTGACTTTCTTTGGCGCTGGTTTCGGTTTGGCAACGACTGGTTTTACAACTTTCTGTATGTATCTTGTCTTAATGTATGCTGCTTTACTATTAAAATAAACTTTGGTCCATGTTTGATTGCTTTCTTTTTCGTAATATTGTACAAGTGCGTCTTTCTGAACATACCCTGAGACTTCTGCACTTGTTTTCGCCTCTTCGTATATTGGAATATCACGATAATAACCGTTTGCTGAATTATCTGGATCTACGATCTTTCCATCTGTCAGATTCGATGGAACTGTCACACCATTCCTGTATAAATTGATATATTTTGCTGGAACGTAGAAATATTCAAAATCAGATAAATAATATACATCATTCTTTGCTCGGTAAATAATCTTATAATACAGCTCATCCTTACTTGGATTCGTCTTTGTAGACATTCTTCTTGTATCTGCGATCATAAACTCTGTATTAGATTTTTCATAATATACGTTACCTGTATCTACATATTCAGAAAGTGAACTAATTCCAATGTAATGACTCGTTGCTCTTCCCTTGCCTCGATATTCAACAATAATATTTCCATTTTTATCTTTTTTCGCATCATATTTATTACGTTCATTGTATTTATACAGCTTCATCCATGCCTTACCCCTTGGAATTGAATAAAATCCTGGTGGGTGTGACATCATAATATCTGACTGGTGGCACATTGCTGGTGAAGCCCCAAAAGCCCTGTATCCATTACTCCAGAAAATAATATTGTACTTATCGTATGCTACAACATATTCCTTCTCTCCCCCTGATGCCTGATATTCTCCATTGATCCATTCAAACTCTCTGAATCCTGTTATTGACTCATAAATCTCCTTGAGATTCTGAATGTTTCCCTGTGGCAGATACTTTGACTGAATCTTACGTCCCTGAATCTCTGTATCCTTCGCCACAGAGTATACAGGAACACGCTGGGTATACTTCGGTTCCATAATGCCGCCTGTAATATACACCTCTCCAATTGGTTCAATTCCCGGACAACATTGCTCCATAAACTTCTGTCCATATACTGATGCATCTGCATATTTATCACTTACCCCTGTTGCACCTACACTGGTTTCTCTGTTATGAAATCCTGCTGTGAAAACAAACAGCATACATACAGCGAAACCTAAAAGCAGCTTTGAACAGTTCTTGTCCCTTTTCATCATACTCACTCCTCTCATAAATATGTAAACGTTATAATCCCTTTTTATTAAACTATTGTCCCTTGATTTCCCTATTATCGGTTTTACATTAACATATTTTCTGAAAGAGTAACTTTATATGGCGTGAATGGTTCTTTATTTGGTGTGAAATGTTTTATTTGCCGCATAAAAATAAGAAGCCAGATTTCTCTGACTCCTTTTCCTTTAGATTACTTATTCTTTATTAACAACTTCTTAGTGTTCTTACTTCTGGTTCATTAACTTTTTTATCTTCTGATACCCATAAATCTTTGTAATTTAATTTTAAAAGCCCAGCGATCATTAAGCTTAAGACTAAGATCATTGCGATAGTTCCTAACAGATGAATCATTGTATTCTCCTCTTTCATTTCTTGTATTTTGTATTATGTATTCGTTATGTTTATTTTAGCAGATTATTTCTATTCATTCAATGTGTAATGCTATTTTCCAGAAAATGACGGTAGGACCAATGTATCCGTTCCATTATAACCAGCAATCCCCTCAATAACTTTCGTTGATTGAGGGGATGTTTTGTGCAACTTGTAGTACCAATTTTGGAATGAACTTTTTTTATTTTATTGATTTACCATATTCATTAGATTCTTTTTTATCTTTACCTTTTATCATATTTACTTAATTTTCTTCAAACTCCATTCACTTCCTAGCTTCCGAACATGATCAATCCATTCATAGATTTTTTCAATATCATAAATCTTATTGTTTAAAAATTTCTTTGATTTTATTTTTCAAACTATAATATTCTTTCATTTGATTTGCATCAAACTCTGGTAATACATTAATTTGTTTATTATATGTATGCAGTAGATCTATTTCAGAATAAATCCTAGTGTTTATCTTTGTCATATCATCTTTGGGTATCTCATAAACAAGCATATTAATAAAATAATTATTTTGATAGTCTTTTATAACTAAATATAATGTTCCATAAAAATATTTTGATGTATACGCTATATTATCAATATTATATTCTGTAAGTTTATATTGTAATGTTTGTGCATTATAATTTTCTATCTCCCTTGAATATAATTCTACTGGTGCTATAGCTTTTACATTATTTTTGTAATAATGTATCGCATATACTCGTTCTATCCCTCCAATTTTAGGAGTTATTGAAATTGCACCTTTATTTATCTCCCTATCATTAAATTTAATTTTTCCATTCCCTTCTTTTTTAGAAATTTTCACTTCATAATTCAATGGCATACTATATGTGTTCAATATTTTATATTCTTTTTCTAATTTTTCATTTTTTGAATCTACTTCAAATGTATATTTTAACGAAACAACCGCAATAATTATTGGAATAATTTTTATAAAGATTTCTAACATTTCTTTCCAGTTTTTCTTTAAAAATTCCATTTTCATTTCTCCTCGTATATTTTTATTTCCATGACAAACTACTAATCAATAATTAAGTGTTTAATATTTACTAACATACAAGTTATCGTATAATTTCTGAATTCTAGTAAACTAAAGTTTGATTACAGTAATAAATATACCACTGCTTTTTTACATCGTAAGTGAAATATTCTATGATAATTTCTAAAACCCTCAAGTTCTTAAATTTTTATATCACTAATCTAATTGTATATCCTTAGCATACACATACGAAATTATCTCACCTGACTTTGTTGAACTATAACCTTTTTCTTTATGTGAGTAATTTGATATATCTATAGAGCCAAAATCTTTAAACTTCAAGTATATTCTTTCTAAAACGTCTAATTCCTCTGACGTAAAAATATTTTCCAAAAATTTACAATCTGGAATAACCCGATGTTTCTCATACCCATTGTCATACATCACTTCAATGTGGGCAATATGATCTATAGCCATCTTATCAAGAAGCATATCAAAGTGTTCTGGAACTGGACCATATGGTAAATGTGCATATTTCAATCCAGACATAGAAATTCCATTTTCTTTGTAAAAAATCATATCTGAATAATTTAGTAATTTCATTAATTTAGTCTTTAACAATTCTGTCTTTTTATGTGAAAAAAACAAAACCATCCCACATAACTTCTCATAATCAAATCCTTTAAATCCATTTTCCTCACATGGAATTTTTGAAAAAAGTCTATCCCAAAATCGTTTTTCTACTCTAAATCCACTATCAAATTCAAGTTTATTAACAATGTCTAATAACTTAGCTTTCTGTCTCTCATCTAGCTTAATCTCATTCTCTGTAAGATATATTCTCATATTTTCTGGCTCTCTCAAGAATAAAAGAAGACTATTATGAGCCTTATCCTGAATTGATCCGTTCTCGTAACGACAAATTGTCTTATCCCCCCAATTGAGTAATTTAGAAAATCCTCTCTGACTAAGACCATATTGTTCTCTTATTTTTTTTATTTCTTCTGGTAATAAAAGCTTATGTTTCCTACGATATATATTATACGCATTAATCAATGTTGCATTATCCAATTCCTCACAATACAATTCTTCACCACAATCTATACATACAAGAATCTGTGCCTCTACTTCTACAGCTTCACCGCAAACTTTATAAATTTCTGTTTTCTTTACTATTTTTGTATCTACTTCTCTTCTACATTCTTCACAATACTTCTTCATTGCCACACCTCCTACAACCTATGTAAAATCATCTTCATGAAACCCTAGACATTTCAAAATATCTTCGCCATTTTCCTGTACTATCTTTACTTTTACATAAAACTGAGTTCCATCTACATCCTTTTTAAATTCCCAAACATCTCCAGGTCTATTTGGATCTAAATCCTGCTTTGGTCCCTTATAGTAATCGCCAACAACAAGCTCTAAAATCTCAAATTTAGCATCTGTGATAGTAAGTCCATGCTGAGCAAGTGCTTGCATGTTTTTTCTTCTTGGAACAAAATCGTATTTTCCTGTAGTTATCAACCTTTTTACTTTTTGTAAGAAAGTTACAATATCTGTTGTGCTAGCTTTATTACCCACTTATCCACCTCCGTATATTATATATTATATTCAAATTTACCTTTTTGTCAACAAAAATGCGGTCATATGACCGCATTTTATAATATCCATTCAAATTCCTTCTTTAAATTCTTATACATTTCAATGCCATTTTTTATATCATTAACTTCTATTGTACAATTTGAAATCACAGTTTGTATCATAGCCAATATTTTAGGATTAATTCTTTTCATTTCCTCAAAAGTTTCCTTTGGAATATCTCCTTGTCCCGATGCTAAATAATTCTTATATATTTCAGCAAACTTTTGTATATAAGAACAATTACTTAATTCATATAAAACCTTATATTCATTTCCATTAATGCATTCTATATAATCAAAGAAAATTTTTTTAATATCCTTTTTTATTTCTACCGCCTTCTTCTGCATAAATTCATAACCCATGATATATGTATTATTATAACTACATATCTTTTTATCAAATTTTACCTTATTTATTATCCATTCAATATCATCATCTGTAAAATTTTCAAATTTATTTTGTGGATAACCATCTAATTTTTTATAAAATTCCACACACCTAGTAATTATAGCTTCCATATTATTCAATATTTCTTTGATTCTCCATTCTACTTCTTTTAATTTTAATTTATTTTTCTTATAATTTGGAATATATACACTAAAAAAAAGAAAAACTAAACTTGCTAAAACTGACATTCCTAATATATCACAAAAATCTAAAATTTCGGCATATATACTTCCTTTTATTGGCTTTATAAAAATTATGGACAATGCTGAACTTTGTGCAATTATATCTATTACTGGAATCTCACAATTTTTAATTTTAATAAATAAAATAATAATTATACAAACCAGCATCCAAATATTATTTTTTAACAACCTTATCAATTGCCTTATTTGCTTTTTAATTTCCATAATCTCTCCTAACATTTGAAGATGTAAAAATTAATAACACATTTTCATTCTTGACTCTTTTATTTTCCTGCTACCCTACCAATCCATGATTCAATATTCTCCAACGACACATCTATCTTTTCTTCTTCTTGCATATTTTCTTCAAATTTTTTCTGGTTTTTATTCCATATTTCTAACATATTCTTTTTCAAAATTTCTATCTTTTCTTGCTTATTCTTTTCTTTATAACATTCTATTCCTTCTGAAAATCTAAACATTTCAACATTTATATCATGCTTATGAGCAGAATGTCTAATCCATGTTTCCTGATATTGTTTCACATTAACAATTACTAAAAATCTTAGTTAAAATAATCGTACCTGCATATAATACTGTTATACCTATAGAAATTTTCCAGTCTATATTATCAAAAATTACACTAATAGGTTGCTGCGTTTTCAGTAAGCGATTAATCTTAGGGTGTTGCTAGAATAATAGAATGCTAGTACTTTACTTCATTTTTCTAGCAAACATTCTTTGTACTTCTTCATTCCATGGTGCTAACTTTTCTAATTCTTTTTGAGCAGTTTTTGCATTTGGTCGTTTTTCCAATAAGAAATTTAAATATTTATAAACGTTTAGATCATATGCTTTTGCCATCTCAATCATTGTGAAACAGACCACGCTGGCATGTGCTCCATCTGTAGAATCACAGAACAGCCAGTTCTTTCGTCCGATCGTGATCGGACGGATCGCATTCTCACTCAGATTATTACTGAGACTACACCGGCCATCTTCCAAATATGTCATCAGTGTATCTTTTCGATTCCTAATATTGTTTGTGATCTCTCAAAATGTCCATCATATGATTTCACTTGTGTCCAAGGATTGATCATTTCAATGTCCATACATGCTTTTGATTTTTCTGGGGCTTTTAGCCTCAGAAATATTTTTACTTAATAATCAAATTTAATTCTTTCAGTGCATAGGCTATTGCTGTAGCATTTTCATACCCAAACCGTTCATCACTTCCAAGAATAGATTCATGATTCCAAAATACATCATCCATACAGGAAAGTTCACATTCTGTATGCCATCCGGGTATACATAAAAATGATCCGTTTTTATGGCTTCAAAAGATGATATGAAACTGCGATCCTTCTGCGGATATGACAGCTTCATATGGTTCCTGATCTGTTTTTATCGTTTCAATCCTTCCAGCTTTTTCTATGACTTCTGTATCTTCTGGATCATCTCCAAAAAACTTCACAACAGGATATTTATAATGGATCATCATAACTGTTCACCACCATTGAGCATTTCATGATCACTGACATAAAGAACATCCTGATCATCTATGATCCTCAGCCCTTGCTGGTATCCATACATCAATGCTTTTTCACAGATCCTGTTAACGAGTCTTGGGATTCCTGAGGATATCCGGAAGATCTCATCCATTGCTCTGCGACTGAACAGTTCCTTTTCTCCAACACCTGCATATTTCAAATGAGACTTGATATATCTTTCCGTTTCTGTTCTGTCCAGATGAGGAAGAACACAGTTGATATCGATCCTCTGCCTTACTGCATCATATCTTTTCAGTCGGAGCTTGTCTTCCCATAATTCTGTCTGTCCAACAAGGATCAGTGCCATCGGACTTACGGAATCAAAACGATAGTTCAGCAGAAATCGGAATTCTTCGATCGTTTCTTTTTCTAAAAGATGTGCTTCATCCAGCACACACACCACGCGTTGTCCATGAACACCATGTATGATCTCGATCTCTTTCTGCAGCTGTCTTTTGGCATCTCCTCGATAAAATCTTGCTTCTAATCCCAACTGATCAAGCATCCCTTTATAAAACCATCTTGGTGTCAGCTTTGAATCAGACAGATATAAAAAGATATATTTTTCTTTCGGCAGACTTGATGCAAACTTACGGATCAGAGTTGATTTTCCACATCCGGCATCAGCTGTCACAACGGCAAACAGCTGACGGTCTGCAACATATGCAAGTCTTCCGAGTGCTTCTGTCATTGCTTTTGATTCATAAAGGGCTTCTGGTGGTACATTTCTGGAAAAAGGCTGGTGTTTCATACCATAGAATTCTCTATACATGATCAGACACCTCCTTTTTGTAACCGCCAAAAGAGATCGCATCCGCCCGGCGTTTTACGGATTCTGCATATCTTTTCTCCAGTGCATCCAGAAACCGGGATGTTTCTGGTATCGTTTCCTGCATATGATCTGGAAGGATCTGCGGAGCATTGCAATAATCCTGGATCTGAAGAGGCTCTGCCTGAAATGGTTCGATCCCTTCATGACTGACTGTTATGATCTGTGGCTCAGCTGGATCATAGGATATCTCAACATTTCTTCCGATCAGCTGGGTTTCCGTTTCATATTTACGTCCCTGGAAGCTGATGCAGCCACCTTTATCAACTTTACGGATCTCATGATGACGGAAGGCTTCCCCGACAACCGTTGTATCAAGAAATGTCAGCGATCTTGTGTCATGATTGAATTTCTGTAATGGTGAGATGCCTTCTTTCGGAACAGTCGTTCCAATGCTTTCATAATACTCACGGATCCCTTCATGTGCCCGGTTATGATAGTATTCTTCCAGAAAGATCTCCCAGTAATGGTTCAGATCTTTGAGTGTCTGTATCTTCTTTGCTTTTGCTTCTGCAATGAAATCATCTGCCACCTGATGGAATTTTTCGATTTTTCCTTTGGATTTTCCACTTCGGACAGGTGCATGGGAAACTTTAATGGACAGCTTCGCCAGAGACCGTTTGATCTGTTTCGCAGTATACTGTGATCCATTGTCAAAATAACACTGATCAAAATGTCCAAACTTCAGGATCGCTTTCCGAAAGGTATCTTCCACGATTGATTCTTCCTGATTATCATAAAATCTTGAAAACAGGATCATTCTTGAATGATCATCAATGGCTGATGAAAGATACGTCTGGACCATGGCACCATTTTTACCGATTGGAAGACGTGGACCATATTTGATATCTCCCTGTATGAGCATCATCCGGTGTGGTTTACAAAAACGTCTGGACAAGCTTTTTCTTGCTTCCTGATAAACATTCATATGTGTAGCTCCAAATCCTGCCTGATACATATGTCTCTGAAGTGTTGGACGTTTCAAAACTCCGGGAGCAACTCTTTCCTCCATCTCCAGGATCTGAATGATCCGTTCGACCGATCTTTTCGGTACTTCCCGGCGGAGCTGGACTACTTCCATCAGGATCTCTTCATAGTTATCCGGCATGAGATCTTTCCGATACCGGATCCTTTCTGCAGGTTTTAATCCGTGAAACCCTTCTTTCTGATAGGCATTGAGGTAACGACGTAACGTACGTTCAGATATACCATTCTGATCATCGATCTTTTTACGAAGTTCACAGGCAGCAAAACTGTCCAGATCTTCATTCAGAAGAGGGGCGATCAGCTTATATTTCTGCAGTGCAAGGTCATTACGGTTCTGTTCTCTGATAAATTTTTCTGTTTTGTTCATGGTCATATGAACCTCCTTTCACGGATCATCATACAATCATCTGACACGGACAGTGAAATCAAAGTCAGTAAAATGCCTGCAGTGTATTTCCCGAATTATAAATATAACGCAGGATGATCTTAAGCCAGACATCTGGAATGGAACTTCTTATATGGGAGAGTAATGACATCGTGGAAGATAAAAGTTCCTCGTCATATCCCAGGATCCGATGACCGATTGATCTTATATGTCCTTCCATGTTCATCCGGTTAAAGATGAACCAGTGATGCCAGCGTTCCATGCTTTTTTCAGATGGAAAGTTTTCTGAATCCATATCATCAGGTCCAACGATCTCATCCAAAACCCCGGAGATCGTTTTTTCAGGATAATGTTTATATGGAACAAGGATATCGGGAAGCATCCGGTGGATCTTTCTGCATTTTGGATTATCACACTGATGTCTTGGGATCATGATCCATTCATGGCTTCCATCTTCTGAACGTATGATCCGTTTGCAATAATCACGAAACAGTAAAAGTCCTTTTTGACACACAGGACATAAAAATTCATTACTCTCAGATAAAAATATGTTGCCCTACACGGGTATAAACTGATACAATATACATGGTTGCAAAACCTTGGTTCCAGAGGACGATCTTGCAGGAGGGTCTCTGGAACCTTTCCTTTTCTGTTAATAAGGATAGTATACTAATCAAGGTATAGATATTCAAGAGCTGTGTGGACATTGAAATGATCAATCCTTGGACACAAGTGAAATCATATCATGGACATTTTGAGAGATCACAAACAACAGAGATTCCAAAACACATGGAAGATAGAAATCTGGATTTTTTAGAAGATCTATTACCATGGTCAGAACATCTGCCAACAGAATGTAAAAAATAAGATCACTGGATAAAAATCCAGTGATCAAAAATTTATCGGTAACACTGATTTACCGTTTACCTTTTCACTGGAAGTCCCAAAAAGCTTTGCTTTCAGATAAGAGATCTCTGCTTGCAGGTTTGAGATGATCTGGTCTTTCTTCTCATCGGATGCATGATGCTCTTCGATCGTTTTCCGAAGATCTTTGATCATCTCCGTCTGCAGACGGATCGTCTGATTTAGTTGTGAGATCGTATCCTTCAGCTCGATCAGCCGGATATCATTTCTGCCTGAATCCATGGTATAAAACTCCTTTTTTTGTTACTCTTATTATACCATAAGATCGGCTGAATCCCTAGTAAAATAGGGACTTTCTCAATCTTTTTCATCATCCGGATTTTTTGGTTTGATCGCTTTTGGCTGTTCAATCTCCAGACCTGACATCAGCCAGTCGAACTGTCTCCAGGTGATCGGCTGTACTTCATTTTTATTCCTTGGCCAGCGGTATCTTCCTTCGGAAACGGTCAGTCTTTTATATAATAGTACAAAGCCATCGTTTTCATATAAAAGTGCTTTGATCCGGTCACATCTCCGGCCACAGAAAAGATATAAGGCTCTCTGTTTTGGATCCATATGCAGCTGATCTTTTACGATAGCACATAATCCGTCGATCTGTTTTCTCATATCTGTATATCCACAGACAATATAGATATCATCCACAACAGAGATATCGCCTAACATGAGAAAGCTTCCAGAAGTTTTAATGTTTGTTCCAGTAATCTTGGATCTGTCTGATTACTGATCCTCAGAACAGCTTTTCCGATCTGAAGTTCCATTGCTGCAACAGGTTTTGTGATTTCTACACTATCTTCCATAGATGGCTGTTCGAAAAAGTCTGAAGGATGGTCTGGAATGATCTCCATTTTCACGACTTCCTGATGAACTGCCTGAAACCTGTCTTTTCCTGCCGGTGCTGGAAATTCACAGGCCTGTTTACGAAAACGGCGGACCCAGTTATAAAAAGTCCCAGGATTGATATCATGTTCCAGACACCACTGGTGATCAGAATGTCCGCTCTGTCTGCATTCCATGATCATATCATACTGTTCCTGTTCCGTGCGTCTTTTTGCTCTCATTGTACTCCTCCATAATTGTAGTAAAGTACTAGCATTTTCATTCATCTAGCAAACGATGGAAGTAAAACGCTAGCATCTAGCAATCATTATGACAGGATTTAGATGGATTGAAAATCCACCCTAAAATAAAGCGCTTACTATCTTTCAAAGTTATAGGTGTGAACATATTGTTTGATAGCTGCTCTGGCTTCTTTGATATTATTATATTGCGTCAGGTAAGCTTCTTCATACTTAAAACTTCGAAACCATCGTTCGATCATGATATTATCAACCCAACGACTTTTTCCATCCATGCTCTGACGGATACCATTTTCTTTTACAAAATCGATATATTGCTGGCTGGTAAACTGACATCCCTGATCTGAGTTCAAGATCTGAGGTTTGGCTATCTTAAATGCTTTATTTAATGCATTGAGCACCATTCGGGTATCAAGAGTATCATCTACTTCCCATCCGACGATACAGCGGCTGTACCAGTCGATCAC
>ERZ857750.3583-NODE-3583-length-12761-cov-13.557453_pt1 | contig 12761 bp, 10 predicted proteins | sample MGYA00519915_ERZ857750 | MGnify/ENA primary metagenome ERZ857750 (study PRJEB31778, sample SAMEA3449358) | human gut metagenome | biome: human gut; feature: human-associated habitat; material: faeces | place: United Kingdom | collected 2010/2012 ... | reverse complement strand
AAGGACTATTTGATTAAATTTTTAACTCGTCCATTTTTATTGGACACTAATGATTCAAATATTATTTAAGTCTGATAGAATATACCGAAGGCTTTCCATTCGATTCTTCTATTTTAAGTCTGAGCAGATTCGTTTGTATCTGTTCCTTCAGGCTGATAGTAATGAAGCCGTATCCCATAAAGCTGTGTGGCTGCTTTTGGGGATCAATTGTTTCATGGTATAAATCTTTCCATTCGTTATTTGTTGAGTATTGTAGCGTATATTTTGTAATACTTCCTTTGCCTATAATAATCGCGACTTCTTTGAATGGAGTGTCAGGTTTAAGATGTATATCCAATGTCGAGAGAGAGTCTCCTGTCCATGCGGTAGAAACATCACTGTCTATTGCGTATTGAGGTCCGTGGTGCAGTGTGTCATTATTGAGGATACCATTGGCTTGTGCTACAGCTTGTTCGGTCAGTGACATCATACGAGGAGGATTTTCTGGAAAAGGTGCCCCGTTTTCTATTCCTAGGAAAGATGCCAATTCGTTGATTCTTCGAATAGCCTGTGGGTTTTGTCTGCCATCGGTTCCGGGAGGTATATTCAATAAAAGACAATTGTCGTTAGCTGTGGATATGCGGAAGATTTCTTCCAACTCTTCAAGATCCCTTACTGTTGAATCTTCCGGATGTGCAAACCAGTTTCCCAATACAGAAATAGTTTGTGTACATTCGTAAGGTAAATAATACTTTTTCCCTTTATATGTATAGATTTTCGGATCATCTTTTACCGGTAAGAAAGGGTCCCATAATCTGAAGTCGGAAGGGAAATATACGATAGAGTCTCCTTCCTGCATATCTACAGGGCGTTTTCCTATTGTCCAGTTTGTAGAAATCTGGCAAGAAGGTTGTAACTGCTTTACATAATCATAAATCTCTTGAAGATACCAGTTCTCAACCTTTCTGTCCCAAGCTCCATCGAACCATAATTCGGAAACGGTGCCATATTGAGTCATTAATTCTTTCAACTGGTTTTTCATGAAGAGAATATATTTGTATGGATCGGCATCCTTGTAAGCAGGTTCATGTCTGTCCCAAAGGGAATAATAAATGGAAAATGCAATGTTTTCTTTCTTGCAAGCTTCTGAAACAGCTTTTACGATATCATACTTATGAGTGATAGAAGGATTTGCAATGTCGTAATCGGTATATTTACTATCCCATAGACAAAAACCATCATGATGTTTCGTTGTGAGTACAATAGATCGCATACCAGCAGTCTTTGCATTTTTTACCCATTCGGCTGCTTGTTGAGCTATATCAATGGGAGGGTTATAAGTTGAGGCCGGTGCACTACCATCACTCCATTCTGTATTTAAATAGGTGTTCATTCCAAAATGGAGAAACATGCCGTACTTTCTGTCTATCATAGCTTGTTGCCCTTCTGTGGGACCAATCGTACGGCTTGTTTGTTGAGTAGTGCAGGAAGAAAGACATGCGGTTAACATGAATGTATAAATAAAATTTTTCATAGCTTTACTTTTTTGCAAAAGTAAAATTTAAAATGTTGAGATAAAATATTTATTTTGAGGGAAAACTTTGCAAAAACCGATATATGCTTCATTTAAGTAAGAAAGAATTAGAGTTACTATGAAATGTGTGGATATACAGAATACACTGTCCTTGCATATGATTTATGCCGGATATTATGAAGTTGGGAAAGAATGGTGCTACAGGAATGTATTGAGTCCTTTTTCTCGTTTATATCTTATTGATAAGGGAGAAGCATGGATTTATATGAATAAAAAGAAGTATAAACTGGAGGCTGGAGATCTGTTTATTATACCTAAATTTACGTACCATACTTATGAATGCGAAGACTATATGAGCCATTATTATATCTGTTTTCTCGACCAAATGGTGGGAGGAAGGAGTTTATTTGAATATGTACATCTTTGCAATAAAGTAAAAGCCAGTAGTTTCGACAGATATTTGATAGAGAGATTTGTGAAGTTGAATCCGGGATATCAGATTTCAAATCTAGATCCTAAGAAATACGACAATAAGGCAGAGTTGTTTTCTCTCAATAAAAAACAGTCTGTTCTTCATCTTCAATCTACTTTGGAAAGCAATGGGATCTTGTTGCAGTTATTTTCCCGATTTATCACAAGTGAAAATACTGAAGCCTCGTACAGGGAGAACCAATACAAAAGTATGAATAAGGTATTTAGCTATATTGATGTTCATTTAGCTGGAGGAGTTCACGTGAAAGATCTGGCTGATATTATGTGTATGAGTGTAGATCATTTCACCCGAATTTTTAAATTGGTAAACGGAATGACGCCTAATCAATATATTCAGTTGAAGCGAATAGAAAGAGCTCAGACCTTGATGTTATTGTCTGACATGAGTGTGAAGGAAATAGCAGAAGAAGTAGGGGTGCCTAATTTGTCTCAGTTTTCTAAGCTATTTCGTAAGCATTTAGGGGTTAGTCCAAGAGAATACGGAAAAGAAAAATAAAGACTCCCCTCGCAATTTGTTATTGCGAGAGGAGTCTTTATTTTACCAATTACATCCTATTTTTTCGAATGGTATTCGAGGAAAATTTGTAATTCTTTGGAATAGTAAAGCATCTTCTTTGAAGCCTTTCAAAGGGTTGCTTGGATCGATAAATCCTGGATCAGTATTGGTAGACCAATTATTGTAAAGTTCCAGCCATTCTGTGTGTCCGTCTACTACATTTTTTATTTTATAGAAGAGATTACCTTCTATAATATTTCCCTGTGGATATGCAGGATGACTGTCCCAGTAATTTACGAGTGATGGGTAAGCTGTACTATAAGGAGGTTTATTATAGTGTATGGTTTGTAACCGTTGGTCTATTATTCCTCCTTTTGCTATCATGTTTTGCCCCCAATTTTGCATGCGGGCATCGATATGGATGGCTACTGGTGATTCGATGAATAAATTATATTTGTATTGATTGTGATGGCCCCCTCCAATGAGAACTGGCATTGAACCAGCTTTATAATAAATATTGCCATAGACTTCGGTTCCACAGGCTCCATCGTCATGATAGGTTGCTGTTACGCGGTGTCGTGGACTTAAAGAGTGGAAATAACAGTACCTGATAATATTTCCTTGTTCCGAAGGATCTCTACCATAATAGATTGCACCTTGATCGTCTACTTCTGTACAAACGTTTGTAATGTCGCATAGTTCTATGATATGATTATTTCCATGAAACAAGATAGCCATACTGGGAGCATTGTAAATATTGCATTTAGATATACGGTTTCCTACTCCGTCAATCCAAATTCCCGGGCGATAAGATTTTTCTATACGGTTATAGTCATGAATGCGACAGTTTTCAATATAATTGCCAGCTGGTTTAAGGGTAGCTCGGTCGCCGCCTCCTAAACTGATTCCCCCTGCTCCTACATTATAAATATGGCAGTTGATAATTCCGTTTTGTGTTCCCCCTTTCCGATTGAATAAGATATTTTCATATAATGTTCCCATCAGATCTCCGACGTTACGTGATGCAATGGCTCCTCCTTGTGCATGAGCATGTACATTACCCTGTTTTATCGTGCCTCTTCCTACACAGATTCCTACACCTCCCATATTCCGAATGGTACATTGTGCAAGAGTGACATGATGAGTATTTTCCATATATACTCCTATCTGTCGTCCGTATGCGAATGTGATTCCTTTTACAGATATGTTGCTACAGTTTTCTATAGCTAGTAAGGGTTTGTCTAATACGGAAATGTGGATGTCTTTTATTGGGGACGAAGGAACAAAAACATACATTTTTTGTGAACTGTTGTCGATAACATACTCTCCAGGTCGATCTATTTCTTCTATTAAGTTCAGAGCGAACCATTGTCTCCAAGGGGCATCCGACATAAAACCGTATAAAGTATGTTGGGCAGTGTGGATGAGTTTGTTTATTGTGTCTATATGGGCTATGCGAATCATATCGTCTGCATATCCGTGAGCAAAATAGCCTCCAATCCACATATCCTTTGTGTTTTTCCATAGTGAAGGGTGTTTTTCCGTATATCCAAAGATGGGGTAGGGGGCTTTCTTTCCATCTTTTGATATACCTGATTCTTTTACGTTTTTTATCAGAATTGTTGAATCGTTGGGCCATCGGGCTATTTGTAAAGGTTGTTCATTGATAAAGACTTCTGTCCATGAAGCTTGACTGGGACGTCCAAAACCATTGGAATGAAGTCCTGATATTGATATCCCAATTTCCTTAAAATCGAGTTCTTTAACTGAATTTCTTACTTGTGGCTGTAGTCTGTTTAATACAGCTTTATCTTTTATTTGTTTTAATGCTTTTTGTGGAAGATATTTACCTCCGGATATAATTACTTGTTCATCCTGATAGGGATGAATTGAAATATTGTTGGTATTTATTTCTAAAGTTGTATACAGTTCGTATGTACCACCGCGTAAAATAATTTCATTTTTGGGGGAAGGTTGCTCTTTTATTCTATCCAACGCACTTTGTATGTCTTTTAATGGATCTTTAAGAGTTCCTTGTGCACTATCATGCCCTTTAGGAGAAACATACAATGTGAGCGTTTGTGCTGAGGCTTTTCCAATAAAGAAGCATAATAATAATGTAATAAATGTAGGTATTTGCATAAGGTTATTGAACTATGTGTAATTTGAATAGACTGGTTTTGATCAAAAAATAACAACCGACTAATATTTATTAGCCGGTTGTTGGTTGAGGTTTTCCTCAATCTTATTTCTCTGCTTTTTCTGCACGTCGGAAAGCCTTGTCTCCTTGTGCAATAGCTTTATCTGCCTGTTTAATCACAGCCTCTACTTCTTTCATCAGCGATTCTGTTTTTGAATCTGAAGCAGATAATTTTTGCAGCTGGTCTACAGTGCGCTGCATCTGTTTGATAAGCAAATTATTCTGTTTGTTGATTTGTTCTGCATTGGCTTTGATTGTACCTTTTTTTACATTGGCCAGCCATTCTTTGAGTCCTTTGATTTTTTGTTGCAGTGTACCGCTTTCGGCAGCCAATTGAGAATACAACTCTTCTTCCGGAGTGGCAAAAGCATGGTGGAAGCCTTTTACCTCATTCCAGTGTCCGCGTGTAAAATCGGGGAAGGCTACTGCTGCACAGCCATTGTCCATAGACAAAGCTCCTAATTCGGCCAATGAACACCATTCTGCCAAGTCGTATACATCCATGTCCAAAGGCAATCCGTTTTGCAGACAGTATACCAGACGGCTGTCCATAATAAAGTCCATACCCCCATGTCCGCCTACTTCTTTTGCCATTTCACCGTATTTCTTGAGGATAGGATGCTGATATTTGTTAATCAAGGCGTCCATTTCCGCTTTAGGAAGGAAAGTGTGAGTACTCAAGTTGTCTACTTGCGGTTGTACTCCTGAAGCTTTCATCTGGCTGGCATCCACGGCATATCCTTCTACCGGATATTTATTGGCAAATCCTTTTGTACCTGTCAACTGATACAAACGATTGTACGGCTGTGGGCTCATTACATTATGTTGGATTTCGATTACCTTTCCATTTTCGGTGCGCAGCAATGTAGTAGTATGATCTCCATTGCGGAATGATTCACATTTCTCACCGGTTGCTTTTTCTACCAGAGCACGTCCGTGCACCGATTTAGTATCCATTGCCACCAGAGTTGTGATGCGGTCGCCGCGGTGAATATCCATAGCCTGTGCTACCGGGCCTAATCCATGTGTAGCGTACACATCTCCTCGGTTTTCTTTATTATAGCGTAGGCGCCATCCCAATTTGTCTTCTTTTCCATTTTTCCAATAATAATTCCAGAAATCGTCCAAATTGTGGATGTAAGCTCCTTGAGCACGCAATACCTCTCCAAAAACTCCATGTTGAGCCATGTTGAGTGTATTCATTTCAAACCAGTCGTAGCAGCAGTTTTCCAGAATCATGCAGTGCTTGCGGGTTCTTTCACTGAGATTAATCAATTCCCAGCACTGTTCCAGATTCATAGCCGATGGAACTTCAATGGCAGTGTGCTTGCCATGCTCCATGGCACATTTTGCAACGGGAAAATGATGATCCCAGTCTGTAGCTATATAAACGAGGTCAATATCATCACGTTGGCAGAGTTCTTCGTATCCTTTAGCTCCAGAATAGATTGCTGCTTGGGGAAGACATGCTTTTTCCAGATATTTTTGACAGGCTTCTGCGCGCTCTTTTTCGTAATCACAAAGGGCAACGATTTCTACTCCCGGAATATGTGTAAAACGTTCTACAGCTCCCGGTCCTCTCATTCCAAGACCGACAAATGCTACACGTACCACTTTCATTTTAGGTACAGTCAGTCCGGTTACGTTTTCCTGACCGGCCGGGCGTTCTGGAGTATTTATAACGATTGTTCCTTTTTCCCAGTGCCATTCTGTAGAAGGCGATAAAGATTGGGCGGTGGTTGAAGTTGGAAATACAGCCAAAGCACAGCATGTATATGCTCCCACAATCCATTTATTCAGATTCTTCATAGTGTATAGTTATTTATATGGATAATTCTTAGTGCGACAAAGATAGGTATTTTTTTTACATCGGGATGATTTTGAAAGTCTTTTTGGGGTATAGGTATCAGATTTCTTTATTGGAACTGTTTTTTTGAAATAAATTATATTTATGAACTTTTCAAATATGACTTATTGATATAAGGAAATAAGGAAAGGGTGAAATGAAATAAAAAAGTAGATATGATAAAAAGAAAAATCGCTAACAGATTGTTTAATAATCTATTAGCGATTGTTTTTTGTGGTGCCACCAGTACTATCAAGGTTAAATTGTAATCAACTTGATTAAAGTGGATTAACTATAAAATAGCTGAATATCAACCATTTTAAATTAAGGTAAATATACATCACTTGAATTCGATGTGATTTTTATAGGTAACTTTATAGGTAACTATAGGGAAATTTTGTATCTTTGTAAGTGTAATATTATCCACTAAAAACGATTGGATTATGGCAAAAACACTTTCCAGATTTTATTTCCTCAAAAAGGATGAGCATAAAGAAAAGGCTACTCTTTTTGTAAGGGTACAGGACCCAAACAGAAGGATTGATGTGCAGTTTACTACACGTATTCAGGTAGGGGTGCCGGAATGGAAGGCTGCTGTAGCAGATGAAGATTCATTGGCACGGCATCGTAAGCAAAATCCGAAACTGCATGATAAGTTAGGGCGGATTGAAGTGATGCTGGAACGTGAGATGTCAGCTCCCCAATTCGATAGACAGCACGTCAAATCGGAAATATTGGCCATTTCCAATCCGGAAAGGTATGAAATCCTACGTGCTCAGAAGGAAGCGGAACAACATGCGAGGCAAGAGGAGGAACGTATCCGGCAAGAACAGGAGCGGCTTATTCAGGCAGGTATTGCGGCAGAGAAAGCCAAGATATGGAATTATCTTTCAGATTTTTGTGCTGAAATCAAGTCAGGTAAGCGCTTGAATGGGAACGACAGGTATTCTTCCGGGACTGTAAAGGCTTGGCACAGTTTCATGAGGCTATATGGTTGCTTTGATAAAAAGCATCAATATACATGGGGGATGGTGAATCGGGAATTTGTCGCCAAGTTTTTAGCATTCATGGAGAAGGAAGGTTATATGGTTACTGCACAGAATAAGTATCTGGTGACCCTTCGAGCACTTATCGGTTATGCTTATACGGATGGCATACATGACAATGACCGTGCGACTCAGTGCTTTTCAAAAAAGAAAATTGAGGAAAAAGACAAGGCTGCCGAGATTTATCTGACTTCAGACGAGTTGCAAGCCTTGTATGAAATGCCACTGACCGGACTCCAGGAACAGGTACGTGATGTCTTTCTGGTGGGCTGCTATACTTGTCAGCGAGTAAGCGACTACAACAACATTTCCCCTGACAGTTTTACAACTACGGCCAAAGGGACACCTATTATCCGGCTTGTGCAACAAAAGACCCATACGGAAGTAAAGATTCCCATTATGAATCCGAACTTGCAAGCTATCTGTGAAAAGTACAATTATAACCTGCCTTCTGTGGTTGATGTCATTCTCAACCGTTATATCAAGGAAATCCTAAAGGAATTGTCTGAAACGGTTCCTTCTTTGACTGCAAAGGTTCACACCAAATTGACCATGAAGCAGCGGAAGCAGGAAGCAGATGGAAAAATCAATGTGGAGAGGAACAGTAAGGGTGAAGTGATGATGCCCCGTTACAACTGTGTCACTACGCATACAGCCCGTCGTAGCGGTATCACCAATATGTACCTGACGCACAAATACACCATCTTGCAGATGATGCACGTAAGCGGACATAAGACGCAGAAGACTTTCATGGATTACATCAAGCTCTCTTCCGATGAGATTGCGGATGAGATTGATGCTATAGCCAATGGCGCGAAAGCTGATGTGTTTTAGTGTTGATAAAAAACAGGAAGTATCACAACTTCAAAACTTTATCCTAACTTTGCCTTATGAATACGCAGAATGAAATAGTCATTTATCAGATGCCCAATGGCGAGATGCAATTGGACGTAACTGTCAGTGGAGAAACTATATGGTTGACTCAGCGTCAAATAGCAGAATTATTCGGCACGAAGGTTCCGGCTATTTCCAAACATTTAAAGAATATATTCGCCTCTGGTGAATTAGACCGAGATGCGACTATTTCCAAAATGGAAACAGTCGTGAACCGAGGATTTAGAGGAGCATCCATAGAGATAGTTGACCATTACAATCTTGATGCAATCCTTTCGGTTGGCTATCGTGTCAATTCAAAAAATGCAACTGCTTTCCGCATTTGGGCCAATAAGGTATTGAAACAATACCTGCTTCAAGGTTATGCCATCAATGAGCGCATAGCCAGTCAGAAGTTCGATGAACTCAGCCAGTTGGTCAAGGTGCTGGGACGTACTATCCAGAATCAAGAGAGGTTGACCGAGGACAGCCGTTCGCTGCTCAATGTCGTGGTGGATTATACTTATGCGCTCGATACGCTCGACCGTTACGACTATCAGGAGTTGACGATAGAAAAGACCACACCCCGAGCAGCCTTTCATGCCACTTACGAAAATGCCATGGAGGTGATTCGCCAGCTTCATGAGAAGTTCGGAGGCAGCCCGCTTTTCGGCAACGAGAAAGATGACTCGTTCAAAAGCTCCATCGGGCAGATATACCAGACCTTCGGAGGCGAGGATCTTTATCCCTCGGTTGAAGAGAAGGCAGCCATGCTGCTTTACCTTGTCACCAAGAACCACTCCTTCAGCGATGGCAACAAACGTATCGCCGCCACGCTGTTCCTGTGGTTTCTCAATGGCAATGGCATCCTTTACAATGAAGACGGCACCAAGCGCATTGCAGACAATACCCTGGTGGCGCTCACCCTGATGATAGCGGAAAGCCGTACAGAGGAAAAGGACACCATGCTGAAAGTGATTGTAAACCTTATCAACCAGAACAACAGATAGGGAAAATGAAGTCTGTTAAGTAGATTTATGTTGTGCATTTCTTTTTTGACAGGCAAGGCACTTATCTTTGCCTTTTTCAACCCTAAAAAGATTTGCCATGAAAAGAAAAGAAGAAGCTCCGGCCAAAGGAGCGGACACGGTAAAGGAGTGGATGGAAGCTCATCCGCAGGAATATGCCCGGTTTGCAGCCAAAATGAAAACGGAAGGAATAGGAGGCGTCCTGAAATTGGGTGAGGATGCTTTCCGGCTCTCTCCGGATTTCCAGCAGGAGGTGGAACGGATGGTTACCTCCGGGCGGTTTGACGTTTCCTCCTTGTTGGAACACCTGACGTTGTCGGACTTTGCAGAAAACTACCTGAGGGAAAAGAATGAGGACCACATGGCCATGGTAGCCTGGGTGAAGTACGGAGAGTCAGCCCCGGAACAGGTGGCCGACGAACTGGATAAGGCAGTCGTGGCACAGGACAAACGCACATACAGGGAGATGCTTTCCAGCCTGTTCAAGCTGTTCTGGGGAAAGTTCTTTCAGCGGATCGAACTGCACCGCAGATGCCGGGAAGCGGAAGGAAGAGAAACCTTTACGGCAGAAAGTTTCCAGCACATGCTTGCCTCGAAGGATGAGAACCGGGTAAAGCGTATCGGAGCATGGCTGGGCTATGGCCGCAGCGGCATGGATATAGCCCATCTGTATTTCGCACTGGCAGAAACGGCGGAAATCAGCTCCAAGGTGGCCGTGACCGACTTTGTTGCAGCCTTGAAGGCAGCCTATCCACAACATTCAATCGTAGGACACCGCCAGGTACAGAAAAGCGTCAATTACCTGAAGAACCTTTCTCCCAACCGGAAGCAATACGGCAAGGATGAACCCGAACATCGCTTTGCCATCGACATCATCAAGACCGAAGTACTGCTCCTTGCCACTGAAACAGCCGACTGAAATCAATTCTTTTCAATTCGTTTAGTTCGTTTTCGGGTCAGCGAACTGAACGAACTCTTATTTCTTTTAAATTCAGCTGATTGCCAGTTACTTTTGCGCCATCGTTCAGTGTTAGAACGGTGGCGCTTCTGTTTTCAATCCGTCCGCGGAAGCCGTCAGAACCCGGACGGAAACCAGTATGTATGGAAGAATTATTCAATATCCTCAGTGAGGGTAAAGCCCATGTGAGAGTGGAAATGGAGGCTGCAGACCTCAAGGCATTTTCCGATGAACTAATCCGCCGTGCCAAGGATGAACTCGGCTCGATGGTGGAAGCTGCCCGTAAGGAGCGCATGCTATCCAAGGCAGAAGTAAAGGAACTGTTCGGTGTATGTGATGCCACCCTGTGGCATTGGGACAGGAAAGGCATCCTCAAACCTGTCAAGACCGGCAACAAGGTGCTTTATCCCGAGTATGAAGTGCGCAAGGCGCTTGGACAACGCAACCAAATCCTATGAGCTTATGGAGAATCCCATTCTTTTCCCTCTGGGTATATTTCCTGCGTCCGTAAGGCATATCGTGGAATCCCTGCAGAAGTATGAGCACTATCAGGTGGACTTTACGGCTGTTTCTTTTTTCACTGCATTTGCAGCCGCCATGGGCAATACCTGGTCAGCCCGTTTCATGACCGGGTGGGTCAGCCGCCCCATTCTCTATGTGGTACTGGTTGGCCCGCCCAGCTGTGGCAAGACACCTCCGTTGCGTCAGGCGGTAGTCCCGTTGCTCAAACTGGATGAAGCCTCAGACCGTATCTATGCACAGGAAATCAGACAGTACCGCAAATGGGAGAGGCTGACCGCCAAACAGCGCAAGCAGCAGTCGTTGCCCGAAGAAATGGAAATGCCGCAGCGCAAGTGTCACGTGGTGGTCAACTCCACCATCGAGGCTCTTGTGTCTGCTTTGCGCGACAATCCCCGGGGCGTACTCATCTACAATGACGAAATAGACAGCCTGCTCTCCAACTTCAACCGCTACAACGGTTCGGACGAAAGCTATTTTCTCAGCCTGTTCAGTGGTACCCCCTTCAAATACACCCGCAAGTCAAACAACGAGTACATCTTCTTGCCCAATCCTTACTGCTCCATTATCGGATCCACCCAACCCGGTATGCTCTCCTCGCTGTTTGGCGGGAAACGCTCGCAGAACGGCTTTTCCTCCCGTTTTCTGAAAGTCTATCCGGATATAGCAACCATGCCATCCTGGAACGAGGCTTCCATGCCGGAAGAAGTCCTGGATAAATGGGAACGCATCATCCGTCAGGTGGATGCCGTTCAGCCTCCGGCAGGACAGGAGGGGAAAACAAATTCCCTTGAACTTTTCTTTTCACAGGCAGCCAAACAGTGTTTAATCAGGTGGAAGAACGAAGTGAACAGCCGTATCTATATGGAGTCGGAAAGCGAAGCGGAGAAAGCCCTCTGCGGCAAACTGGAAACCTACCTCATCCGTTTCTGTCTGGTCATTCAAGTCATGCGCGGTATCTGTGGAGAAGCCGACATGAACGAGATTGACGAAGAAAGCGCCGACCGTGCCATCCGGCTGACGGAATATTTCCGTGCCATGGAGAGCCGTATAGCGCCGGAAATGGAAGTCGGGATGCTGGACCAGCGGCACACCGAACTGCTTTCCCTCCTGCCTTCCTCGTTTACCACCTCCGAAGCGGTAGGTATCGGCAAGCGGATTGGCCTTTCGGAATCCACCGTCAAGCGTTTTCTGCGGGAAGGTGCCCGTGAATTCATCCGGAAAGAGGCGCACGGCCATTATTGCAAAATCTAAAAAGGTCAATGACATTTTGACCTTTTTGACACGATGACATTTTGAACTATATAAGCTGTTCACCCTCACCGCTGGTCTTCACCGTACGTTCACCGTCGGCATCATACCAGTAGTTGGTCACGACTTTTCGTGCCAATGAGCACCATGGCAAGCATAGCTTGAACATGGTCGAGTGCAGCCGAAAATGGGCGATAGCCAAACGTTGTCATCGGAAGCCGTCAGGCGGTTCTCCTCGTCCCAGCGGAGCTTGCGCTCGGCTGCCGTGGAATCCAATGTGCCGTCCTGCTTGATGCGGCCTGTATTGACATAGACCAGGTTGCCGTTGGCATCGTAAGTGTAGGTATGGTTGTTGTCCACCTTGGCCACGGAATCCGGATTCTCTTCCGTGCGGTAGTTCGCATCCTTCACTTCGGCCAGTTGGAACTTCCTGCCCTCAGTCTTGCCGTAGGTATAGGCCAGGTCATAGCCCACATGGAGCGTACCGTCGAACTGCACGCCCTGCTGCGTGAGATGCTGCTTCTTCGACACGATGCGGT
>ERZ857750.3573-NODE-3573-length-12787-cov-18.176720_pt1 | contig 12787 bp, 11 predicted proteins | sample MGYA00519915_ERZ857750 | MGnify/ENA primary metagenome ERZ857750 (study PRJEB31778, sample SAMEA3449358) | human gut metagenome | biome: human gut; feature: human-associated habitat; material: faeces | place: United Kingdom | collected 2010/2012 ... | reverse complement strand
AAATTTAATATTTACACTAAATTTAGCTTTTTATTTACATATAAGTTTTAACTTATATTGCTTAATAAAAATTTTAACTTATATATCTTATATATTATTTACTTAAAAACTCTACAACTTCTTCTAAGTGCATTCCTCTAGATGCTTTAACTAATATAGCATCTCCTTTTTGTAGAATATTTTCAAAGTTTTCTATAGCTTCTTCTTTTGTTTTAAAGTAGTAAGTATTTTCTTTATCCATGTTATTTTTAATAGCTTCATCTACCATAAATTTGGCATCATCTCCAACAGCTATAAGTATATCTGCATATTCGCTAGCACATTTACCAACTTCTCTGTGACCTTCTTCTGCAAATGAACCCATTTCAAACATATCACCTAATACTGCTACTTTTCTATTTTCGTATCTGTTTAATACTTTTAAAGCAGCTCTCATAGAATCTACACTTGCATTATAAACTGAATCTATAACTGTATAGTTGTCATTTTTTATAACGTCCATTCTAGATTTAGTTATTTCTAAGTTTCTTAAACCTTCTCTTATTTGATCTAAACTTATTCCTAAAGTTTGACCTACAAGTATAGCTGCCATCGCATTGTATATGTTATGCTCACCAACTGTCGGTATGTAGAATTTTTCTATGTTGTTATCTATCATAACGTTGAAAGTTGTATCACTATCATTCATCTCAAAGTCTACACAATATATTGTGTTGTCTTTTTCAAATCCAAAAGTTTTTAAGTTGTAGTTTAAGTCTTTGTTTTTTAATGTTGTTAGCATATCGTCGTCGCCATTTACTATTAATGTGCAACTCTCATCAAAGTTTGTAGTTATTTCCATCTTAGCTTTAAATATACCTTCTCTTGAACCAAGTCTTTCAACATGAGAAAGTCCTATATTAGATATAACACCTATCTTAGGATTAACTATATTTACTAAGTATTCAATTTCATTAAATCCACTCATACCCATTTCGATTACAGCACATTCATAGCTTTTATCTAAATTTGTAAGAGTTAGTGGCACTCCGAATTGATTGTTTAAGTTACCCATATTTTTAAGAGTTTTGTATTTACTTGATACAGCAGCATAAACCATATCTCTTGTAGATGTTTTACCAACACTACCAGTAACTCCTATAAATGGTATATCAAATTTATTTTTATAGTATCTAGATATATCTCCAAGTGCAAACTCAGTGTTTTCCACTTCGATTATATTTACATCTTCTCCTATTATTTCTAAATCGTTGCTTTTATTTTTTATTATTGTTTTACAACCATTTTCTATCGCAGAGTTTATAAATTTATGTCCATCTAAAGACTCTCCTATTATTGCGAAAAATGCATTGTTTTTATTTGCAAGTCTGCTATCTATAACTAAATCATTTATAGCTTCAACTTCTTTACTCTTACTTGTTAAATCACCATTGCTGGCATTTACTAATTCTTCTATAGATAAGTAATCCATATTTGCTCCTCTCTAACACTTTAAATTCTCTAAAAAATTATACCATATATGTCATATGTCAACAATATTATAAGGTTTTCATTATGCTATATTTTAGCTTCAATTTATTATTATATGAATTATTTTAATATATTTAATTAAATATTATTTTTAGCTAATTCTCTTAATTTTATAAAACCATTTTTATAAAGTATATCTAGAGAGTCTCTAAGTTCATTTACATCTGTTATTTCTAATGATATAGTTATATCTTTGTCTTTTAATTTATTCAATATAGATATTACATCCATAGTACCTTTATTTATTGCAAAATGTGAATCTTCATCTCCATAATTGTTGTGTATATGCATATGTTTCATATATTGCCCAAATGATTTTATCCAATCTTCTATATCTACTTTTGAATATACATTTACATGACCTATATCTAAGCAAAGAGATGTTTTTTCATCATAAATATGTTTCATAAGTTCATTCATTAAAAAAGAATTTTCTTCATGCACATTTTCAAGGTGTATTTTTATATCGTCGTCTTTTTTATCTTTAAGGAAGTTGTTCCAATACTTAGGTGTACGCTGCATCCACTCAATATAACTATATGTCTTTGGATAATAGCCATTGTGATATACTACATAATTTGCCTTCATTTTCTTCGCCACATCATATGCTTGTTGCATCCTATATGTAGAAACTTGTGTTATTAAATTATCTCGACTACCTGCACTTAGCTCTGCATAGGGCCCATGTATTCCAAATTCAACCGCATCGTATAACCTACCTAATTCCTTTTTATAAATCTCTATAAATTCATCTTGCTTATCTAGACAATAAGGGCTTGCAAATAATACTATTTCTAAACCTATATCGTATTTCTCAAGCAAATCTATAATATTTTCCGTTTCTGTTAATTGTGATATATACACTTTCATATTTAAATCCATTCCCCTTTCTAAGTTTAAAGTATAAAATATTATTTTTAGATAAATTAAATAAATATTCTACATAATATTTTATTTTTATTATTAATATTGTTAGTCTAATACACGTTTATGAGTTATAATATAATGTAGATTTTAATCAAAATAAATATTTATTAATTAAATTTTATACTTTGGTGATAATCTTTACAATAATTATCATCAAGTATTTAATAATTATTAGTTATATCTAAATTAATAATAATTATTAAATTGAAATTTTATATAAAGGTGAGATACATGAATTTAATAACATTAGAAAACATTAGCAAAAGTTATTCTGAAAAAAAACTAGTTGAAAATATTTCTTTAGGCATAAATGATAAAGAAAAAATAGGATTAATCGGTGTAAATGGTACTGGTAAATCTACTCTACTTAAAATAATTGCTGGAGCTGAAATACCTGATGATGGTACTATTACAAAAGCCAATAAAGTAAGAATAGAATATCTTCCTCAAAATCCTTATTATGATGAAGATGCTACAGTTTTAGAGCAAGTTTTCAAAGGTACTTGCGAAGAGATGAAAATTATAGGAGATTATCAAGATATTTTAGACAAAATAAATAAATCCTATGATGAAAAGTTAAACGAAAAACTTTTAAATCTACAAGAAAAAATGGATGCTTTAAATCTTTGGGATTTAGAAAGCAGTGCTAAAACTGTCTTAACTAAGCTTGGAATAAAAAATTTCAACCAAAAAGTCAAAGAACTTTCAGGTGGACAAAGAAAAAGAGTTTCTCTTGCTTCTGCTCTTATTACACCTTGTGAGTTACTTATTTTGGACGAACCTACAAACCACCTAGACAACAATACAATAGATTGGCTAGAATCTTACTTAAACTCTTTTAAAGGCTCTATCTTAATGATTACACATGATAGATACTTCTTAGATCGTGTAACTAATAGAATATTAGAACTAGATAAAGGAGTTTTATATAGTTATGAAGGAAATTACTCTGTATTTTTAGAGAAAAAAATGAACAGACTTCAACTTGCTGAATCTATGGAGGCAAAACGTCAAAACCTACTTAAAAAGGAACTTGCTTGGGTAAGACGAGGTGCAAAAGCTAGAACTACAAAACAAAAAGCTAGACTTCAAAGATTTGATGAATTATCAAATAAAAACGACTTTACTCCAGAAGATAAATTAGAAATCTCTGTTGGAAGCAGCCGTCTTGGTAAAAAAATAATCGAAATAGAACACTTAACTAAATCATTTGATGGAAAGACTTTTATAGACGACTTAGATTACACTCTAGCTCGTACAGATAGAATAGGTATTGTCGGCAAAAACGGACTTGGTAAATCTACCTTAATAAGACTTTTAAATGGTGAAATCAAGCCCGATAGCGGAACAATCTCTATAGGTGAAACAGTAAAAATAGGCTGCTTTAACCAAGATACTTCTAAGATGCACCCTGAAATGAGAGCGATAGATTATATAAAAGAAGAAAGCGACTATATAACTACTGCTGATGGTCACAAAATTACTGCATCACAAATGTGCGAAAAGTTCTTATTTAATGGAACTCTACAATACACTCATATTAAAAATTTATCTGGTGGTGAGAGAAGAAGACTTCAACTTCTTAGAGTTCTTATGATGGCTCCTAACGTACTTTTACTTGATGAGCCTACTAATGACTTAGATATCGATACTTTAAGCCGTTTAGAAGATTATTTAGATGAATTTAACGGTGTTCTTATATGTGTTTCACATGATAGATATTTCTTAGATAGAGTTTGCAATAAAATATTCGCTTATGAAGGTCGTGGAAAAATAAACATATATACAGGAAATTACAGTGATTACTTAAATTTCAGAGAAGAAGAAAATATAGAGTTTGAAGAATTTGAAGAAGAAGTCAAAGAAGAAAAGCCTAAAGCTCCTAAAAAAGAAAAGCCAAAGGCAAAAAATAAACCAAAATTCTCATATAACGAACAAAGAGAGTTTGACACTATAGATGCAGATATAGAAAAATTAGAAGAAAAAATAGCTAGTTTAGAAGAAGATACATCTAAATTCGCAACAGATTTTACAAAACTACAAGAAATAATGGATGAAAAAACCAAACTAGAAGATGAATTACAAGTAAAATATGAGCGCTGGGAGTATTTAAACAACCTAGCAGAAGAAATATCTAATTGGAGTAATAATTAATCACTTCAAAATTGATTATAGCTTGGGCAATATGCCACATAATAAAAACTAGTGAGGTTTATGAGGAGGAATAATATGAATATATACGCTCACAGAGGTAATAGTGGTTTCTTCCCAGAAAACACTATGTATGCTTTTAAAAAGTCGCTTGACTTAGATATTTGTGGTATCGAACTTGATGTGCAAAAGACAAAAGACGGAATACTTGTTGTTCACCACGATGAAACTTTAGGTAGAGTTTTTGATGGTAAAGGTTATATAAAAAAATTGACATTTGATCAATTAGTAGACTCAAATTTAAATAACGATGAATTAATTTCTAGAGATGACTGTAAAATACCTACTCTTGAAGAAGTTTTAGAGCTTATTAAACCTACAAACTTAACTATAAATATAGAAATAAAAAACAACAAAGTTAGATATAAAGGAATCGAAGAAGATATAATCAACTTAGTTAAAAATCACAATATGGAAGAAAGAATTTTAATATCTTCTTTTAATTATAGAAGTTTAAAAAGAATTTTTAGATTAGACCCGACAATTAAAACAGCTTACTTAGTTGGAGCTTTCACATTTAAACATAAAAGTTTAAAAAAGGTATTAAAAAGATGTAAAGAATGTAACTGTACTTATATACACCCATCTTATGATGTTGTAAATAAGGAATTAGTAACTGAAGCGCACAAAAAAGGCATATCAGTTCAAGTGTATACAGTTAATTCAATTACTATAATGAAAAAACTTATAAAATTAAAAGTAGACGGCGTTTTCACTAATTATCCAAAAATAATTAATACTATAGTAAACGAAAATCTTTAAATTTTATAATTATTTATAAATGTTATATTAGACAATTAATATACTAAATTATTTATAGCTATTGACATATTTAATATAAAATTATACAATTTTATTAAATTATCGTGGAGGTTACAAATGGAAAACATACTTAAAGAATTTGAAGTTTTACAACAAAACTTAGACAATTTACCAATAGAAAATTTAGCTGACTATGACTTAAGTAAAACCGCTTTATTTATTGTAGATATTAACAATGGATTTGCCAAAGAAGGTACTCTATATTCTGATAGGATAAAAGCACTTATAAATCCTATTTATGAATTTGTAAAACCATTAGAAGACAAATTAAATAAAATTATAGCCTTTACCGATACTCACGAAGAAGATTCTGTAGAATTATTAAGCTATCCTGCTCACTGTTTAGCTGATAGCGATGAGTGTAAGGTAGTTGATGAATTATTAGATATAAAAAATCTTGAAATTATACCTAAAAATTCTACAAATGGATTCTTTGCTATAGATATTAATACATTAAACGATATAGATAATGTAGTGGTTGTTGGTGACTGCACAGATATATGTATATATCAATTTGTAGTTACATTAAAGGCTTATTTTAATGAAAAAAATATTAATAAAAATATCGTAGTCCCTATGAATTTGGTAGATACATATGATATCCCATTTGTTCATCCAGGAGACCTTTTGAATGTAGTATTTTTAAATAGTATGGTTCAAAATGGAGTTAAGCTAATTAAAAAATTTTCATTATAAATAACTAAAACACACACTTCAAAATAGATACAAATTTTATTTGTATCTATTTTTTTCTTAAAAATTCGCTTCGCTCATAGCGCCAACGACTTCGTCCGTTGCTTAAAATTCGCTTCGCTCATAGCGCCAACTAATCGGAGATTCCGTTGCTTTAGTTTAATAGGTTGGAAATTATATATTATCCACAAACCAGATAATATATAATTTCCTTAGAATTAAAAAAAGACGGACTTATTTAAGTTCGCCTTTTTTATTTTAATAATCGTATTCTTTACAATTCTCACAAATTGTAACTTTCATTTTCTTGCCTATCATATTTTTGTAATCTAATAAAAATTCATTTAATTGTGAGTCTACTAAGTTTATATCCCCTTCACTCATAAGAGTAACTCTCTCTTTATTTATTATTATCTTAAGATCGTTTACATCGTTTTTTAATTTGCTCGTTATATAACTATCGTATTCAAGTCTTTTTGCAAATTTGTTGTAAAAATCAGAATTTTTAACTATAGTCTCTTGTATATTATCAACTGGTACAAATTCTACTTTTGGTTCTTCTTTTTTAGGTTTATTGTTAGAGTGTATGTTGTTATTTCTTATGTCGTTTATATTCATAGAAGATAAGCTATTTATATCGTTTGGATTTATCCCCATGCTTTTAAGCTGTCTTTCTATCTCTGCTTCATCTACCCCATATCTTTCAAGCAATTTCTTTTGCATATTCATAAACTTTTCATTTGATATATTATTCTCTCTCATATAATCGTATATTTTTGAAGTAAATTGAGCCATAGTCATACTTCCATCAGCAACTGAAAAATAAAGATTATACATATAATTCTCAAATTTGTCTATGTCAGTTTCTTTTACTTTATTTTTTAATTCATTAAAATCTATTATTCTATCATCTGACATCTTAATCCCTCCTGTCCGTATCAGACTTTCTATGTATTAAAGAAAATCATTATTTTAAGATTATACCATAGTTTTTTGAATTAATTATTGATTATTTGTTATATTTTTTCATTTAAACAATATTATATACTAGTAGATTAGGAGGTGCACTTTGTCATTTAGACTTTTATTAGTTTTTATTATTTTGATGTTTTTGATGACACCTTGATAATCACAATATATAATTTTATTTAATTTTTATTATAATATAAAAAGAGGTAGGAGAAAATAAAGTATTTATATACTATTTTACTCATACCTCCTATTTTTTTATTCTAAAATTTATAAATTTTATTTATTAAAACATCATTTTCTCTATTTGTCTTGTCATTTCTACTGCATCATCGAAAAATGATTTTACATCGACTACTGTTTCACTTACATTTGCAAATTCTGCGGCAAATGTAGCCACATGACTTTCTATAACACTTCCTACATCTGAGATACAAGATTTATAATTTTTATTTTTTACTCTATCTATAAAATCTAAAAATAGTTTTTCATCAGTATTTTCTTGGTCTAGTTTTATTATTTTTTCATCAGTATTTAAAAAACTTTTTATTTTTATTTCTTTTTGTTTAAATGATGCCTCTACTTCACCTTCTTTAAAGAAAAGTCTTATTTTTTTATCACTTTCTTTTGTAAATGCATTTATATTGAAGTTTGAAGTTACTTTATTGTCAAATTTAAATATACTAGTTAAATTATCACAGACATCATTATCACAATAAAATACACATTTACCATAAGGTCCTTGCTTTAATATAGCTTCTAGATTGTCTTTTGTAGGATTTATATGTACTGAATTATTTATAAGTTTGTCTTCTTGTAGATATATTTTTTTAGCTGAAAATGGACATGACTCTTCTTCTGAACATCTAAAACAATTTTCACTCATTTTTGTGTTGAAGTTTTCCCAATTAAATATTCTTAAATCAGAAAAACAAGATACCTTTTGGCACTTACCTTTACTCAGATTTATCATCATGTCTATATCTTGACAGCTATTTGTAAGCATTATTGTTGCAGTGTCGCTTGTTATTCTCCAGTTACCTCTAACATAATTATGGACAAAGTTTTGATATCCTATATCAACGTTATATGAAATATTTATTAAATCGCCTAGTTTTTTATCATCTACTATTTCTTTTAATTTTGTATAAAAACTAGAGTATCTATTGTTGTAGGCCACCATAAACAATCTGTCTTTGTTTTTTAAGCTGTATTCTTTTAGATGAACAAGCCCATCTAAACTATTTGCTACAGGTGTCTCAACCAAAACATCGTATCCTTTGACTAATAATACTTGTGCTGTGTCGTAATGCAAAAGGTCATAATGAGATATTATAACAGCATCTGCTAACTTATCATGAGCTATAAAGTCATTTAAATTATCAAATACCATATCTTTATCTACTGGATATTTTTCTAAAAATAGATCTCTTCTTCCCTTTTTATTTTCGACAAAAGCAACTATTTCACACTTATCTTTGTATTTTGCTATTAAAGGTGCATACGTATATGCACCTCTAAGACCTGTCCCTATAATAGCTAATTTTACTTTTTCCATACTAAATTCCCCTTTTCTTAAAGTGCTAATTATTCCGTATGGTTTAATTATAGTATATTTATGTAGATTGTAGGGAAGTTTATTTCTCTTGAATTTGTTTTAATGATTTATCTTTATTTTCGATTTTATCTAATTTTTTATTGTATAAGAACATATCAAATGCAGCGGCAAATACTATTAAATATCCTATTATACTCATCATATCAGGATGTTCTCCAAAGAATGCTATTCCTAAAATTGCTGAACATATTATACCACTGTAGTCGTATATAGATATTTCTTTAGCTGGTGCAAATTTATACGCAAGTGTAACACCGAATTGACCTATACTTGCAAATATACCAGCAAGAAGTAGATATACAACTTGTATCATTGTCATAGGTTTATACACAACTACACAAATAGGTAAAATAACTATAAGTGAAAATGCTGAGAAGAAAAATACTATTGTGTAGTAATCTTCTTTATTTCCTAAAGCTCTAACACAAGTATATGCAAGAGCTGCTCCTATAGCACCTAAAACACCTACTAAGTAAGGTAGTACTTCTACATTAAAACTCGGTTTTATTATAAATAATGCTCCAATAAACGCCACACTTACCATTGTAATTTGTTTTAAGTTGATTTTTTCTTTTAAGAATAATGCACAGAATATAACAACTAAGAATGGACTTAATTTATTTAACATATTTGCATCTGATAATACTAATCTGTCTACTGCATAATAATTGCATATAATTCCTATAGTACCAAATGTAGATCTTAAGATTAGTATTTTTCTGTTTTCTTTTTTACCGACTAATCTACCCTTGTGTTTTATAATTAAATATAGGGCTATTACAGCTGCCACTAAATTTCTAAAGAATGTTTTTTGGAAACTTGGTAAATCCCCGGCTAATTTTATAAATGCCGACATAACTGCAAAACCACATGCAGAAGCGATTATACAAAGTATCCCTTTTATTCTGTCTGATTTTATTGTTTTTTCCATGTTTTAAGCGAAAATTTAAGTTTAAATTTTCGCAAATGTCACCTCCTCATAATCTATATTTAAGTATTATTAATAATACTATCATAAGTTATTATTGTATCTTTTATTTTTTAATCCGTCAAATAATAAATAAATTTACGATTTTCATATATATTTATTATAAATATATACTATAAATAAATACAATTTAGATTATGGAAAAAATAATTTAATTTTTTTATTTTTTATATTGCATATTGACACAATAGTTATAAAATAGTAATAAAGGTTATTTAAAATCACTATTAAAGGAGGTGGTAAGATGCAAGATAATTATACTATGCCTATTTATCAAAAAATAGCGTTAGACTTAGCTAATAAAATTTATACAGGCAGTATAGTCGAAGGAAGTACATTATACGGTCGTTCTGTCTTAGCTGGGAAATACAACGTTTCTCCAGAAACTATCAGACGTGCAATCAAGCTTCTAGAAGATATTAAAATTGTTGAAAGCGTTAAAGGAAAAGGTGTTATAGTCTTATCTTCAAAAAATGCTCTATCATTTATAAAAAAATATCAAGACATAACTAATATTTCATCTTACAAAAGTAGTTTATATAAATTGCTTGGGGAAAAATCTAAATTAGAGAATGAAATTGTCGAAACATTAAACAAAATAATCGACTATTCAAACAGACTAGAAATTATAAATCCATTAGTTCCAGTACAATTTACTATTGAAGAAAATTGTAAATACATAGGTAAAACTGCAGGTGAAACTAAGTTCTGGCAAAATACAGGTGCAACAATTGTTGCTGTAAAAAGAGGTGAAGAACTTATAATATCTCCTGGCCCATATATAGAATTCTTAGCTGGCGACTTACTTTTAGTAGTTGGAGATAAACATATCTATAACTCTGTACCAGCATTTTTATATGATAATAAATAAAAAATCGTTACTTAAGTCTTTTAACTTAGGTAACGACTTTTTATTTTTGAAATGTCTATGCTCTAATTTATACATATATTTACACCTCCTTACTTTATTTACAGAGCCTTTCTAGAATATTATTTTTAGAATTATTGTTAATGGTCTCAAAAAATCACCTCCTTAAAATACTATTGGACAACTTGATTTTATAGGACAGAAAATACATTTAAAACTAGTAGTAATACAACTCATAAACTCACCTCCAAATTTATTAAAATTACTATAAATCGTATTTACCTTTTATAATGTCTGATAAAATGTCAATAACCACAGGTGCTGATACTTTCAAAATATCTTTAAAAAGTTTTCCAAAATCCATAATTACACCCCCTTAACTTTAATTAGTGACTAAAGATATATTACTATAGAGATTAAAGAACCAATGCTTAAACTTGACATATAACCACCTCCTTTGATTTATTTATTAATATAATTATATTTTATAGATTAAGTTAAGAATTATCTCATCAAAAAGTGTGCCAATTTATAAAATTCCTAAAATTTTTATTAATTCTAAAATAAGGTATATATTTTGCATTTGTTGTGCTAAAATATAAGTATCAAAACCCTTAAAATATACTGATTTGTTGTTTTTTATAAAGTTAAGATTTAAGTTTATTTACATTTTACTTTTATAATAACTTAAAAAAATAAAGTAAATATACCACTTTGCTTTACAAAAAATCCAAACCGCCACGCACCAGTAATACCAACACTTTGAGGCACTTTTAAGGATGTATAATTTTTCTTATATGTAAGAAAAAAGTTGTACCCCGCAACAGGGGTCTGAAAGCAAGTAATTGCAAGGGCTAAAAATTTAGGGGTTTATAAGAGCTCTTCACCTTAGGGTGATTGAAACGATATTATAAGACTTTCTAAAATACTCAACTTTATACATAGTTTATAAGAGCTCTTCACCTTAGGGTGATTGAAACCCTTCTTGAATCTTTCTTTGTTGCCCCATAGATAATGGTTTATAAGAGCTCTTCACCTTAGGGTGATTGAAACTATACCTATAAAGATTTCTATAATTAATAATAAGCAAAAGTTTATAAGAGCTCTTCACCTTAGGGTGATTGAAACTCCTCAAACAGTACAGCTTCAGCCACAACAGTATCATTGTTTATAAGAGCTCTTCACCTTAGGGTGATTGAAACTATCGCATCAGTATATATTCCTGCCATGTCTGTTTGTTTATAAGAGCTCTTCACCTTAGGGTGATTGAAACTTATATTTTGTAATTTTTCTTCAGCAAAACTAACAAAATCGTTTATAAGAGCTCTTCACCTTAGGGTGATTGAATTCTATCTCAGTAAAAATAAAAAAGCTATAGACAAATTTGTTTAACACAAATCTATCTATAGCTTAAAATATTTATCTAGCTAAAATCATTTCTTTAGTTTTTTCAATTTTATCGACTTCTTTTATGAGTTCTATAGATTCTATTTTTTCTATAGATTTTTTCATACTTTCTTTTATATTTTCTACTGTAATTTCTGTGTTATATCCAGCTTTTTTTAAGTAATCCTCTACTCCTATATAAGGTTTTCTTTTCTTTGCATGATTTATTTGATTTCTCATTATTTTAAAGAATATATAATCTTGCATTAATCTTATTAAGTCATATAACTCTATATTAGACCAAGGTGGATTTTTACGACTTTTTCTTAAAATAATGATTGCATTAATTTTATCATTATATATATAGTCTATAGTATTATTATCATTTTTATTGTAATATGGCAATAATCTAATTTCATCTGATATATGCGTTTCATTTAATAGATATTGTATTAAGTCATTTTGTATATCTAGCCAGTTTACAAATTTCTCTTCATTTTTAGGTGTACCTTCACTATTTCTAGAAATATGTATATCGCCTATTATTACTCCTATATTACCTTCTTTGTCTTCTATATATACTTTGTCCATTATAATAAATATTTTCTCCATAGTATTTTTTATATATGCTTCACACTCTCTTAAAAAGTTATTTTTTCTATTTAATATATTTTGTTTATTTGCTCCTATTATATTTTTAATTTTATTTATTTTATCTATATCATAACATGTATTTTCATTACCACTTTTTATAGTATTATATTTAAATCCATAA
>ERZ857750.3555-NODE-3555-length-12844-cov-3.704512_pt1 | contig 12844 bp, 8 predicted proteins | sample MGYA00519915_ERZ857750 | MGnify/ENA primary metagenome ERZ857750 (study PRJEB31778, sample SAMEA3449358) | human gut metagenome | biome: human gut; feature: human-associated habitat; material: faeces | place: United Kingdom | collected 2010/2012 ... | reverse complement strand
AGGTCTTCCAAAAGTGCCGGCTGCAAACAAAATTGACGTAGATGAGAGCGGTAAGATCACAGGACTTTTCTAAGCAGAACCGGAAACATATAATTATAAAGTATTTTTGAGGGGAATTCAGATAGAGACCTCCTCCGGCAGCAAAACCGGAGGAGGTTTTTTGCGTAAAAAAGAGAAAAAAACCTATAATCGAACAAATTTTCTGGTATAATAAGAAAAGAAAACACTCCGGAGGTGTATCCATGGATAAAAAAGAAGATCATATCTATATAGCCATCGATCTGAAATCATTCTACGCTTCCGTGGAATGTCAGGAGCGGAACTTAAATCCACTTACCACCAATCTTGTTGTGGCAGACAGGGAACGAACCGAAAAAACCATCTGCCTGGCAGTTTCCCCTTCTTTGAAGGCCTATGGAATACCAGGAAGAGCGAGACTTTTTGAAGTGGTCCAGCGTGTAAAAGAAGTCAATCAGGCACGTGTCACAAAAGCACCAAGAAGATGTTTTACCGGAGAATCCTGGTCTTCGGATGAACTGAAAGCGCATCCGGAACTGGCCGTTTCCTATGTGACAGCACCGCCGAGAATGGCGTTGTACATGGACTACAGCACCCGGATCTATAACGTTTACCTCCGTTATCTGGCACCGGAGGACATGCATGTCTATTCTATAGATGAGGTGTTTATGGACGTCACCCATTATCTTGGAATGTATCAGATGACAGCCAGAGAGCTTGCTGCAAAAATGATCTCCGATGTAATGAAAGAGACCGGGATCACGGCAACTGCCGGAATCGGAACCAATCTTTATCTGTGTAAGATTGCCATGGACATCGGGGCCAAACATGTAACACCAGACGAAAATGGTGTGCGTATCGCAGAACTGACGGAGCAGTCCTACCGGGAACTTTTATGGGATCACAGGCCGCTGACAGATTTCTGGCGGGTAGGCACAGGAATCAGGAAGAAGCTGGAAGAAGTAGGACTTTACACGATGGGAGACATTGCCAGATGCTCTTTGGGCGGTGTGCGTGATTACTATAATGAAGATCTTCTTTATAAAATATTCGGCATCAACGCGGAACTTCTGATTGATCATGCATGGGGATACGAACCGGTGACCATGGATCTGATCAAAGCCTACAAACCGGAAACAAACAGCATCGGTTCCGGTCAGGTACTGCACTGTCCCAGTGATTTTGAACAGGCGAAACTGATCGTACGTGAAATGACAGACATGCTGGTTCTTCAGCTTGTGGAAAAAAGGCTGGTAACCAGTCAGATAGTCCTTACCATAGGCTACGATATTGACAATCTGAAATCTTCCTCCGGCAGGAAAAAATATCAGGGCGAAATAAAAACAGACCGTTATGGAAGAAAAATTCCCAAACATGGTCACGGAACTGTAAATTTGGACAATCCAACCTCATCCACATCAACGATCATGAAGGCAGTCCTTGACCTGTATGAGCGTATCACGGATAAAACACTTCTGATCCGGCGTGTCTATATCACAGCCAATCAGCTCACAGATGAAAAACTGGCAGCGGCAGAGCCCGTATATCAGCAGATGAATCTGTTCACGGATTACCTTAAATCAGAAGTGTCAGAGGCAGAACAGAAAGCAGAAAAAGAAAAACAGGAAAAAGAGCGAAAGCTCCAAGAAGCTATGCTTTCCGTAAAAAAGAAATTCGGAAAAAATGCCATACTGAAAGGCAGCAGCTTACAGGAAGGTTCCACAACCATAGAGCGGAACAACCAGATCGGAGGTCACAGAGCATAAATGGAAAAGAAACCAAAAGGCAAATACCAGGACATCATAAACCTGCCTCACCATGTTTCAAAAACACACCCACAGATGCCCCTCTATGACCGAGCTGCACAGTTTTCCCCCTTTGCAGCCCTTACCGGCTATGAAGACGCAATCCGGGAAACAGCCAGACTCACCGATAACTGGGTACAGCTTTCCGAAGACAAAAAGCAGGAACTGGATGAAAAACTCCGGCAGCTGATAGCCGACAGGGAGAGAACAGAGTCCGTCACCATCATCTATTTCCAGCCGGATGACCGGAAAGAGGGAGGCTCCTATGTAACCGTCACCGGGCAGATAAAAAAGATTGACGACTGCAGCCAGAAAATCTTTCTGACAGATGGAACGAAGATTGACCTGGGAAGAATTGTGGATATAAAATAAAAAATGCTTCGGAGGAACAACAATGGGAAAAATACTGGATGAGGATCTGATCTACGAAATACTATCCGTGGTGGAAGAAATACCGGCAGGAAAAGTGGCTTCCTACGGGCAGATTGCACGTCTCATCGGCTGGGATAAAAATTCGAGGCTTGTAGGAAAAGTTTTAAGCATGGCAGAATTTTATGGGAAATATCCCTGCCACAGAGTTGTGAATCATGCAGGCCGTACTGCACCAGGATGGAGAGAACAGAGGGAACTTCTGGAAGACGAAGGTGTGGAATTTAAAGCAAATGGATGCGTGGATATGAAAAGGCACCAGTGGGAGGAATAGAACTTTATGAATTGTAAAGATATGATGCAGATTCCGGAGCTTACAGAGGTTCTGAAGCTGAAAGCAGGAAAAAACGGTTTGGAGCAATCTGTTCGATGGATTTATTTTGCAGACTGTCTGCAATGTGTAAAAAGTGAATATAAGATCGAAAACTATATCCACGGAGACGAATTTGTAGTTCTGACCAATCCCAGTGTTACGGATGACAGTCGGAAGCTGATGGAGATGATCCGGCAGATGTATGGGCATGGAATTACGGCTCTTGGAATCAATGAAGGCCAGATATCAGAGGAACTGATGCAATACTGTGAAGAGAAAGCGTTGCCTCTTTTTGAGCTTCCGGAGAAATATCCTCTGATCGATCTGTCTCAGATCATCTGCCGCAGGCTTGTTCTGGAAGAAAATGACCGAAATGCCGCAGAGCAGCTGTTTTCCTCTATTCTGGATGCAGAACATTTAAGCCGGGAGCGTGTGATGGCACAGGCCAGATATCTGAATATTGATCTGGAGGGGAGTTTTTTTGTAGCGGAATTTGCGTTTGCGTCCGGAAATACAGAAAGCGGATGGGAGAACGAGGATTCCCTGACAACCGGACGGAATGTGAAGCGTGTGATCTGTACTGAGTTTTCCAGTTACATAAAACAGGATATCCTTATCCTTCCACAGGCAGGCTCCATCCTTGCACTGCTTCCGGACAGAGAAGCGGAGGATAGCAATATAAAAGAAATTTTCGCCAGGATCGTGGACCGAACACAGCGGGAATATGGAATAGAGCTTCGGATCGGAGCCGGAAACAGTAGGGCGTATCTGGATGAGGTAAAAGACAGCCGGAACGAAGCTTCCTCAGCACTTCGGGCAGCAGAAGTTTCCGGATTGAAGGGGCAGATATTTTTTTACAGGGATCAGGGAATCTATACATTACTTTCCCATGTGGATGATTCCAGGATTCTGGATACCTATGTGGAGGAAAAAATCGGAAAGCTGTTGCAGGCAGATGAACTGAATGATGGAAATTTGAGTGAAACACTGGAGAATTACCTGAACTGCAGCTGCAATGCAAAAAAAACAGCGGAGGAGATGTTTCTCCATAGAAATACGTTAAATTACAGACTGAAAAAGATACGGGAGATTCTGGATTGCAATCTGGAGAACCTGGATACCTGCCTGGAACTAAAAATGGCGTTTCTGATAAGCCGGTATCGCGGACGGTAAGAAAAATGTTCATTGTGCACCGTGCACAAAAAACATGCAACACCAGGCCTATTGATTTCAAACCTGAAAATGCTATAATCTACCTAAATCAAAAAACAAAATAACACAGCAGATAAACGACAAAGGCGTCGGATGATAACACATCCGGCGCCTGTTTTTTTGCTTCCGGAGAGAACTCCGAGAGGAGTCCGGCAGGCAGAAAAGCCGTGACCAGATAAAGGAGGAGAATATTATGACAACAGCAGAATTAGCAACCGCATTACCGGAGATTGTAACAGAGCAGGTTCCAGGACCGAAATCAAAAGAACTTCTTGACAGAAGAGACGCAGCAATCCCGAAAGCACTTTGCGGAAAAACATATCCGATCTGTATCAAACAGGGATCAGGAGCCATGTTTGAAGATATGGACGGAAATAAATTCCTTGACTGGGTCGGCGGTGTCGGCGTCCTGAATATCGGATATTCCCATCCGGAAGTCATCGAGGCGGTAAAAAAACAGACTGAAAAATATTTCCACACAATTTTCAATGTATATGTACATGACGGTTATGTAACACTGGCTGAAAGATTAAATGAGATCATGCCGTGTAAAGGAGATGTGAAAAAAACATACTTCGCAAACTCCGGTGCAGAGTGTGATGAAAATGCCATCAAGATTGCAAAAGCCTTCACAAAAAGAAGCGGCGTGATCTGTTTCACAGGTGCTTTCCATGGAAGAACAAACCTGACCATGGCACTGACAGCAAAAAAAGCATATGCAGTTGGCATGGGACCGTTCCCGGCAGGAATCTTCCGTGCACCATATCCATATGTATACCGTGCACCAAAAGGATATACAGAGGAAGAGGCGATCCAGTATTACATTGATGAGCTTCAGAGAATCTTTGACGAGGGCGCACCTGCAAGTGAGATTGCCTGCATGATCGTTGAGCCGTTTCAGGGCGAAGGTGGATTTATCCCGGCACCGATCGAGTGGGTTAAAGCAGTCCGCAAGATCTGCGATGACAACGGAATTCTGATGATCGCAGATGAGGTTCAGTGTGGTAACTGCAGAACAGGTAAATATTATGCATCTGAGTACTGGGCAGAAGCAGGCGCAGCACCGGATATTATCACAACTGCGAAATCTCTTGGCGCAGGACTTCCGATCTCCGCAATTACAGCAAGAGTCGAGATCATGGATGCGGCACCTGCAGGAACCATCGGAGGAACCTTCTGCGGAAACCCGGTATCCTGTGCAGCAGCACTGGCTGTTATGGATATCATGAAACGTGATGATTATGCAGGAAAGGCAAGACATATCGGTGAGACCGTCATGAAACGCTACAAAGAGCTTCAGGAGAAATATCCGGTAATCGGTGATGTACGAGGCCTTGGTGCAATGATCGGTATCGAGCTTGTAAAAAATAAAGAAACAAAAGAGCCAGCAACAGAGCTTACTGCCAAGCTGATCCAGAATGCGATTCAGAAGGGACTCCTTCTTGAGAACTGTGGAACAGCAGGTAACGTCGTACGTTTCCTTGCACCGCTTACCATGACTGATGAGCAGATGGAGAAAGGACTTGAGATCTTTGAAGACTCTTTGAAAGAAGTTCTGGAAGCTTAAGTGAAATAAATGCGGATTACCAATGTATCCACCTGATATCTGAAGATCCGCTGTTCTGCCTGCAAAGATGCAGGAAAAAGAGCAGCGGATTTTTGCTTGCAAAAAATGGGAAAGGAGGCGTAAGGCTAAAGCACAGGAGTTCTTAACCGGTATTCATTAGGAGAACAATGATACCGCTCCTGGAATTTTTTGTAAAAAAAACTAATGTTTTCGTAGCCAGCCTGATTAGCTATTGCAGTTACAGGCATGGAAGTAGTTTTTAAAAGTGTTGCTGCAGATTTCAGTTTCTGTGCCTGGATCAGCTGGATGTAAGTATAGCCTGTGTTCTTCTTAAGAAGAGTGGAAACATAGTTGGGGCTGATGTGAAAAAATTCAGCAACTTTTTCCTGGGTGCAGGTACGAAAATTATTTTCAATGTAGCGAATCAGGGGAACAACAGGCATAACCGTTGAAAATTCCTGTTCTTTTGCCAGATCATTCTCGTATACATTGATCAGTTCAGCAATGATCAGATAAAATAAATGAAAAATAATATCTCCGGAATTGACCGAGGGATCCAGAAATTCACAGAAAAGCTCTGAGAAAAACAAAGGGATCCTTCGGTCTTTTTCTGAATGAAAAAGAAGATAGTGGTCATGGTCTGTCTGCTCTGTCAGCGCGTTGACAAAAAAACGGGAGAGTACACTGTCTTTGGAAAACTGGGAAAACATACGGTCACGGAGAAATTCTTTTCGGATCAGCATACTGATCATGATATCATTTTCGCCCAGAGCGTCAATAGAATGAGGGCAGTCGGTATCAATCAGAAGTACCTGATCTTTTTTCAGAAAGACAGGTTTTCCGTCTATGTACTGAGGACAGGTACCGGAATAAACATAATTGATTTCGATATGGGAATGGACATGCTCCGGAACCGGATTGAATCTGGAATTTCGTTTGATTGAGATATCCTGCAGACCTACAGGAATATCAAAATTCTGACCGGAAACAGGATTTTCTCCGTGCATGGATGAAAAAATAAGATTGTCAGGGAACATCCGGTACATTTCCCGGCCATGAATCTGTACTTTTGGGAGCTGGCTCCAGCCGGAAAAGGGATAACCGGAACGATAATGTTCTTCACTTTCGGATAAATTTGTAAGATAATGATGAAGAGAATGGATATTCATAGCGGCGTACCTCCTGTCAATATACCTGGGATAAAGATATAGTTACTGTATCAAACTGTGTGGATTTGGTCAATAGATTATGAGGAATACGTTATTTTTTTCGCCGGGTCTGAAAGATATAATAACGTTATCAAATATAAGGAGAGGGAAGAAAATGGCAAAAGCAGATTATACCCAGCTGGCAAAAGAAGTAGTTGCAGCTGTAGGTGGAAAAGAAAACATTGTCAACGTGACCAACTGTATGACGAGACTGCGTTTTGTGCTGAAGGACGACAGTATTCCGGATAAAGATAAGGTAGCCGGGATAAAAGGTGTCAAAGGTGTAATGAATCAGGGAGGACAGTACCAGGTTATCATCGGTACACATGTCAGCGAAGTAGTCAAAGATGTGAGACGCGAAGCACAGATTTCAGGAGAAGGAAGCATCAATAAAGAGGATATGAAACTGATCAAAAAAGACAGTCTCTGGAACCGATTCTTTAAAACAATTTCCGGCTGCATCATGCCAATGCTTGGACCGATGATCGCAGGTGGAATCATCAAAGGAATCCTGGTAATCCTGGTAACAGCAGGAATCCTGACAAAAACAGACGGAACGTATCTCGTTCTTTATGCAGCAGGCGATGCAATCCTGTATTTCATGCCGGTAATCGTGGGATTTACCTGTGGAAAAGTATTCGACTGCAATCCATATGTAACAGCTGTCATAGGAGCAGCATTCCTGTATCCTGACCTTGTTTCAGCAGTATCAGCAGAAGGTGGAATTACATTCCTTAAGATTCCGGTTGCGGCAGCATCTTATACAAATACATTCCTGCCTATTGTACTGGCTGGTTTTGTGGCATCCAAACTTGAAAAACTGGCAAAGAAATTTATTCCGTCCATGCTTCAGCTTATGCTGGTGCCGACCTTTGTGCTGGCAGTCACAGTTCCGTTAAGCTGGATCGTCATCGGACCGGTTATGAATACTGTGTCTTCCTGGCTGTCCAAAGGAGTGTTTGGAATCTTCGGAATGAGCCCACTGATTGGCGGAGCACTTCTGGGCGCATTCTGGCAGCTGGTTGTTCTACTTGGACTTCATGCGGCATTTATTCCGATTCTGATGAACAATCTTTTTTCACAGGGATATGATCCGGTAAATGCAGTATTAGGCCTGACTGTATGGGCACTTGCTGGTGTGACTTTAGGATATGCACTGAAAAACAAAGACCCTGAAAAACGTGGAATCGGATTTGGAAGTCTTGCATCTGCACTTTGCGGAGTAACAGAACCGGCAATCTATTCCATCGCACTGCCGAATTTCAAACTGTTTGTCTGTGCATGGATCGGCGGTGGAATCAGCGGCGGAATCCTTGGAGCACTTGGCGGAAAAATGTATACCATGGCTGGTGACGGTCTGTTTCGAATTCCTGCAATGATCAATCCGGAAGGACTGGATATCAGTTTCTATGGATTTATCATCTGTGCACTGATCTCATTTGCGGTTTCAGCAGTTCTGGCATTTATCATGGCAGATTCTGGTGTGGAAGAAGCTGAGCAGGTGGCAGAACAAATGGATACCGATATGAATAATCATGTTCTGGAAGAAAACAAAATGATATCAGATAATAAAGAAACCATAATCTATGCTCCTGTAAGCGGAAAAGTGATCTGTAGAGAAGATATCCCGGACGAAACTTTTGCCTCCGGAATCATGGGAGAAGGCGTCGGAATCAAACCGGAAGAAGAAATTATTGTGGCTCCTTTTGACGGTGAGATCACATCTGTGGTAGACACCGGACATGCAGTAGGATTGACATCTTCTGATGGTGTGGAACTTCTGATCCATGTGGGTGTGGATACGGTCAAGATGCAAGGTGACGGATTCCAGGTTTTTGTCACAGAAGGACAGAAAGTAAAAACTGGGGAAAAACTTCTGAAATTTGACAGAGACAAGATCAGAAAAGCTGGCTACAGCGATACAACGGCAGTTCTTGTCACAAACAGCGATGATTACAGTTCTGTAAAAACAGTTGCAGAAAACGTAAAACAAAAGGATACTGTGATAATAATAGAGAAATAATGATGGAGGCTTGACATGGAAAATTATCTTTATCCGTTTTTCTGGCAGCATGGGGAAGACCATGATGTTCTTAAGAAATATATGGAAAAAATTTCCGGATGTGGAATGAAAGGGGTATGCGTGGAAGCGCGTCCCCATCCGGATTTTGTAGGCAACGGCTGGTGGAAAGATATGGATTTTATCCTTGATAAAGCCAAGAAACTTGATATGAAACTGTGGATACTGGATGATTCTCATTTTCCTACCGGATATGCAAACGGACGTATTAAATCCGATTATCCACAGTATCTGAAAAAGTATCTGGATATGCGTCGTTACGATGTCCAGGGCCCTTTAAGAAGGGCAAGAATCGATTTTTCACTTCTGAAAGGAAGACCATGGGATAAGCCGGACCCGGAGCAGGAAATCCTGAAGGTTCTGCTTGCGAAGCGCATCAGCCAGAGAACAGAAAAAAGAGATCCGGTGATTGCAGAAAGCATATGTGACATTACAGAACAGATGAATCGGGAGAGCCGTCTTCTGACTTTGGATGTGCCGGAAGGTGCGTGGAGTATTTTTGTTGTATACCTTACAAAAAAAGGCGGGGAGCAGGCAACGCAGGATTACCTGAACCCGCTGGTGCGTGAGGCGACAGAAGTGCTGATCAGGGAAGTATATGAGCCGCATTATACACATTATAAAGAAGAATTTGGAAAAACCATTCAGGGCTTTTTCTCTGATGAGCCACGTTTTGGAAATATCAAGGGAACAGAAGGCCGTATGGGAACTGACATGGTACTTCCATGGCGGGATGGACTGGAAAAAGAACTTGGCTTTGAAGAAAAATATCTGCCGCTTCTCTGGGCAGATGCAGAAGGTCTGGAAAAAGATATTCGTTTCCAGTATATGGATATTGTCACAAGACTTTACAATGAGAATTTTACCCAGGTTCTTGGAGACTGGTGCAGAGCTCACCATGTGTGGTATCTGGGTCATACCATTGAAGATAACGGAGCACATGCCCGGCTGGGATATGGAACCGGTCATTATTACCGGGGACAGCAGGGCATGGATTTTGCGGGAATCGATGTGATTGGAGGTCAGATTGTTCCGGGAATGAATTATCACCATGATGCATTTAACACAGGAGGAAGTAATGGAGAATTTTACCATTATGCTCTTGCCAAACTTGCCGCATCCTCTGCCCACCTGGATCCGGCAAAAAAAGGAAGAGCCATGTGTGAAGCATTCGGTGCGTATGGATGGAATGAGGGCTTAAAAATGATGAAATGGATCGCAGATCATCTTCTGGTACGTGGAATCAATTATCTGGTTCCTCATGCATTTGATCCGAAAAAATTTCCGGATTTTGACTGCCCGCCGCATTTTTATGCACATGGACATAATCCGCAGTTCCGTTATTTTAAGGTGTTCAGCGATTATGTAAATCGTATCTGTCAGATCTTCCGGGATGGAAAATATCCTTCAGAAACAGGACTGCTTTATCCGGCAGAATTGGAATGGGGAGGAAATTGCATGCCTCTTGAAAAGCCGTGCCGGGAGCTGACAGAGCATCAGATTCCTTATGATATTGTGACAAGAGACTGGATCATGCAGGCGGAGATTGGAGATGGTTTCTTTGAAATCAACGGATGCAGGATGAAAAATCTTGTAATTCCTTATGGAGAAGGGATTCCTTCCGATATTGTTCCGATGCTGAAAAAAATGGTAGAGCATCAGGTTCAGATTTATTTTCTGGATGCACTTCCGGATGTCATGCTGGGCTTTTCGAAAAATCAGGAAGCGTTTGAATATGTGCAAACACATGCCAGTGTGATTGCTCTGGAGCAGCTGGGCGAGACTCTGGCTGAGTACAGAAAAGTATTTTTTGCCCAGGTTCAGCCAGATCTTGCAGTTGGAGAATATGAGCGGGATGGCCAGAGATATTATATGATTTTTAATGAAAATATCGGGAAGACCATACGTACAGAAATTTCATTGCCACATGCAGAGCATGTATACAGATATGATGCTTTTTCGGGAAAAACATATGAAGTCAGTACAGATCCTGCCAGTGGAAAATTTTTCTTATCATTGGAACCGTATGAGTCTGTGGTTCTTTTGGAGAGTGAAGAAAATCTCCCGGCAGAAGCCGTTTATTTCAAGGGTGCAGATATGGCAGCAGATCAGGAGAAGATAGCTCTTCCTGAAAAATGGAATGTTCAGTTTGCAGACAGTTTTTCCTGGCCGAAGTTTACAGAAAAAGTGCCAGTGGAGGAGCTTTGTTGTGTTCAGGAGATCGCAGGCTGGGAGAAAAAAGCCGGAACTTTACAGTTTTCCAGTGAACTTAAGCTGGAATATGAAATTTCTGCAGTGCTGGATCTGGGGGAAGTGTTTGAGACTGCTGAAGTGAAAGTGAATGGAATCTCAGCAGGACTCCGGTTATGCAGACCATATCGTTTTGACCTGACAGGGCTTTTGAAAAAAGGAGAAAATCAGATTACGATCGAGGTAACAAACTGTCTTGGAACTGCACTGAGAGATCCAATCAGCCATTATCTGATGATCGAGCCATTTGGTATTGAAGGTCCTGTTGTTATGAAGAAAATACAGAAATAATATGAGGTGGAAATATGAGTTTTCCGGAGAATTTTTTATGGGGCGGTGCTACCGCTGCCAATCAGTGTGAGGGAGCTTACCGGGAAGGCGGGAGAGGCCTTGCAAATGTAGATGTATGCCCGGCTGGAAAAGATCGTTTTCCTGTGTGCCTGGGAAAACTTAAAATGCTGGAGCCGGACAGTGAACATTACTATCCGGCAATGGAATCCATAGATATGTATCATCATTTCAGAGAAGATATTGCCATGTTTGGTGAAATGGGATTTAAGACATACAGGCTTTCTATTGCCTGGACCAGGATTTTTCCAAATGGTGATGAGGAAGAACCCAATGAAGAAGGACTGAAGTTTTATGAAGATCTTTTTAAAGAATGTCATAAATATGGAATTGAGCCGCTGGTTACGATTACACATTTTGACTGTCCGATCTATCTGATCAAAAAGTATGGCGGTTGGAAAAACAGAAAGATGATTGATTTTTATAAGAAGCTTGTGACCGTGCTTTTTACAAGATATAAAGGTCTGGTAAAATACTGGCTGACTTTTAACGAGATCAATATGATTCTTCATCTGCCGTTTATGGGAGCCGGGCTTGTTTTTGAAGAGGGAGAAAATGAGACACTTTCCAAATATCTGGCGGCCCATCATGAACTGATTGCTTCTGCGGAGGCGACACGGATCGCACATGAGATCGATCCGGAGAACAAGATCGGATGTATGCTGGCAGCAGGAATGACTTATCCTTATACTTGCAGCCCGGAAGATGTGTGGAAGTCCATGCAGAAAGACAGAGAGAACTATTTCTTTATCGATGTCCAGGCAAGAGGCGAATATCCGGCATATGCGAAGAAATTTTTTGAGAGAGAAAAGATTGAACTGGATATTACAGAGAAAGACCGGAATGTTTTGAGAGAAAATACGGTTGATTTCATTTCGTTTTCTTATTATTCATCCAGATGCACAAGTGCAGATAATACCATTGAGAAAACAGATGGAAATGTTTTTGCCACAGTAAAAAATCCTTATCTTAAAGCAAGCGAATGGGGATGGCAGATCGATCCGCTGGGACTTCGATGTACATTAAACGCATTATATGACAGATACCAGAAACCACTGTTTATTGTGGAAAATGGTCTGGGATCGTCAGATGAACCGGATGAAAACGGATATGTGGAAGATGATTACCGGATCGAGTATCTGAGAGAACATATCAAAGCTATGAAAGCAGCGGTGGAAGAAGATGGTGTAGACCTGCTGGGATACACTTCCTGGGGCTGCATTGACCTGGTAAGCGCATCTACTGGTGAAATGAAAAAACGCTATGGATTTATTTATGTAGATAAAGATGATGAGGGAAATGGTACCTTAAAACGGACACCGAAGAAATCTTTCTACTGGTATAAGAAAGTAATTGAATCAAACGGGAAAATTCTGTAAAGATTCCATAAAAAGTACCGGACAGAGATATTTTGATCTGTCCGGTACTTTTTATAGTTAGGTAATTGCGAAACATTACGCGTGAAAGTTTAAGAGAAGGGTACGACGGGTATCATACAGCAGCTTTGCTGGAGCTAAAGTCAAAAGGCTTGACAAAATCAGAAATTCTTATATAATTACCAATGGTAATTAACGAAGATAATTATATAAGGAGTTTTTTTATGACAAATGAAAA
>ERZ857750.3546-NODE-3546-length-12890-cov-7.325828_pt1 | contig 12890 bp, 10 predicted proteins | sample MGYA00519915_ERZ857750 | MGnify/ENA primary metagenome ERZ857750 (study PRJEB31778, sample SAMEA3449358) | human gut metagenome | biome: human gut; feature: human-associated habitat; material: faeces | place: United Kingdom | collected 2010/2012 ... | reverse complement strand
TTATTTCTTTACCCTTATCCGATTCCATTCTTTACCTAAAAATTATTCATCCCCCCAAATTTCCGTGAAGAGCCAAACCTAACGCTGCTCGACGGAAATGAATCATTAAGAACCGTATAACCGGACTTCGTCCGTCAGTAATCAACCCTATCCGCCCTTCGGGCACCTTCCCCGTCTGGGAAGGCGAGTTTGACTTCCGCTGGGACTTTTCCTGACTGGCGTTAATTTCCTGCAGCAAAAAAGCCGTGACAAAATGCAGGATCATTTCGTCACAGCTCTTTGTGATTCTTATTTATTTTTTGCCTTTTCTGAATGGAATGATTTTGGCTGGTTCAGCTTTTTTGGGTTCTTTGATATAGAATCCGTCCACGTTTTGAGAGAAGGGGTTCAGGATTACTTCCGGAAGGTCGCTGTTCTGAAGGGCGGGGATGATAGCCTCAAGTGCTTTTCTGATATCCCAGAGGATGAGGTCGATGTAGATGTGGTGAAGGCCTGTGGCCACGCCCATGACTGTGCCGTTCTTACCTATGAGGTCCTCAATGGTTTCTCTGACGTTGAAGAGTGTATCGGGTACGAGGTCTTCTTGTATGTCTTTTGTGGGTATGCAGAGGAAAACTGGTGCTACAGGGAGGTCCAACAAGTCGTCCAGGTTGCCGTCTTCACCAAATTCGTAGGATGTGACCAATTCTTTGCAGCGTGCTGTGCCTGCAAAGATGTCGCCTCTCCATCCGTCTTCATCATTGATGTCTGGTTCTCGTGTATAGGGGCGCTCTTCCCTCAGTTCCTCTTCCGGGTCGACATCAATTTCTTTTCCTTCTTTTCGGAGAAAGTCCGGAAGATCTGCCAGAGTCATGCGGATTCCTTTTTCGGGAAGTTTCTGAAATGAAAAGCTGTTGATATTTTCCTCAAAGGCATAATCTCCTATGGCTCTCATAAGGGCATCTACAGCCAGATCCGGTGCGTCATTTTTGACCACGTTTTCCAATTTATTATCAATTGTGATGTCGTAGTAGGTATTATTGTCAGGAAGCTGCATCTCTTCTACAGAAATATTGATTTCATTCCACGGTACATGAACTGTCCCGTCATCAATGGCTCCGTCTTTTTCTATTTTCCTGCCGACATGGATATTCCATTTCTTTGTGACCGATTTTGGTGCATGGTCTTTGATGCATTTCATTGCGTAGAGAATGTAAGGTCTGCCGAATAAGCGCAGGTAGAGATCATACTTCTTGCCCTTCCCATTTACGCTTTTACCGACGTTGATTCTGGGGAGGAAACCCAGTTCCCATGATGCATCCCTGACGTTTTCCATGGCTTTTAACCCCGGGAATTCACCGGTTCCGACCGGCCCTTTTTCTATTGCGTCAATAATTGCATTTTCATTTTTCTTGAATACTTTCCAGAAATCCTCTGCGCGCTTAACGAAGGAGTCATTGATATCAATTAAATCGTCATCATCATCGTAATCTTCGTCATCATCATCGAGACTGCCAGAGTCGTCAGAGCTATAGGGATCAGGCATCGCAGATAATCCTGCTGATATTCCTTCATATGTTTTCCGTATTTCTTCATATGTCAGACTGCCGAGGTCGGTGAATGGCTTTTCCTCAGGATCATCCTCGAAATCGTATTCGCCGATATCTCCGATGTCTTCTCCCATTTTGAGCAGCTTTATATTCAATTTCGAACCTTTGATCATTTCACGGATATCACTCTTAGATATAGTATCTCCGCCTTTCGGGTAAAGCTTCAGTGCCTGATTCAGATAGGGAAGTGCTTTCTCATCCTGGAAGGTAAGGGCGTAGAGGTGCCCCATGAAAAGATTCCAATCATAATCCTTTTTCATTTCATCCGCATGGCGCTGCATGATTGTGATGGCCCTTTTGCGGAATTTCGGATGATCGGGATTATCAAAGCTTCCAATTTGACTGTAAATTTTTGCCAAAAGCAGATCTATCTCTCCGGTATGAAGGCTTGGCGGAAGATATTCCAGTTCGGCCATGGCAGGTTTCAAATCTCCATTTTCCTGCATCTCGCCGGCAGCATCAAGAATTGCCTCCGTACACATCTGCTGCATCACTGGAGGAATCGCCTCATAGAAGTTCCTAATATGTTTGATAAGATTTACAGCGGCTTCCAGGTCCCTATCCTGTTCTTCATTATTTTTCTTCATGATCTTCCTCTTTATTCCAAATGCCAGTCGTCAACTTGATGAAATATGCCTTTTTCGTCACGCTCGAAGGCAGAGCCGCAGGGGGCTTTCAGGAGCGGGAGGACGTCGGGATCGATGGAAACGATGGTGATGAGTTTGTAGATGCCGGAGTTTTCCGGTTTGTCCATGTACTCATGGCTTTCATCGCCTGCCATGAAGCGCCAGCCGCTGTCCCATTCTCCGGCGGGTTTCGTGCGATAGCAGAAGCCTACCTGCATCTTTTCCACAGCGACACGCTTTGTGGAAATACAGCCGTCGGGCCCTTCCCATTCTGTAAGCTGGATTTTTCTGTCCTCCATGAAAACAGCCATTTTCATTCTGGATTCATTCAGGATCACGCCTTCTCTATATTTGCCACAGCGCATGACTGAGTCCTCCTTGTTCCCAGGATTGTTATCCTGTATATATTCATTCTATCAGATGAAAGCCCCCTCGTCATTGATTTCCATCGTTTTTGTTCATGATGATTCTATCGTTTTTGTTCATGATGATTCTATCGCTCTGGCAGCAGAGGCATTCTTTACCATTGGATAAGAAAAGCCGGGCAGCGTATTCAGTTTGCCCGGCTTTTAAAGTTCATATGAAATTAGCTGTTCTTTCCCGGGGATTTCTTTTTGGCATAGGTCCAGTCGCAGGATCTTTCGCAGCGGTAGACTCGGCGGAGTTCATCCCTGACTTCCATCAGTGCAAAGCCGAGCATGTTCTCGCCTTTCCAGTCGCGCGGATCTCTTGCTTCTTCGTCGTAGGCGGATGCGCCGATGCCCCAGATGGTGTCATACGGGCTTGCTTCCACGATGATGTTCTCTCCTGTGGAAAGGAGAAAATCACGCAGTTTCTTGTTCTGTGTGAATTTGCGCCAGTTGCCGTTGACGACAATCGAGTGCTTGAATTCGTCCCAGACGTCCTGTTTCAGGTAAATGACAGTGCGGCCGAGGGCCTGAATGACAGCCGGGTCGTCGCTTTCAAATATCTTTTCCCTGACTTTTTCATCGCTGAAAAGGTCTGCTTTTTCGGCCATCATGTACTGCTCCATGCAGTTGTATTGATAGATGCCGACGGAAAATTTGGACGGATACCACTGGCTGAGGCAGGACTGCGTCAGCGTGCCGTCTTTTTCATCATGGTCCCAGAAGTAACAGAAAGGCCGCCTGTTTCCTTCTTCCCATTCTTTGATGAGCTGCGCCCTGGTGTACTTGGGCTTGCCGCCTTCGCGCCATGCGCAGGTCGAGTAATTCTTGTAACGCAGAAGTTCGGTTTTATCTTCTCCGTCCCACCAGCCTTTCCAGGTGATGCGTTCCGGGAACATTTCCCGATAGACTTTCTTTTCCTTTGGCGTCATCATTTTGAGCCATGTCTGGAACTTTTCTGCATAAGCTCCGCCGAAGCCTGTCCTCCAGCCGACGGATGAGCGTCGGATATATGGGCAGACCATCCAGGGCGGAGGCATGATCCTCCTGCCTTGGAATTCGTTATCCCCCGTAATATTCACTTTCATAGATCATTTCCTCCAGATTTAAAAATTCTCTTCCAAGATTTTCCCCCGAAAATCCGAAGAGGCATGACCTTATACGCTTATTTTATCAAAAATATACATGCACGTCATTATTATGACGATTTATTTAAATTTTTAAATAAATCTGCACAAAAAGCAGGTTCTTCCGTATAAGCATAGGAGCAAAAACGCACCGTATCTTGCAGTGTGTAGGTTTGTGGACGGAGGAATGAGGAAATAGAAAGTGGAGACTTTAAAAACTCACAAAAGAAGTATTGATGGATAAAACCGTACAACCAGCCTGCGGCTGATGGTAATTAACCCCTTTCTGCGTGAGAGGAATGGCTTTACTTAAAACTGCACCCCTTTCGGCCATTATGGAAATAACACAAACATTTCTGTGATTTCATATGTAATCATTGGTATAATGGCCACTTCCCCCGAAGGAGGCAGACTCGCAAGGAATAAAAGAAAGAATTCAACTCTTATTTGTTTGGAACCTTATGTAACCCCATCCCTACATACTCCTTCCCCTAACGGGGACAGCTAAATCTCGCCGCCCTCGCTTTTCCCCAATTTCCCAATGAAAAAAAGCGTCTTTCCATTTCTGGAAAGAACGCTTTTTCATTGTTGATTAGTAGAGTTTTGCGCCTGCCGGGATGTGGTTGTCGACCATGAGGAGGTGGAGTTTTTCTTCGCCTTCTTCTTCATGGATGGCAGAGAGGAGCATGCCGCAGGAGTCGATGCCCATCATAGCTCTCGGTGGCAGGTTGACAATCGCGATGAGGGTCTTGCCAACGAGTTCTTCCGGTTCATAGAATGCATGGATGCCGGAGAGGATGATGCGGTCGGTGCCTGTGCCGTCGTCGAGAACGAATTTCAGGAGTTTCTTGGATTTCTTGACGGCTTCGCAGCTCTTGACTTTGACTGCTCTGAAGTCAGATTTGCTGAATGTATCGAAGTCTACATAGTCTGTGAAGAGTGGTTCTACTTTGGCTTTGGAGAAGTCGATTTCGCTGTTCGGCTTGAAAAATCCATCGTTGCCTGTTTCTGCCATGGCAGCTTCTTCAGCAGCTTTCGCGTTTGCTTTTTCCTGTGCGGTTTCCGGTTTCATAGCCGGGAAGAGGATGATGTCGCGGATGCTGGAGGAGTCGGTCATGAGCATGAAGAGACGATCAAGGCCGATGCCGAGGCCGCCTGTAGGAGGCATGCCGTATTCGAGGGCGGTGAGGAAGTCTTCATCGATCGGATGAGCTTCGTCGTCGCCGTGTGCTCTTTCTTCTACCTGCATTTCGAAACGTTTTCTCTGATCGATCGGGTCGTTTAATTCGGAGAAGCCGTTTGCGAGTTCGCGGCCGTAGATATAGGATTCGAAGCGGATGGTGTATCTCGGGTCCTTCGGATCGAGTTTGGAAAGCGGGGATACTTCGATCGGGTGTTCAGTAATGTGAACTGGCTGGATCAGTTTTGCTTCTACGTATTCATCGAAGCAAGCGGAGAGGATCTTGCCGAATCCGTCGAATTCGCCGTATTCTACATGGAGTTTGTCAGCAATCTTGCGAGCGTCTTCGATGGTTTCGCATGCATCGAAGTCTTCACCTGTGTATTTCTTGACAGCGCCAGCCATGGTGAGTCTTGGCCACGGGCCTTTGACGTCGATTTCGGTGCCTTCATAGGTGACTTTGGTTGTGCCGTAGGATGCGAGTGCGCAGGCTTCGACGATTTCTTCTGTCTGTTTAATGACGTCTTCGATGTCGCCGTATGCCTGGTATGTTTCGATGGCTGTGAATTCCGGGTTGTGACGGGTATCCATGCCTTCGTTTCTGAAGTTTCTGGTGATTTCGAAAATTCTTTCATAGCCGCCCACGAGGAGTCTCTTCAGGTAGAGTTCCGGTGCAATGCGCAGGTACATGGTCATGTCGAGTGCATTGAAATGGGTGGTGAATGGCTTTGCGTTTGCGCCGCCATAGAGTGGCTGGAGAACCGGGGTTTCGACTTCGAGGAATCCGTGGTCGGTGTACCATTTGCGGATAGCTGCCATCATGGCTGCTCTCTTGACGAATGTGGTGCGGACTTCAGGATTGACCATGAGGTCGAGGTATCTCTGGCGATAACGCTGTTCCTTGTCAGTCAGGCCGTGCCATTTTTCCGGCAGCGGACGGAGGGATTTGGACAGCATGGTGAAGTGGTGTACGCGGACGGTGAGTTCACCGGTATGTGTGGTGAATACGACGCCTTCGATGCCAAGGATATCGCCCATGTCGACGAGCTTCCAGAGGTCCCATTCCTTTTCGGAGAGGACGTCTTTTCTGAAGTATAACTGGATGTCGCCTGTCTGGTCGCGGAGGACTGCAAATGCTGCCTTGCCTGCGCCGCGGCGGATCATGATGCGGCCGGCGATGCGGACCGTGGTTTCATTCTTTTCAAGTTCTTCTGCGTTTGCACGGATATCAGCTGCATGGTGGTCCCATTCAAACTTTTCACCGTATGGTTCAACGCCAAGAGCACGAATCTTGTCCAGCTTCTCACGGCGAACGATCATCTGGTCATTCAGCTTCGGGCCGCTGGTCTGTACGTTCTTGTTCTGATTATTCTCTGCCATTAGAAATTCCTTTCAACTAGTTTATTTCTTCATCAGGATCTTAGTCGTCGATGCTGATGACTTTGTACTTGATTACGCTGTTCGGAGCGTCTGCTTCAACGATGTCTCCAGCTTTAGCGCCTACGAGGGCACGGCCTACCGGGGATTCATTGGAGATGCGGCCTTCGAATGGGTTGGATTCAGCGCTGCCGACGATGGTAACGGTTTCTTTTACGTATTCTTCCATATCTTCGATGGTAACGGTAGAACCAACGTCAATGCGGTTCTTTTTGCCTTTGACGATGATCTGAGCGGTACGGATCTGCTGTTCCAACTGAACGATACGGCCTTCCAGGAATGCCTGGGCATTCTTTGCTTCATCATATTCGGAGTTTTCTGAAAGGTCGCCCATTGCAATGGCTTCCTTCAAACGCTGGGCTACTTCCGCACGTTTCGTGGTGCGAAGGTCTTCCAGCTCCTTCTGCATCTTTTCAAGGCCTTCTTTGGTAATCAGGGTCTTCTGCATTTCTGCCATGACAATTTGCCTCTTTTCTTAAGTATTTCTTAAACACAAACAAGACGCCCTGCGTAAGGGCATATTTCATAGTATATAGCAGAATAAAAAGTCATGTCAATGGAAATCGGGAAATATCGCGAGAAGGTTTCAAAAGTCTTTGAGATTCTTTATATATAAGGATATATATTATTAATATAATTAGTACATTATAGAGAAGGATGGAAATTTGGAAGGGACAGTGCTTGCTAAAAATGCTCTTTCAATTTTAAATGGTATCCTGATCGTTTGGAAATTTATGGGATGGAGAAAGAAAATAATACGACCGCGCTGCACCTTGAAAGAAATCAACCCGATCCAACTCTTTTAGAAAATGAACCCCTTTCGGCGCATGCGCGCCACTTTACCCTGACGGGGACAGCTTCACGCGGAATAAAAGAAAGAGCTCAGCTCTGATTTGTTTCGGACCTTTCGTACCCCATCCCATACTCCCTTCCCCGTCTGGGAAGGCAAGTTTAAACCAAACAACCGAGCTGCGCTCGTGGGAAATGAACTTCATCCGTCGCCTTCGGCGACACCTTCCTCTACGAGGCAAGGTCAAACACCCTTAACCCAAGGCTGCCTCTCTCCTCCCTTTTGCTTCTTTTTTGGCTGATTCTATGGGACTGGCGGGGATCTGGGGTGGGCTGCGGTCAATTTCGGGTCGGTGAGTACCCTTAAATTTCCTGAATTTCCTGTAAATTTCCGGGATAGATATGGATAGAGGATGATGGCGTGCGTTTTTCTTCGTTTTTCATTTTATTGATTTCCTGTTTTCTTTCGATTTTTCTCTCTGTAAAAAGTGGGGATTTCTTTGAGGCAGACTAGGAAATTCTTATATAAAATAATTCTTTACCTACGATAGCAAAAAAACTTTTATTCTCATTTTATCTTCTTTTTTCTCATTTAAAATTTGAAATTTTGCTCTGTGGGGTTATTTGGGGGCATTTTAGGCGTTGTCAGGCGCTGAGGGGCTAAATGGATTTTAGGCAGTATACAACATTGTGTATTTTTATTTTGTACATTGCATAATTATTTACATATAGATACTATGAAATTTGAGGTCAAAAGCTGAAATGCGCCATAAAATGGGCATTCTGAGATTTTCTGCATTTCTATGTCGTAAAAATGGATACATATTGATTTATAATGCCAATCCATGCCAATCCGTGATGGCTAGCGTTTTCTTCCGTTTTCCTCGTTTTTCCTTCAAAGTTCTCAAAAGTCCGTGGTACTTTGTGTTCAAAAACTTTACAAAAAAGTTTTAAAAAAGGTCTTGTCATACCCCTTCATCTGTGGTATATTTCAGTAAATAAAAATTCACCGCGCCCTGCAGAAGTGCAGTAGAGCAGCGCCTGGCGGTCTGCGTCAGATGGTTTTCTTTTTCACCCTGTTTCTTTCACCATAATGAAAGCAAATGGGGTTCATGCATGCCTTGATGATTTCACGACAGCATCATCCGGTTCATTCCGGGACAACTTTTTCCCCCTGTCAGAGGATTCCCTCTGATTATGGAAGCAACAAAAGAAAGAAGGGAACAACCTTGTCTAAGAGCAAAAAAATGGGAGTCGTCCAGTTAACGACAGTCACTGCCATCAACATGATGGGTTCCGGTATTATTCTTCTTCCAGCTACGCTGGCTGAAATCGGGACGGTCTCTATTTTCGCATGGATTCTTGCCTCCATCGGTGCAACTTTTCTCGCTTACGCTTTCTCTAAGTGCGGGATGTACACGAAAAAGGTAGGAGGCATGGGCGGTTACGCAGAATACCGCTTCGGGAGAGCCGGCAATTTCCTCTCCAACTTCTGCTACACGATTTCTCTGATCATCGCCAACGTTGCTATTGCAAGCGGCGTTGTCAGCTACGGTTCTTATGTTTTCGGTTTCAACCTTGATCCGGTTGAAGTCTGCCTGGCTACAATCGGCGTCCTTCTGGCCGCTGCTACGATCAGCCTCGTAGGACCTAAGAATTTCGGCAAGTTCTCCACCCTGGGCGTTATGTGCGTCGTAACCCCGGTCATCGGCCTGCTTTTCGCAGGTGCATTCTTCTTCAGCCCTGACGTCTATGTACAGGCTTGGAACCCGGGAGATCTTCCTTTCTACGAAACAATGAAGCAATCCATCGCAGTCATCCTCTGGGCTTTCCTTGGTCTTGAAACTGCATGCGCTAACTCCGACACTGTTGAAAATCCGGAAAAGAATGTTCCGATCGCTGTTCTTGCAGGCACACTGCTCGCAGGCGCTTGCTACACCACTTCCACCGCTATCATCGGCGGCCTCGTTCCTTACACTGAACTGATGAATGCCAATGCTCCTTTCGGCCTTGCATACGCTACCATGTTCGGACCAACCGCAGGCTACATCGTTTCCTGCATGCTCGTCTGCTCCTGCTTCGTATCCCTGACCGCTTGGCAGTTCACCGTTTCTGAAGTAGCTAGAGAAGCTTCCTCCATCGGACTCTTCCCGAAGTTCTTTTCCACTGTAAACCGTTTCCGTTCTCCATATGCAGCTATCGGTACTCTGGTAGCTATCCAGATCGTCATGACTCTCTCCACCATGAGCCCGACCCTGCTTAAGCAGTTCAACGTACTCATCAACTTGGCTGTCATGATCAACCTGATTCCTTACCTCCTGGCTATGGCAGCTGTCGCTGATCTCCAGAAGGTAGAAATGATTCCGCATGACAAAGCAAAACTTGCCAACATGGCAGCTATCGTCGGCGGCATCTACAGCGTATACGCAGTATACGGCTGCGGCTGGTCTGTCATTCTGGAAGGCGCCTTCGTAACAGCTATGGGTCTCCTGATTTACTTCATCGTTTCTCCAAAGCTCCGCTACAGCGCTCCGCGTATGGAAACCTATCCGCCAATCAAGAAATAATTGAACGTGAAAATCTCCGCAGAAATGCGGAGATTTTTTGTGGGCGGATTAAGGAATGATATCTGGGCTTGAGCCGGAGGGAAAACTGTAAACAGATACAGCATGTCCCCAGCCGCAGGCTGGTTGTGATGTTTAGCAATCATCCAGTCAGAAGTCATGAAAAACCGTACAACCGCGATAAGATCGCGCAGAACTGCACCCCTTTCTGCCGCATCCGCGCCATTCTTCCCCGTTGGGGCAGGTCAAAACCTTCCTGTACAGCTTCTTCCGCTATTATCAAATTCTTCATTGAAAAAGGCAGCCGTCGGCTGCCTTTTCATTTCCTTTCCCCTCTTATTTCATCTTGGGTTTCGGGAACATTTTCTCTTCTATTTCTTCTTTTGCTTTTCTGACGAAGGAGAGCATTTCACGGTCCAGGGGGTAGCGGATGACGCAGCCCGGGGAGACGATGATTCTTCTTCCTCCTGTCTGGCGAAGGGTTTCGTAGATTTGTCTTTCTATTTCGTTCTTATGGCCTTCTGTGATGTCCATGCGTTCGAGGCCTGCCATGAGGCATTTGCCTGTCAGGAGGGCCGCTTCGCCGATTTCCGGAAGGGATTCCCATGTGTGCCAGTTGAAAATCTGGACAGGGTATTTCCTTAAAAGCGGGAACATGATGTCCGGGCCGTGGGCGTGGAGGACGTTGCACCAGCCGGAGGAGGCGGAGAGGACGGCGAGGTCATAGGGCATGCCGTATTCTTTGTAGAAGGACTCTTCTGTCTTGGCATAGGAAGAGAGCTGTGTGGCGAAAAAGATGCCGTCAGCGCCCATTTCGATGACGCGCTGAACAAGTGCGCATGTCGTCTCGGTAATGGCTGTAAGGGCCTTTTTTACGCGTTCTCCGTGGCCTTCCTGGATGTGCTTCATCATGGTCAGGGCAAAGCTTGGATGCTGTGGTGAGCGGGCTGAAGATGGTGAATACGACGGGGACTTCTCCCTGTGTCTTATCAAGGAGGAGACGCAGGTATTTCTGCTCGCGGGCCAGGGCGCCTTCATTGACGGAGACAGATGTGACTTTTTCCCAGTCTTCAGGAGTCTTGACGGGTGTGTCGACGCTCTTGGCTACGCCGCCTTTTTCTATTTCGGAGTAGTCGACTTTGACGCCGTAGTCCTCGACGCCGTACATGCCATTGTTCATGGTTTTCAGGATGTCCACGTCGTAAGTCTTGTAGAAATCATAGGTATGTTCTGCATTGGCCACAGGATCGAGATCGATGCCGGGCAGGTGCGACCAGAGGGAATAGGGAATGCGGTCGACGTGTTCACCAAGGATAACAGCTTCGATGCGTTCTTTCTTGGTCATGGGTTTCAGGATTTTCTTCTTTTTCATAATTCCTCCTTTACCAGGCAGCGACGGTGCCGTCGGCTCTTGGTTCTGTAGCGCCCATGAGGACGCCTTCTTCATTTCTCCAGATCATTTCTCCGCGTCCGAAGCCCTGCAGGTCATCTTTGATGATGATGTCATGGCCGCGTTTCCGGAGCTGTTCTACCAGGTATGGATCAAAGCCTCTTTCGACCTGGAATGATTTCCCGCCGACCCACTGCCAGCGCGGACAGTCGAGGGCCTCCTGCGGGTTCATGCCGAAGTCGAGTGTATTTGTGATGACTTGCAGATGGCCCTGCGGCTGCATGAAGCCTCCCATGACGCCAAAGGGTCCAACGGCTCTTCCCTCTTTTGTAAGGAAGCCGGGGATGATTGTATGGTAGGTGCGTTTCCTCGGTGCCAGGCAGTTGTCATGGTTTTCGTCCAGGCTGAAGTTGGCGCCTCTGTCCTGAAGAGCAATGCCGGTCCCAGGGATGACGATGCCGCTTCCAAAGTAGTTGTAGTTGCTCTGGATATAGGAAACCATGTTTCCTTCGCCGTCTGCCGTGGAAAGGTAAACGGTGCCGCCGCATCTGGGATCGCCGGCTTCAGGTTCCCTTGCCGTTTCTCCGATGAGGGATCTTCTTTCTTCGGCATAGCGGTCAGAGAGGAGTTCTTCTACGGTCCTTGTCATGCAGGATGGCTCGGTGATGTATTTCTTGCCGTCCGCATAGGCAAGCTTCATGGCTTCGAACTGGCGGTGCAGTGTCTCTACGGTGTCTCTTTCCGTGAAATCGTATCCTTTGAGGATGTTGAGCGCCATGAGAGGCACGATGCCATGGCCGTTCGGAGGAAGTTCCCATACGTCATAGCCTCTGTAATTGATGCTGACGGGATCGACCCATTCCGGATTCCATGCGGAGAGGTCTTCTTTCCGAAGGTACCCGCCGGTCTCTCTGGCAAAGGCATCGATGATGTCTGCAATGCGTCCTGCATAGAGAGCAGCCGTCTCGGATTCTGCGATTTCTTCCAGCGTATCGGCATGGTCCTTCAGGCGGACGATTTCGCCCGGACGCGGCGCTCTTCCTGCATTAAGGAAGGTATCGAACCAGCCGGAAAAGGCAGGATCTTCTGCATAGACGGAAAGGGCTTTCCTCTCCTGCTCCCACTCGTGAGCAACGAAGGGCGAAATGGCATAGCCGTACCTGGCGTATCCGATGGCCGGTTCGAAGAGTTTCCTGAAGGGAAGGCGCCCGAAGCGGCGGGAGAGTTCTCTCCATGCGGCAGGCGCGCCCGGCACGGTGACGGGAAGCCAGCCGCGGATCGGCATTTCCGTGTGCCCCATGCCTCTTACGATGTCTGCACTGATAGCACCTGGGGCAAAGCCGCTGCTGTTTAATCCATAGAGATGATCCTTCATCCAGATGATGGCAAAAGCATCGCTTCCGATGCCATTGGACACCGGTTCTACAACGGTCAGGCAGATGGCTGTCGCAATCGCTGCGTCGACGGCGTTGCCGCCTGCTTTCAGCATGTCCATGCCTGCGCCGGCTGCGAGCTGGGATGCCGTAGCAACCATGCCGCAGTTTCCGAAGACGACGCTTCTTCTGGACGGATAGCGGTAGCGCTGCCCTAGATTAAAGTTTATATTCATGATTCCTCCCCTGATTTGCGGACTGGCCGCGTATTTCCCTCGAAAATACTGGGATTCTTTTTCTATTATACTTCATCGATGCACCCTTCCCCAACCCGTTTCGGGCAATAAAAAAAGAGGGTTATAGGACAAAACGTGTTGGTAAAAATTTATATTATGCTTGTATTAAGGG
>ERZ857750.3525-NODE-3525-length-12965-cov-2.762820_pt1 | contig 12965 bp, 9 predicted proteins | sample MGYA00519915_ERZ857750 | MGnify/ENA primary metagenome ERZ857750 (study PRJEB31778, sample SAMEA3449358) | human gut metagenome | biome: human gut; feature: human-associated habitat; material: faeces | place: United Kingdom | collected 2010/2012 ... | reverse complement strand
ACAGGCGAGCAGGAAGACCTCTACGAGGAGCTGTCTGAGATTGCACCGACTGTTGGTTACCAAATTAATACAGATGAAAATTGGGACTATCACGAAACCTCATTAAAGGTGGCAGAAATCTTCGACAAACGTGATGAGATGAAGAAGGACCTGGATAGAGTGGATGCTAGGGAGGCTGTTTTCGCAGAGAATGTCAAAGCTAAGTTTGGCAATCAAAAACTCATGTATCTGCGCGTGACAGACAATGATATCCGTTATTACGCTTACGGGCATTTTGGTTATCTGTATGATACTTATCATTTCAATCGTGCTGAAACCTTCAACCCAGATGATATGTTCCAAGTTATCGATCCAGATAAACTAAAAGACATTAATCCGGACCTCCTGATTGTTCAAGCAGATTCTCAAGAGCTCCTAGAAAACAAACTTAAAAATAACCCTGTCTGGAGTAGCTTAAAGGCAGTTCAAAATAACAAGGTAATTTATGCTGATTACTCAACCTACATGCTGGGCTTTGGGATTGTCTCCCAAGAGGCCATAATGAAACAGATCTCTGATGAATGGGGATTAAATTAAACTAAAAACGACCGTGATGGTCGTTTTTTCTATGTTCAAAAGTAGTCTAACTGATAAACAAGCGTCGAATATGTTTCCTCAAGGCAAAATAGAGCTGAATGGTCATGGGAATCCAAATCAAGGGCTCGCATAGGATAACGCCAAGGTAGCCCATAGAAGGAATAACCAAAAGAACAAAGAGAATTTTTCCAAAAAGCTCAATGAAACTAGAGGTTAAAGGTGTGAGTTTTTTACCTAGGCCTTGGAGACTATTTCTGAAAATAAAGAGCATCCCCAAAATAGGATAAAAGAGAGAACTGATACGGAGGTAGCGACTGGCATTGTCAATAATCACAGCATTATCAGAACCAGAGATAAGACCAGCCAAGAAGGGACTTGCTATATAGAGAAGGGCACAAGCAATGACAGACCAGGTGATAGAAACAAGACTTGATTGTTTTAAGCCAGCTACTATGCGTTTAAACTGTTTGGCCCCGAAATTCTGAGAGGTAAAGGTGGTCACCCCAGCAGTAAGTGAGGTCAAAGGGAGAACTGCGAAGGACATAATGCGTCTTGCCGCAACCTGAGCACTGATGATAAGAGGGCCAAAACCGTTAATGGCATACTGCAAAGTCACTGTACCAATAGAAACAATGGAATTCATAAGTCCCATGGCCATCCCTTGTCCAAAAAGGTCCAAATAAAGGCTTGAATCAAGAACAAAGTCTGACTTGCTTGGTAGAAGGAAGGTCACTTTTTTCTTAATATAGTAAAGACAGAGGATAGCTGAAAGTCCCTGTGAGATAATTGTCGCTAAGCCTGCTGATTGAACACCAAGATGAAGTTGTGTAATAAAGAAAAGGTCTAAAACGATATTGACTAGAGCTGAAAAAATCAGAAAATAGAGGGCTGTCAGACTATCACCAACCGCTCTGAGGAGACCTGCACAAAGATTATAACCCAAAGTAACCCCAACACAGGAGACAATCATAGAAATATACTGGTAGGACTGCCCAATAATAGAAGAAGGCGTTCCTAAAAATCTAAGCAAAGGATAGAGACCAAAATGCCCTAGAATCATAACCAAGGCACTTAAGCCTAAACCAATCACAACGGTGGCCGCCACAGACTGACGAAGTTTCCTAAAGTCTTTGGCACCATAATAACGTGCAATAACAACGCCCATACCATTTCCAACGCCAAGAGCAAAGCCGATAACCAAATCAAAAATAGCAGAAGAAGCTCCTACAGCAGCCAAGGCATCTGGACCTAGAAAACGACCCACAATCATGACATCAGCAGTATTGTAGAGTTGCTGGAAAATATTGGACACTAAGATAGGCAAGACAAAGATTAAAAGAGACCTCAGAATTGGGCCTCGTAGAAGATCAACTGACGCATTTTTCATAGACTTATTATAACAAGATTGTAATTGTGAAACAATGTTAAAAAGCCATCCTAGGATGACTTTTGCATATTTTTTAGATAGCGGCTGAGTATTTGTGTCATATGATTATAACCCGCCGCAATCATTGGAATTTGTAAGTAAATGTAAGGTAGGGTGTACTGGCTCTTAGTCTCTGATATGAGGTGAAAGAGGATACCACCGAAGAGATAGAGGAAGGCATAGAGGCCCAGTGTTGCTCCATCTCCCATTCGTTTATAAGTGAAAGCATAGTAGAACGCACCACCAAGATATAGGACTAGGAGATAGCCTTGCATATAGGTCACAAAAAAGAGATGCAGGGTCCCATCGTGATAGATAGAGGTCGCAAACCTATTCCACAAAGGCTGAAACTTGTCTTTACTTGGACCGTTCCAGATGGACTGGAAGCTTCCCTCTGTCCAGGAGCTGATAAACTTGGTTCTGAAAAACCAACTGGCCTCATCGAGATGTGCTAGGAGGTATTGAACACGCTTATCAAAAAGATGATTGGCACTTTTTTCAATCTTTTCGATATTGCCCTTTTTCTTAGCGTAAATGTCACGGACATAGCCGGTATACCATCCTGGCATTCGTTTAGAATCGGGTTTGTCCTGTAAGCCCATGGCCAGCCAAGCAATCTGAGGCGTTCCAGAAATCTTTTGATGAGTGGTAATCTCATAGTAACTGGTTGTCGCCTTATGCAAGGTCATAGGAAAGGCAAAGAAAGCCAAAACCAAAAGTAAATAGCGGTAACGTTTCTCTCTGAGAGTCATTAGTATCAAAATACCAGATAATGCAATAATGAGAATAATATTATTGCTCCTTACCCAGTAAGCCAATGATAGCATGACCACCGAAAGAATCGCATTCCTAGCCTTACCATGCCTTAAGTAACGTAGAAAGAAGAGAATGGCAAAACTAGAAAAGAACAAACCATACATAAGGCCATAGGCAAACATAATGTTAAAAACTAGAGGCAAGAAACCGAAGCTCATGATGACAGCCAAACGACTGACTAACGGTTTCGTAAACAGTTCATCCGTGATTTTCCATGTCGCATAGTTCATACCAATGACCATGCCAAGATTCAATACATAGAAAACCGAAATGACTGGTAAAGGAATCAGATAGAGAACCAAGCGTTCAAAACTAAGCAATCCCAACTGATGAGGATAGCGGTAGAAGTAGGCTCCTGGTTTAATCAGAGAGAAGTTGCCAGCATTAAACTGGACCGCCCCTTTAAAGACAGTACCTGCATCGTCTCGACCAGCAAAACTAGTCAGAAAAATCAAAAGGAGACCAAAAATCACAAAGCAAACGGAAAAAAAGATGAAAATCTGTTTTGTTGTCAGTTCCTTTAAGATTTTGCGCCAGAAAAGTGTCAAAAGCAGAATGACACCACCTGAAACATAAACATACCAAGGAACGCTACTAATCTCTGCCCACTCAAAGTATCCAGTCATCATGGTCGTGCGAATGAGTAAAGCAGTCACAAATAATAGCCCGAAGACTAAGAGCCCCACAGAGCGCCCTAACCATTCTAAAACAGAATTCGTATATGACATAAGAGCCTTCATACTGAAAGTCTCCTTTATATAGGTAATTACCCTTATAGTTTAGCACAGTCATCGTAAAAATGTAATGAAAACTTGAAGAAATAGGGGCGCTTACAAGAAATATACAAGTTATTGGTTAAGGTTAGTAATAGTCAGTGATTTAAAAATGAAAAAGAACGAATAACGGTCTTAATTTTGAAGGCAAAACTTCGATAAATGCTGGCTCCAAATATCTTCTAGTGCTTTTAATTGATATAAACTTAGCTTTCTTTAAAAGGGGATACCAGTCTTATTTAAAACAGAAACAGCACTTAAAATTTTATTCTTGTCAATGGCTGAAGCATTAGAGTTGTCTAAAGCCTCGAAGGCTTCTAAAAAATGAATACAATCTCTTGCGATCTCAAGTCCCTTGGGATTGTTTTGTCGTAAGAAGTTCATGGCTTGATAAAATTTAAAATTAAATTTTTCAGTATAGAGATGGTTGTAAGAAGGGGATTTAAGGATGTTTTCTAATTCAGCGATTAATTTATTGGCATCCTTGAAATAGGCCTTTCTCGAAAAATAGCCAATCATATGAATCAAAATAGTGATATCTTCTTTTTTGGAGGATAGAAAACTTTTTTTATTGTTAGCCATAGCATCTAAAATCTTGCCAGAACGATACTTGACCATTTCATAAGGGCAATCAGCTAATATATAGCTAAGTACTGAATACTCAAAAATCCCCCATGTATCAATACGATTTAAATAGTTTAAAACAAGTTCTAATTCGTCATCCGTAAGTTTGGAGGTTAGGCTCAGTGTTTGAAAATAACTTTGGTAGGATAGTTTATAGACCGTTTCGAGAATGGGATTATCTGAATAATCACCTTCAAAAGAAGATTCGACTAATTTAAAGCCATCATAATAATGACCATTGTTAATCTTGACTAAAATTTCGTCCGATAAAGACAGTTCTTTTAAGATAGACTCCCCATTGTAGTAGCGGAAGAAGTCATTCCAAGTGGCCCCTATACGGATGAGGAGACGGCCAAAGTTATTAAGACTAATACCAGATTTTCCATGCTCAAAAACCCCAAGCATTTGAGGAGAAATAATATTTCCAGCAGCTTCTTTTAAACTGTATCCCCGATCTAAACGCAATTGCCTGAAGGCTTGACCATAGCAAGAACGATTTTCCATAACTTAAATTTCCTTTTAAATCTTCTAAGTCTATTATATACCAAAAATCTGCAATTATTAATAAGAAAAAAATATTTTCAAAAAAATATCTATATTCTTAGAATCTAGCAATATGAAAATATTTTTGCTTTTTTAAGTTTGATTCTGAGGAATTAGTTATAATAATTCTAAAAGTTTAAAAGCATATGCTATAAATTATTTGATAATATCAGTATACTCTAACGAAAGCTATTGTCACACGATATATCATAGCTTCATTTTGGTGAACAATGAGGTGAAAAAGTTCTGAGATAATCTGTCTTCACCTCAATCTGGTTATTAGGAGAAATCATTATGGAAAAGCAAGAATGGTTTGAGTACTTCGAAGCAGTCAATGGTAGAAAGCCCACTCTAGAAGAATTCAGTAAAGTCAAGGCATCAGGATTTTTTGAAAAAAAGAAAACATCAGAAAAAGAGGAAAACATAACGCATCCTCAACAAGAGACGCCTTTATCTCCAAAACAAATAAGAGAAAACTGGGTGAAGAATTTTGAATTAAATCATGGACGTAAGCCTAGCTTTGAAGAGTTTTTTGAAGGAGTTGAAGCACTGAAACAGCCAGCTACAAATCCTGTACATCAGACTGTAAGTACTCAACCTATCAATACAGGCGTTAATCAGCCAAACTTTGGTTTTAGTCATCAAGTTGATCAGTCCATTGCCAATAACCAATCCCAATGTGGTGTCAATTCAAATCCACAAACGAATCCATTCTGCAGTGGACCAATATCACCTTCACAAGATACACCTCAATGGTCTGGGACAAGTCAGTCAAATCCTTATTTTACAAGGCCATCAAGTCCTTATTCTCAGACTAACTATACTAATACAGGACAAACAGCACCTCTAAATACTTATGCGATGACGGATTCATTCTGGTCTAATATCACCACCAAACATAAGTCTTTGTTGGCTCTTATGCTGATTGCTAATCTCTTCTTTGTCTTTTACGGTTTGAAACCGGCAGAGGGTACAAATGCTAACGGTTATATCTATGAATCGGGAAGTGTTTTTTTACCTACAAAATACAGTACTGATTATTATGGCTCCAGCAACCTCGACACGACTAGAGAATTCTATAAACAGATCAATAAAAATGTCGCTAATGAGCGTTATAAAAATTTATTGCCAATGGGGATTTCTGTTTTTGTTATGGGAGTCGCTGCCTTTGTGTTACATGAGGATCAAGACTTCCAAACCAGAGTTTATGTGACCTATCTCAAGAAAGGGGAAAAATAAATGTACTACGAAACTTGGATTGGAATGATAGTGTCTTTGGTGCTTTTTCCTATTTTCTATTTTTATGCGGTCAGACCTGCAGATACACGATTTAATAATGCTTTGATTGAGCAAGGCGTCATTAAACATCGTGATCCACAATTATTCATGCAACAAACCCATTCTTTTTATTCAAGGAAAATCACATCTTTAAATGCTATTTCAGAGAAATTGGTAGAGCAGCCCTTTATCCTGCCCAAAACACCTTGCGGTCCCTTTCAAAACACTACAAAAGTTGAGCAAGAAATTTATCCTGACCTTATTATTATCACCGTTAAAAATGTGAGTAGAAAAGCCATTTTCTCGTTAAAAAGTTTAGGTGAATATAATGGCGAATACGTCTATGAATTTTCATTGGAAACGTTGAAGAAACGAGGTTTTAAAGAGACAGCCTTTGTTTACAATTTCATTTTGACTCGTATAGAAACTATTTTAAAGCAACTAGATGATAATGTTGAGGTCGAACGTAAGGTAATCGACTATACATCTTCAAGAAAGTAGGATAATATGGAAATTTCATTTTTTTTAATCTTTGTAGCTATGGTATTGGGTATTTATTTTGTAATGCACTTGATAGAGGTTGGTGTTTTCAAAGTTAAGGATAGTATTGAAGATAGTATGATGAATGCCACTGCACATCGCAAACAAGAGGAGCAGCACACCGACAGACGTGAAAAACTTTAAGGTAATTTATAAAAATTAGCTACACTGTCGTGAAGATAGGAATAGGTTGTTTGGTATTGGTATATAAAAGATTTGAATTAATATGAGTATTGTGAAAATTTAGAAAGGTTGTTTTAGTGTTATGAGTAAAAGAGATGATTGGATTGATTATTTTGAACTGCTTCATGGACGAAAACCAAATGCTGAAGAGTATATGGAGGCAAAAGAGGCAGGAAAGTTTGAAAGTGTTCCAGATGATACTGGTCAAAGTGTTAAAGGGCAAAGTTCGCCTCAAGCTGCTCCAAGCGTAGAGCAGTATGATGTAGCAGAGACATCTGGTTTTGACGATCGGTTTGCATCAGAACACTTGCATGAGCAAACAAACATAGTAGGAGAAGGCCCTAAACAGGATTATCAAGGAGAAGCAATTCCCAATTATTACAATACTTCGCAAGATCAATATGCCTCCCCTTTTCTCATCGATCAACGTGGACAAGAGATTACCTTTGGAAGAGCCCTTGCTGATTATTTCAGAGGTTACTGGTCTTTTAATGGCTTTACGTCTCGAAAAGGTTATTGGTCAGTCGTATTCTTTAATTTAGTGGCTTGGGTAAGTTTTTACGCTATTCTCAGCTTTTTACTCATAAGTAAGACTAATATCTACCTGCTTGATTATTTGTTTTTTAATCCCTTATTAGGTCTTTCGATTTACAGTATTCTTTGGTTACCCTCTTTGGTTCTAATATTGCCAGGATTGACGCTTAAAACGAGAAGACTGAGAGATGCAGGGTTACGTGGACGAGGAATTTTTGTACTTTATCTCTTTACTTTGGTTCCTTTTGTAAATATTATTAGTTCGATCTTTTCACTCTATGCGCTTTGTCAGAAGTCAGATCATTTCCTTCAAAATGGTGAGTCATTCTTCTATAGAAACCGTGCTCAGTCACCAGCACTACCTAATTTAGAATTCCCTCAAAGAAAATCATTGGGAGGCTTTTTTGGAGGTTGTTTAATCTTTTTAGGGATTGTACTGCCTCTCATTTTGGTACTTAATGTCAATAATTTCAATAACAACAACGATTATTCTCATGACAGCTCTTACTATGATGGCCAAACAGTTGATTTGTCTCAATACGAAGTTAGTTTGAACGTTGATGGTGAAAATGGCTCGGGGGTTGCCAGTGTACATATCGATGCGATCCCAAGTGTATCAAGTAGTAGTAGTGAGATAAAGGAATTTTTGGAAAATCCCCAAATTACCGTTTCTAAGGAAACTGGCCTCTCAGACGGGGATACTGTTGATGTTGAGATAACCTTAGATGAAGACAAGGCCAGCGAACTGGGCTTAACAGTTACAGGGACTTCCTATCATTATTTCGTTGTCTCAAATTTAGGCTCTGATGGTAATGCATCTTCGAAAACCTCATCAAACAATTCTTCAAGCAACTCTTCTTCACAAAATACTTCTAGTGAGCAAGATACCAAGAAGAATATTGAGACATTTATGACTAACTTTAGAAGTGACATCAATCGTACCATCAAAGAATCTTCAGATTATGTTTATTCATACTTTGAGTCTAAAGATAACGCTACTTATAAGAGTATTATTGATATCTACTTGCAAAATCCTGACCACTATGATCACTTTGAATCAAAGACTGATAATATCTATGACATTAAAGAAAATGGCGATCAGGTAACCTTTACCATAGATTTTACGACGACGACTTACTTTACAGACGGTAAGGCTCCGGTAACATCATCAAAAACCCGTCATTATGTTTGTAAAAAGCACGGTTCGTCATTTTATATCATTAGCTTTGATAACCTTTAATACGTGAACATATCAGGAAATCCTATGAAAAAGAAATTGTTTAATGGGTTAGTAGCAAGTCTTATCCTTCTTTTAACAGTTCAACCACTTGCTTCCCCTTTTATATCCCCAAATGGTCTTGTTTTTGCTAATAACATCACTAAATCAGAGACCTCCTCTTCCCAAAAATCACCTAATCTAACTCCCTTATCCAATAAGAATACGCAAATAGATAGTAAGAAAGAAAAAAATCTTAAAAAAGTTCTGACACAACCTTTAATGTCATTAGGTTCTTCACTATCCTCATCGGAAAAAGCGGATACCAAGCGACTTTTGGGTGATACGAATATCGCTGAAGACCAGGTGATAGCCGTTGATGGTAAGACCATTGCCAAATACTTGGACAATGTTGATACGAATTCTAAGGTTTATTCAAGTGCTTATATTAAACCATTGTCCGAAGGTTCTGGTGTTCAGGTTGAGATTGTGACACCAACAAAAATTACCAAAGTTTCCTCAACAACATATCAAAATGCAGCTATTACATCTGGCGTATCTGATGTTCTTATCCGCATTGCTTCAGTCAATGAAGTAAGTGGGGAGGGAGCCTTAGCTGGTGTCTATGCTCTGCTTGACAAGGTTGGCTTTTCGGTAGACAAAAAAACTATCAAAACCAGTCAAGACGAAATTGGTCTGATTGATAAAATCAAGGAAGAATCTCACCTCTCAGACGATGATGCCAATAAATTCTTAGCCGAACTTAAGAAGCAGATTATCAAAAAGGTAACTGACAAAGAAAAGATTGACGATAGTTGGTTACAGGATATATTAAAGAAGGCCTGTGAAGGCTACGGCATAACACTAAGTGATGGCTTAAAATCAGATATCATTACCTGGTTGAAAGAATTTTCTTATACAGATACCGCAAAATCTAAACAAAGTGTGAATCAATTAGATCAAAGTTTGCTGACCTCTGATTGGTCAGAAGTCCTGTCTAAGTTGGACAAAGTCTTAAGTAGAGATGAGATTCTTGCCCTAGACAAACAGGACTATAGTGAGAAAAATGGCTATCATGAAATCATAGCTGCCCTATATAATAAACTTTTAAAAGCTATCCAGGATAAGGATTTGAAGCAAGTTAAGCTTATCTATACTAATAGTTTTGCGGTTGAACATCTCTTAGGCTCACCATCAACTAAAGAAAAGGAAGCTTTAAACTATATTCGGATGCTTTGCTATTATTTCATCGCATCGACGGAAGATAGTAAACTCGAAGATGCCCTACAATCGGATGATAAACCAGCTTGGTTGGTCTCTGATAACACTAAAGATAATCTATTAGCAAGTCTGAAACGTTATCAGAATATCGGTCAGAATCCTAGTCTTCAAGAATTGCTCATTCGTGTCGCCATTGCGACGGGCTATTCTTATGAAGCCTTTCTCTACAAGGATATAAGACAAGAAGGGCATGTCATCAAACTAACAATTGTTTGTCCTTGTTTGAAAAATGATTGCCAACTCTATGTGGTTTATAACCTCAAAACAGGTGTCTGTCTCTTGAAAGATGGAAAAGATTCAACTAGAACTAAACTTTATGATTTTAAAAAGGCTTATGATGTTGATCTTGAAGATAAACATCAGCCCCTAGTGGATGACCTTGAAAACTTTAAACTTTCTCAAAAGGATTCAAACATCTTTAAAGGAACGAATATAAACGAAACGGCTCATTCAGCTTACAAGGAAATCGTGAAGGATTATGTCTTAAAAGTCAGTGATCCCAATTACCAACAAAGCTCAGGTGTTGATTACGATCCTGTAATGGTCCTAAAAAATTACAATGATAACAAGGTTAACTATTTGGTAACCGACCTGAATGATGATGGCGTTGATGAATTACTGATTGGTAGTCAAGATAACTACGTCTACGTCGTCTACACATTTGACGGTAAGAACGCTGTCAATCTCTTTAATAATAAAATTCCGTTCGGTCTCCGACCTAGTCTTACGATTTTTAAAGATGGAACCTTGCAAGTTCACTGGGGTTCCAGTGCCTATATTTATTCTGAAATGACTTACCGTATCAATTATTCACGAACGGGACTAGATAAACTTCTTGATTTTACTGTCACTAGCCCAAGCGAATCAACGAAAGTTTCTGAGGTGACTTATAGTGTTGACGGTCACAGTTATGACGAGGATGAATTTTGGTCTAAGTATGAGGCTTTCAAACCATATGTGATTCAAGAGTCCGATGGAGACACCGAACCTGCTGAAAAAGCAGACTTCCAATTGATAGAGGCCCCTCTTAAAGAAACCACACCTTCTTCAGATTCGTAAAATAAGGGATTAAGTCTGTCACCTTAAGGCAATGCCTTGAAATAAATTTTTGTCACTCATAAAGCACAAAAATGTACTTAATGTGTGACTGCAAACCTATAGGAGTGAGATTGAATGATTGATTCTGTCTCACTCCTTTTTATGATGTAATGTTTAAGCAATTTCTTGCTGTTGAGACAAGAATAATCAAAAAACCACCAGATAGTTGAACTGGTGGTAGTGAGACGAACAATTTACTTCATCCGCATGCTATCGATTTTTTCTTCAGTCGGTGTGACACGTAAGGTCTTTTGCCCAGTATAAGTTACAAATCCAGGCTTACCTGCCGTTGGCTTGTTGAGTTTCTTAACATCAATCATATCCACTTGAACCAAGTTTGATAGACGAGCCTTAGAATAGTAGGCTGCCAATTCAGCCGCATCCGTCTTGACCTCGTCAGTTGGGTTAAGATTGTCCTTGATAACTACGTGACTACCTGGGATATCCTTGGCGTGGAACCAGAGCTCACCTTTTTTAGCCATCTTGAAGGTCAACTCCTCATTTTGTAGGTTGTTACGACCAACCATGATAATTGTCTTGCCATCAGAAGCCAGATATTGTTCAGGTTTCTTACGTTTGTGACGTTTATCGGTTGAACGACGCTTCATAAACCCAGCCTGAACAAGCTCCTCACGAATATCTTCGATTTCATTCATATTGGCTTGAGAAAGACTGAATTCAACACTTTCTAAATAATCAATGGTCTGTTTGGTTTCCTCAATCAATCCAGTCAAGTGCTTAACAGCTTCCTTGAGTTTCTGGTATTTCTTGAAGTAACGTTGCGCATTTTGGTTAGGAGTCAGAGCCACATTTAGAGGAATGGTAATCTTTTCACCAGTGTAGTAGTTGTCTAGCTCGACACTATCCTTGTCATTTGGCACCATGCTGAGGTAGGTGGTCAACAGTTCCCCTTTTTGACGGAACTCCTCAGCATTTTCAGTCGCCGCAAGCTCTTTTTCCTGTTTAACAAGTTTCTTCTTGTTTTTTTCCAGCTCATTTTGCACACGATGGATTAAATCACTAGCCTGTTGAGCCACACGGTCACGCGCTGCCTTGTCCAAGTAGTAGTAGTCCAAAAGGGCAGACAAGGTTTCAAACTCATGTTGGTCCTGACTATCAGAGAACCTTACAGCTGAAAATGCTTTTGCCGTTAAGTTTGGCTCTACTTCACGATTGAAGAAGGCACGGAAATTCTTGAGCTTATCAGTCTCAAGTAAAGCTGATAATTCATTGGCCGTGTCACGCCCCAAACCTTGGAAAAGTTTTTGAAGGTTTCTAGCTGACAAATCCTCGGTTTGTAGGATTTCAAAGAGCTTTTCGTCTGCAATGTCAAATGGATTCTTGGCGTCTGTCTTAGGAGGAGCGATATAGGTAGACCCAGGCAGAATAGTTCGGTAACTATTTTGTGAGAAACCAACGTGCTTGATAGATTCGATGATTTTGCTCTCGTTTTTGTCAATCAGGATAATATTGGAGTGTTTCCCCATAATTTCCATGACCAGAGTAACCTTGACGCTGTCACCGATTTCGTTTTTGTTTGATACGGAAATCTCAAGAACACGGTCATTTTCCAGCTGCTGGATATCCTCAATAACAGCTCCCTGAAGGTATTTACGCATAATCATGGTATAGGTGTTTGGATTTTGCGGATTTGGCAACTCTGCCTTGGTCGTCTGAATACGCCCAAAAACAGGGTGAGCCGAAAGCAGAAGCTTGTAATTCTGACGATTGTTACGAATGGTCAGGACCAACTCACGTTCAAAAGGCTGATTAACTTTCTGGATACGCCCGTAAAGCACCTGCTCACGTAGCTCAGTGGTCATATGATGAAGAAAAAAGCCGTCAAAAGACATGATGTACTTCCTTTCTTGTTAGAGATAATGGTTGTTTTATTTTAAAAATAAAATACTTTGTGAGACTTTCCTTAGGTGTTGGCGGACGTCAAGGAACTTTGTAAAAGTTCCGAGCGCCTGAAACCTTTTAGTTTCAGGCGCTTTTAACACGGCGGAAAGTCTCGGTTAATTGCTCGCTCTGCTCGCAAAAAAAGATATTTCAAAAACTTGCAGAGTTTACGAGC